>Ga0316189_10004327_pt1 | contig 13679 bp, 12 predicted proteins | sample LowCovwburrow_MG_FD_204930 | JGI IMG/M metagenome (GOLD analysis project Ga0316189, IMG submission 204930) | Coastal sediment microbial communities from Maine, United States - Lowes Cove worm burrow | ecosystem: Environmental > Aquatic > Marine > Coastal > Sediment | place: USA: Maine...
CTGACAGCGCGAGCAATTACACGTCATGCACCCATCAACATCCACGTCGACCTCATAAGCGACGGCGCCGCACTGGCACCCACCTTCGTAGTGTTGTTCCATTTTTCGTCTCCCCAAGTTTAGGTGTCCCAACCGCCCGGTAAGGATGACGCGCCGTTGAAACCCTTGTCAATTCTGGGATGTACTGACGTCCGCTATGCGACGTGAAGCAGTCGGTCGGTTCGAATCCTGGTGATCGTCTCAGAACGGCCAATAGCGGAACATCAACACTGATACTGCACATAGCTGAAGTAAGAATATTCAAGCCATTTAACGGTCACTTTGTGTATTGAGTTCACTGCTCAATTCTTTAGTCGCTACGAGCATCTGCTCAAGATACCAAATGCGATTCGTTATGTTTTTCTCCAGCAGTCGAAATACCACTGCGGCAGTTTTGTCATTCTGTACGGAAAGAAGCTCGTTCGCGAGCGCAACTTTCGCAGATTCAGTGCCCGGTATTCGGGCCAGTTCAAAGACCCGCAGAAATTCACTCTCATGAATCAAAAACGGGTTCACACCACGATCAATTTCGTTCATATCGGCTTTCAACCAGCGTATCGGCACGTACCTGCGAGAGATACTCCTTGAGGCGAATCTGATCTGAACGGTCCTGCCACCACGCATCGATCGAAAAAGCCAAAAGTATGCTGACCACAATTGCTGCCGCTTCGACTTATATTCGTCTCCAAGGAATGCTTTGTGTGTTGTTCATACCAAAAAATATTCCAGGATGGCCAGCGGCCGCTGTGGGTCAGTAGCCGTCACTCTACCTCAGACCAGGCGACCATCGCCTTCCGGCCATTTCCTGCCGTTGGTCATGCTGCCGGCTTAAGGATACCCACAACCCCACTGAACTTTGCCGCGAGTCGATGAAGCTACGGTGAGTTACCGCCCACCGGCGGCGTTTCGGCCAATCTAAGTATTTCCTTGGGAGCCAGGCTGCTCAGTTCCAAAATACTTTTCCCGGAATTTGCAATTGCCTGATGAACGATATATCTGCCGACCCGATAACCGATAGAGTTTCGGCCATCAGGGTGCTCACCCATCATCCAGGTAGAGTAGTCAGCGTCCGCAGGCAGCGCCAATATCTCCTCCAACCATTCAGCGACATCCTCGGGATAGCTGTATGCCGCCTCAAAATAGACACCTGTGTATTCTTCGGCAAACACACTGGCCAAACCTTCATTGACCGCTGCAATAGGGATGCCCGCTCCGAACTTGTTTCCCTGAATAGTCCAGCCACGATCTAAATGATGGAACTCGTGAAAGATCGTGGACGATAACGCACTTTGAGCAGCTGCAGAGATTCCGCCGGGAAAGACGCTGGAGAGCTCAACCAGAACTCTGCCTGGCGCATTGGCCCGACCAGTAACGCCACCGACGATATCGACATTTCTGTCGATAACCATTGCAGTGACCTCAATCACATCGGGTAGTGTGGGCAAAAGTGCGCGCACTTCCTCTTCAGCGTCCCTTACCAAGTCTGTAATCAGTTGCTTTTCGTCATCACTGAATCCGGTCTCTTCACCATCTTCATATACGATGGTCAGCGAGCCGGTGCCGTGCGGCGATATACCGGAAGATTTGGCTGGCAGATGCTCGTCTGAGCAAGAAGCCTGACTCGACAATGCCAACCATAAAATCACAAGACGTATCTTCTTCATTTAGCGCGTCCATCGACAGGGAAATCGGTCTGCAAATCGCGAATGACAATTTCGGGTCAGATCAAATCTCATGCAATTCTCCCATTGAAAGTGGTCATTCCTGATGGCGGACCAATACTTATAGTCCGCCCGACATGGATCGGTTACATGAGATACACGTAAACCGATCGGTATCGGCTTTGGATCAATAGCGGACCTCGCCATTCGTCAGCGCCCAAAAGTGATGGAGATAGGTCCTGAGGTTCAGCGTGACATACCCGACTACGGGCAGGGTTTGCCGTCGGCCGCCCTGCCTGGATTCACTTCAATCGATGACGTGATGATTTCGGTTTCAAAGCCGTCGCCAGCCGCCATCTTTCGCATCTGCTCCATCTGCGGGCCCATCATGCTTTCCATCATCTTGCGTTGCGAGGCCGGCATGCTGGCCATCTGCTTTTCAAACTCTGCCATCTGTTGCTGAGCTTGCTTGAGCTGCGCCTGCTGTTCGGCGTCCATCACACCAGCAATCTTCGTGACCTGCCGAAAGGACTCGTACATGTTGCTGCCGGGCACATTGCGATAGTCGCTTTGCAACGATTCTATTTGTATCGGCCGCGACTCGGATCCCGACGTCATGACACCTTCGACCAGAGTCCTTAGCGGCACGTATTCACTCTTATCGATCCACATGCTTACCGATGTGATTTCATAGGTCTGGCCATCGCTCTCCTGAACCATATCGACGTCGTCGACCTTGAGGTGATAGGCCTTGCGACCGTCAAGGGAGTCTTCGCCCACGAGTTTCGCGGATTCGATGAACTGCGACATGTTTTCGGCCTGCATCGTTGCATCGGCACTATCTTCCTCGCCCAGCTGACGTTCGGCGTTCGCGGCCCCACGAAGGAAGGCGGCATTGCCCCCCATGATTACTCGCGGGTCGAAGGTCGCTGTCGGATCAGAGCCTGAGGCGGCCAGCAGGCCGCGCGGCAGGCCGGCTTCTTCCAGACCGTCTTCAATCTCGCTGGCCATAAGGTCGCCGGTCATCTCCGATGCTGCCGCATACGCCTCAAGTTGTTCCGGCGTCATTTTCTGTGGTCCGCCGCAGGCACCGTTCGATGTGTCGTTTATTGATGACTGCATGAACAATGTCTGTTCGCTGCCGCTGCCGTCGTCGACGATCGTCCGTACGAAGTAGGTCTGCGTGTTCTGGCCCATGACGGACTGGGTTACGATGTAGGTGTCTATGCCATCCCAGCGCTGCAGCTGTTTATCACGTGCAGTTTCCAGAATCGAGCGCGCGTCTTCTGAGTACGCGGCCAAAGGCGAGCCTGCCAGTATTGCCAGCAGGCCGAGAAGTAAATTCTTCCGCATGATGTTGAATCTCCCCGGACATTATTATTTTAAGTTGTCAGGGGAGTATAGATTATCTGCTTACCTGCAGCATGTACTCGGCGGCTGCGCGGCGCACGTCCTCGGAGAGATAATTTTGTGGCGGCATCTCCGGATAGTCGTCGCGCTTCTTTGTCGGGTTGCTGATGTAGTCGACGATGCCTTGCGGGTTGTCCATGTACAGCGCCTGGATAATCTGTGTAGGTGGACCAATCATGCGCACGTTGTAGGCATGACAGCCTGCGCAGACACCGTGGTAGGCTGTCTTGCCCATGTCTTCAGCGGCAATCTCTCGCCGTTCGGCGCGTTCTGGTAGCAGGTAGTTGGATACCTGCGCTGTCGTTGTGAAGCCGCAGGTACCGAAGTCGCCAAGGCCAACCGATGGATACTGGTCATGGTCAAGGATGCAGCTTCCGGTGCTTGTTCCGATGTTGAGAATGTCGACATCGTCGCTGACCAGCGTGGCGAGCTTCAGAGCCTTGATTTCGGGAATGGGGTCCGAGCCATTGTCGAACATGATGTTATAAAGAATCGTAACTTCATCTGAATTTGGTTCGGACTCCGGGTCGAGTGCCAGGCTTGGCGCATTCATGTGATCAGTGATAAGAATGCCGATGTTCTTGTTGCCGGTAATGATGTTGCCTTCAATCGTCGTCTGGTCGCCGGCCATGTTGAGTATTCCGGTGCCCGCCGGCACGCCTGCGACGATGGAGCCCGGTGCGCCGAAGTTCGGTGTGTTGTTGTTGACGATAAAGTTGTTGCGGATGATGTTGTCGTAAGTTGTCTTGATCGGCAGCCCCGGCGTGATGAATACGAGAATGCCGCCGGTGTTGTCATGCACGTAGTTGTTCTCGACGATCGAGTGTCGGGTGTTTTCTATTTCGATGCCTGCAACGCTGTCGAACACTTCGTTGTTGGACACGTGGATGTTGTCGGACATGCCGATATAAATCGCCGCGTCCTCAATTTCGCTAAGCACATTGTTTGCGACGACTCCATTGGTGCCGAGTTGCGGGAAGATGCCGTATACCCCGGTATCGATGACGTGATTATTACGAATCAGGAAGTTGTTACCAGCCTGGCCCATGACTGCGTTGCCCTTGTAGTGCTGGATTCGCAGGTTCTCGACAGTAATGTCGTTGCCGGAATAGAGGACCGCGTCATTCAGGGTCTTGTCGCCTTCCATAACTGGCCACGCGCCGTTGACAATCACACCGCTGAGCAGAATGTCGTCCTTGTCGATGTACACCGACTCTTTATAGGTGCCAGGGAAGACCTTGACGATGTCGCCAGGCTGCGCCTTGCTGACGGCCGCCATGATCGAATCGCCATCCTTAACCTCATGCACGTCGCCGGTTCCAGAGGCACCAACAGTTGCGGTTAGTGTGCCAGCGCTCGCAGTCGCGCTATAGCGATCCGCGTCACCGACAACGGTGGCACGGTTGTCGCCGCCAATCCTGGCGCCGATCAATACGCCGATCACGAGTAGTGCGATGCTTGCAACGATGAATAGCAATTTCCTGGCCATGGTGATTCCTGTCTTTAGTGTTAGTTTCTTTCGCCCAAGGCGGGCGGCAGCATGCCAATTGGTGGCAGTCCGGACGGCACCCGTTCGGGTATTCGTGGTTTGAACGCCTCGTCTGTGAGGGTGCCGAGAAAGTCGACCAGACGATCGAGCTCCTCGTCGCCGAGCTGGGGTTCCCAGATATGCCAGTGCACGATAATGCGCTGCTTTTCTTCTTCAGGTACCGCGTGGCCACGACCCAGAGTGTAAAACTCAGCAGCATCACGCAGCGTCGTGAAAGATCCTGAGTGCATATACGGCGACGTGTTAGCGATGTTTCTGAGGCTTGGCACTTTGAATCCGCCACGCCAGTCCGGGTTCTCTGAGACCTCCGACGCGCCGGCATCGAAGGGTCGTCCATCAGGCTCGGGAGCGCCGATAACGGCAATCTGTTGATTCGTAAATAGTGGTGGAGTGTGGCACTCCGCACATCGCGCCACGAATGAACGGAAAATATTCATGCCCTCTTTTTCCTGTTCAGTCAGTGCCTCGTGGTAACCGTGCGCATACTGGTCATAGCGGCTGTTCAAGGAAATCAGCGACGACTGGAATGCGGCTATCGCGGTATACACCTGGTCGAGTGTCGGATCGTCAGTTCCCGGGAATGCGGCTGCAAACAACGTTCGGTAGGCGGGGTTGTCGCTGACCGCCTGCAGCACCTTGACGGGATTGCTGGCCATCTCATCCTCGGCGTACAGCGGTCCCAGCATCTGCTCTTCGAGGGAGTCGGCGCGCGCGTCCCAGAACAGTCTTTTCTGGAAAGCGACATTCCACAAGCTCGGCGCTGCGCGCCTGGTTTCTATATTCAGGGTGCCGACGCTGCGCGGACGACCATCAGCGAACCCCAGGTCCGGATGGTGGCAGCTGGCGCATGACGTGTCATCGTTACCCGAGAGAACCGGGTCAAAGAACAGGTAGCGGCCGAGATCGATCTGTTGTGGTGAGAAACCATCGCGCGCATCGGGCAGCGCCGCTTTCAGTCCACCGACACCGGCACCAGCACCATGAGTGGAGACGTAGCCGTCATAGAAGGTAAGCAGTTGGCAGGAGTTGTCAGCATCCTGCTCGAATCCTGGTGGGCAATAATCGCTAAGCTCGAACGCGTCGCTCGCGGCCAACGTCGACACTGCAACAACCGAGGCTGCTGCTGCAGCAAACCAGCGGCGTCTGAGTCGGTCAGCGCTCAGCAGATGTCTCATTGAGATACGCGGCAATGTCGTGTAGTTCAGCGTCGCGGACCAGCGCTGCCATCATAGCCATCTGCTTTCCATAGGTGTCACCGGCGGCGGCACCCCTTAGTCCTGACTGGTACGCTTTGACCTGGCGCACCAGGTAAGCGTCACCGATGCCAACAATACGCGGCGAATTCAGTGCATCGTTGCCCTGGCCGCTGCTGCCATGGCAGGCGCCGCACTTGCTCTGGTATTGTTTTTCGCCGGCTGCTGAATCGCCATCAATGCTGGGCAGTGTTGATACGGCTGGCATCGCAGCGACGAAATCTGCGATGACCTGTATATCGTTGTCGTCTTTGAGGGTGGCCGCAAACGGCAGCATCTGCGCACCATATATGTCTCCATCGGCCGCGCCGCGAACGCCGTTCTTGAAGTTTCGTAGCTGACGGGATACGTAAGCTGCTGACTGTGCCGCCAGTGCAGGGGCGTTCAATGCAGGATTACCTTCGCCGTTTTCGCCGTGGCATTCGGCGCAAGGCGCGTACAATGTTTCTCCGGCTGCCGCGACGTTTGCGATGCCGAGCGAGAGGACAAGCGGCAATAAGGTTTGCCAGCATCGGTGCATTGTCGGGGTCCTGCTGAAACGTGGATTGCACAAATGTACAATAATAAGCAATGCAGGGGTAGTGAATGTCGAGTCAGAAAAGTGACGTACTGATCATCGGTGGCGGCATCGCCGGGCTGGTTGCAGCATACGAATGCCTGCAGCTTGGATTGAGTGTGCAAGTGCTTGAACGTGACACGCGCGAGAACGCAGGCGGGCTCGCAAAGTGGGCGTTCGGTGGCATGGCTTTAGTCGGCACACCATTGCAACGCCGCATGGGCATCAAGGATACCCCCGATATCGCGCTGCAGGATTGGCTGTCATTTGCTGATTTTAATGCGGGTGATGACTGGCCCCGACGATGGGCCGAGGCCTATGTCAACGACAGTGCCGAGCGCGTCTATCACTGGTTGCGTGACAAGGGCTGCCGGTTCCTGCCTGCCGTAAACTGGGTAGAGCGCGGGCAGTACAGTCCTGGCAACAGTGTGCCGCGCTACCACATTATGTGGGGCACCGGTTCCGGCCTGGTGCAACGCTTTGTCGAGCTGCTGAGACAACATCCACATGCCGCAAGACTTAGCTGGCAATTCGACTGCAAGGTTGAAGAATTGATTGTTAGCAGCGGGCGTGTCAGCGGCTGCCGCAGCGCAGAACAGGAGTTTCATGGCGATCATGTGATGGTTGCGACCGGCGGCATTAACGGCAATCTGCAAATGGTCAGGGACAACTGGTACACGCCATGGGGCGAACCGCCGGCCGAGATTCTGAACGGATCACACCCGTTCGCCGATGGGCATTTACATGACGTCGTCAGCGAGATGGGTGGCAACGTGACCCATCTCGACAAGATGTGGAACTACGCCGCGGGCGTTCCGCACCCGCAGCCTCTGTTCGATAATCACGGACTGAGTCTTATCCCCTGCAAGTCTGCATTGTGGCTTGATCACAGCGGCAAGCGCATAGGTCCGGAACCACTGGTGACGGGTTTCGACACCAATGAGCTGTGTCGGCGCGTCGCGGAGCTCGAAAAACCACATACCTGGCAGCTGCTGAACCGGCGAATTGCACGCAAGGAACTCGCGGTTTCAGGCGCCCAGCACAATCCGCATATCCGCGATCATCGTACCTTCCGTTTTCTCAAAGAAACACTGCTGGGCAATGACCGGCTTGTCGATCAGCTGCTGGACGAGAGCGATCACTTTGTCGCCGCACCCACGCTGGCGGAGCTGGTGACACTTATGCATGAACTGGATGGCAACAGCGACGTGCAGCTGGCCAACCTTGAGGAGGCGGCTGGCGGTTTCGACAAGGTCGTGGAGAGGGGCGAGTCACAGTGGAATGACGATCAGTTGCGACGAATTCAGCATGCGCGCGCCTGGCGTTCGGATCGGATTCGTACCTGCAAGCCGAAGCCGATTCTGGATTCCGGCAGTGGACCGCTGATCGCCATCAAGTTGCGGCTGATTACGCGGAAGAGCCTCGGCGGTATACAGACTGATTTGCAGAGCAGGGTGTTGCAGGCATCTGGAGAACCAATCCCCGGTTTGTTTGCCATCGGTGAGGCCGCCGGTTTCGGTGGCGGAGGCGCCAGTGGTCGGCGATCCCTCGAAGGTACGTTCCTGTCCGGTTGCATACTGACGGCGCGCGCCGCCGCAGACTCACTAGCCGGCTAACGACCGGCTTCCTGACCTGCGTCGCGGACCATGATTGAGAAGTCGCCGAAGAAGTACTCTCGAAATCCGTCGCTGATCGAGTAGTCCTCGGCGGTCCCTGCCTGGATAGCGGCGAACGCTGCACCCAGTGCGGTCATATAACTTGCGGCGACCACGGGGACATTGTGTGATGTGAGCGCGAAGTCGATACTGTCTGCCAGCCCGGCGAGACGCCGTGCAGTGTTGGCGTAGGCGTCGAAATCGGAGCCTTCGAGATGCGTGTACAGCGGTGCGAGGTAGAATGTGTCGCCCGTAAACAGCATGCGATTGTCGCGATCAAGCAGGCAAATCGAGTCCGGCGCGTGCCCCGGCGTTGCCATGATTTCCAGCGTTCTTCCACCAAGATCAATAATGTCGCCCTCATCGACGAACTTGCTGATCTTGAATGGCCGACTGCGATAATTGCCGGCGTCAAAACCGTCCGGCAGGGATTTCCACACCCAGCCCTCGTTAAGAAAGTCTGCAACTGCATCTTTTGAGCTACCTGCAGAACGACTGCGCGTGAATTCGGTATCGCGCGCCCAGATCGTCTCGAACTGGTAATTGCCGCCTATGTGATCGTAGTGCGTATGCGAATTCAAAACGACAATGTCGAGTGCTGTGAGCTGTTGCACAACGCGTCGCATGTCGCCGATGCCAAGTCCGGTATCGAACAACAGCGCCCGGTCGTCACCCAGCACCAGGAATGACATGACTTCTTCGAACTGCCCTGGCTCGTAAATCGCGTAGACGCCGCTGGCTACTTTGTAAACTTCAAACCAGTCCTGATCCTGCTCGACCTTCTCAAAGCTCGCGTACTCGGGTCGCGGCAATGCATCCCACCAATTGTCCTTGTCTGCGCCGCGGTTCTGTACCTGGCTGTTGTTAACAACAGCGGCTTCAGGCTCGGGCGTGCGGCCCTGTTTCAGGCCCCAGCTACAGCCGACAAAAGTGAACAGCGTGATGGCCAGAACCAGGCTGCGCATCATTGCTGGGCCCCGGGTGCGTCGTCGAGGTGAATGTTGACGCGACGATTCTGGCGGCCTTTGTTCTCGACCTTGCCTATGCGTACGTCGCCAACCTCGGACGTCGAGCGAACGTGCGTGCCGCCGCAGGGCTGCAGGTCGACATTCTCTATCTCCAGCAGTCGAATCGCACCTCTGCCTCTGGGCGGCTGAACCGACATCGTGCGAACCAGGCCAGGGTTTGCATCTAGCTCTGCTTCGCTGATCCAGCGACAGCTAACGGGGTGGTCCGCGGCTACCAGCGCCGCTAGCGCGTCGCTGACAGCGGGCTTGTCAACGGCGTCCTCCATGTTGAAATCCAGGCGGCTCTTGGCGGCGCTGATATTGCCGCCCGTAACGTCGTACTTGAGTATGGAGCCAAGCAGGTGCATCGCGGTATGCATACGCATGTGCAGGTAGCGGCGTGGCCATTCAAGTTGCAGGGCGACGCGGCTGCCGCTCGGCGGGACCAAGCTGCCGTCGGCGAGAATATGACGAATATTGCCGTCGTCACCGTAGCGCGTGTCCACGATGGCCGCTTCATTGCCGTCCCATTTCAGGACACCAGTGTCCCCTGGTTGCCCGCCGCCAAGCGGATAAAAGACTGTCTGGTCGCTACAGAAATAGCCTTCGCCAACGACTGTCACCGTGGCTTCGCAGGATTGCAGATACGAGTCCTCCCGGAAAAGTTCTTTGGTCGTCATGGGGTCAAGCCTTCGCTGCAAGGAAATCGAGATGATGCCGGGCGGTCGTCTTTGGGTCTTCCAGCATGGGTATATGTCCGACGTGCTCGAGGATAACACTGTGCACGTCCGGAACTGCCGCATCGAGCGCGGCAACGCAGCTTACGTCGAGGACCTTGTCATGCCGGCCCCAGATGACCAGCGTCGGAACGCTGATGTCAGGCAGGCGGGCATCGACCGTGGTTTCCTCGATTTCCGCAGAGATCTGATCAAGGATCAGATCAAGATGATCCTTACGATCCCGCGATAAGCGGAACAGTACTTTCTTGAAAGCGCCAGGAAGGTACATCGGCTTGTGAAACGTAAACGCCAGCAGTCGGTCGACGTCTTGCAGTGAGTCAACGGTGAATGGATTGATGCCTTCATCAAGCTGCTTCTGCAGCTCGCTTGGCCGCGAACTCTTTAGTCCCGCATTGTCGAGCAGTGCGATGGAGCTCACTCGTTGCGGATGGTCGAGGGCTATCAGCAAGGTGACATACCCGCCCATGGAGTTGCCCGCCATGTGGCACGTGTCAATCTCGAGTGCATCAAGAAATCCGAGCATGCGCTGCGCTTGCGCCGCGATACTGTAGTCGAGCGCCGGGTCCAGCGTATTGTCACCGAAGCCGGGCAGGTCAGGGATGATCACGCGATACTTCTTTGTGAACCACCTGGCGTACATGGTCCAGTTGTCCTTGTCGCCGCTGTAGCCGTGAACAAAGACGAGTACGTCGCCGTGAGCATCTCCTCCTTCGAGATAGGGCCAGTCGATGCCGTCTACGTTGATGACCTTGGGAGTGAGTCGGCTAGTTGTTCGAACCAGTGCGACGTACCAGCCAAACAGCGTTTCGGGAAATCGGTAGTAAACAATTGTCAGAGCCGCGATGGCCGCGATCAACAGCAGCCAAAGGGCCGTGCTCATGGGGTTGCAGTCCGGTGTGCTTCAAGCCAGGCAAGCATGTCATCGAGTACCTGCTGCTGTTCGGGCTCGTTGAATATTTCGTGATACAGGTCGGGGTATATTTTTAGTGTCTTGTCCGTAGAGCCCAGTAATTCATAGAGCTGCCTGGAGCCTGACGGTGAGACGAGGGCATCCGCTTCACCGTGCATGATCAGCATCGGTAACCGGATGCCCGGCGCGCCGTCGGTGACTTGCTGCATCGTGCGGAACATTTCGTTAATCAGTCGCGACGTTATTTTGCCCTTAAATATCAGTGGGTCGGCAAGGTAGGCTGCCACCACTTCCGGGTCGCGACTGACTGCTGTGGCATCCAGTTGTAGCATGCCGAGCTTGGGCAGAACCTTTGCGAGCACACGATTCACTGCCAGCAACCAGCCGGGCGGGCCCACGTCACTAGCCAGTGCTGGTCCGGAGAGCACGCAGCCGGCAAATTCCTGCTGGTGTTCAAGCAGGAACGACGCGCTGATCAATCCTCCCATGCTGTGGCCGACGAGGAATACCGGTACGCCCGGTTGCTGTTCGCGGATCAGTTTCAGCAACGAGGCAACGCCATCCGTATACCTGGAAAAGCGTTCAACGAACCCAGGCGTCCCCGGGGAATTGCCGTGTCCGTCGTGGTCAAGTGCATACACGGCGTAGTTGTTGTCGACGAAGTGCGCAGCGACGTGAGCATAACGAGAGCTGTGTTCGCCAAAACCGTGCACCAGCAGCAGCGCGGCGTTTGCCGGCTGATCAGGCAGCCAGGACTGCACGAACAGGTCGCCGGCTTCAGGCAATCGAGTGGTTGAGTGTTTCAACTGGCTTTCCTCTTGCTTGGCGCAGACTTCACTTTGCGTTTGGTTCCTGGGCGTCGAATTTTCTTGACGTGCAACTCCTCGTATTCGTTGAGTATTGAATCAAGGGTCCGACTGATGCGCGTTTGTATGCGGATTCTCTCGATGTGTGGCCAGGTGCAGCGCTCGCCTTCCTCAACGAGTTCCGCAATTTCCTCATGGGTGCGCCAGGCCAGCGCCCTTAGAGGGTTGTGCAGCTTGCTGCGCGGCAGAATATTGATATCGCCGACATAACTCTGGTTGATAACTGACAGCAACGAGTTGCTAAGTCGCTTGACCTCGGGGACCTTGGAGAGCGGTCGGTCCATAACCGCGGCACCGGCATTGATCCAGGTCCTGGCGCTGTCAATAACGCCATACTTCACCATAGACACTGCGTCCGTCTTACGCTTTTGGTCACCAATGAAAGGGATGATAAACGGATTTGTCTGGCTAACAATGTAGTGGTTGACTCCGTACAGCCGAGCGAGCCTTTTTGCAGGCAGGTCTTCGCTCAGGGAGCCATCAACCCATTTGCGCGCCGCGTTGTAAGCCTGCCTCTCGCCCTTGTCGTTCTTTGCCATCAGGATTACGGCGGGGAAAAAACCCGGGAACGCGGTCGAGGCGAGTACCGCTTCGCGCATGAACACGTTTGGTGACGTGTCAGCATTCAGCAGGCGCGATTTCTGCAGGCTTTCAACCGGTGCGACTGAAACGTTCATGTGACGCCCGGTGCGCTCAAAGGCCTCCTGGAAGGTGTAATCCGGCAGGTGTTCTTCCAGCGTCTGCCAGACATCGGCGGCCGTGACGCGCTCCGGTCGCACATGGGCGAGAAGCTGGTTGATCCAGCCCTCCTGTTGGTCAATGCCTGGTAGATGCTCAGGATCCAGCGCTCGGTCGAGTTCTTCGTCATCACTGGCGCACAGGATGCTGCCGACGATAGCCCCGCCGCTCGAACCCGAGATAATGTCGGGCAACAAACCCTCCCGCCAAAGCGCACGTGCCATACCAATGTGGAAATACAGCAGGGTGCCGGAGCCGCTCATCATCAGTGCGGAACGGCCGAAGCAGTGACTGGCGCGGCGGAAAAAGTCGAGCTTTTCATGAAAACTCACGTCGGCGATCGTGTGGCTGGCGATATGTTCGAGCGCGCGCGCAATTTCCTCGACGTATTCAACGATCAGATGCTTGGTGCCAAACTTCGCATGGCCATAATTTGCGACCCGACCCATGCCACCCATGTTGCCGTGGATGCCCTCGTTGAGGACAAACAACAGTCCGCGATCATCTTTCCGTGCGCGCAGTTTGCGAAGGTGATCCAGGCGCGTGCGGATAGAGACGAAGTCATAATCGTTGGACTGATCCATTCCTTTCCAGCGATTGGCACCGGATGCCGCGTCATGTGCCAGCGCTGCATCGCGCCACTCTTCATAACTTGTGGCGGCCTGCATCGCTGCGCTCAGTTTTTTCAGCTTGGGGTTGAGTTCCATAGTTTAGATCTCGCCTGTTGCTTCTTTTAGTTCGGCCACGCCGGCTTCAATACACTCCACGAAGAACCGAATATCCGGCATGATCTCGCGGGTAGACGTAACATGAAATCCGATCTTGCCGTTGTAACTGGGCACAGCGACGAACAGCCCGAGCCCATCGGTTAACGGCGCCATGCCGAATCCCGTCACCTGCTGCGCGCCATTCATGTAAAGCGGTTCCGTCGAGCCGGCCACATTCGATATGAACAGGTTGCATGCGCTGGCAATCAGGCCTGCCTTAACGACCAGCTTGCCGGCGATGAATTGCGACGAGGCGGGCAGGTTCTTGCTGAGTTCTGTCATCAGCTTCGCAGAGCCACCCGAAGCAGAGTTCTTTCTCTGCTGGGTTTTCTCGTGAATACTCCGCAAGCGAACAAGCGGATCCTCAATATTGGTAAATATCGGCACGGTCATCGCCGCGATGTTGTTGCCGGCTGCGTCGTTGTCCCGGGCGCCGCCGGGGCGGGCATTGATTGGCACCCAGGCGATCAGTGAATCGTCGGGCAGTTCATTGTGGTGCTCCAGGTAGCGGCGTAAAGCGCTGCCGCA
>Ga0316189_10004328_pt1 | contig 13679 bp, 10 predicted proteins | sample LowCovwburrow_MG_FD_204930 | JGI IMG/M metagenome (GOLD analysis project Ga0316189, IMG submission 204930) | Coastal sediment microbial communities from Maine, United States - Lowes Cove worm burrow | ecosystem: Environmental > Aquatic > Marine > Coastal > Sediment | place: USA: Maine...
TTTTTACATCGACATCTAATTTAAATACGTTCCTAAGTACTAAAATTTCATCATAGAAATTATCTATAGTTGAAGTATAAGTAATTAATATCGAGCTATATGCGGATTTTATATAAACTTTTTGTTTAAAATTAAAATTTTCAAGCTGATCCTTATGAAAAAGAACACTTTTTAGTATTTTTTTAGAAATAATTTGTGGCCATTCAATTAAAATTGAACGCACTCCAAAAGGTTTGTATTTCAAATTAAATTCACTCAAAATATCATTGAATTTTGATATTTGAATCTTGCAAATTTTGATGCAATTTTTTTACTAAATTAATGGCTTCTGGATTATCACCATGTACACAAATTGTTTCAGCTTTAAGAAGCACCTCTACTCCATTAATAGTTTTTACGCTTTGATGCAAAATCATATTCTGAACATGATTTATCATTTCATCTGCATCTGAAATAATAGCATTTGTCTCTGATCGAGAGACCAAAGAAAAATCATCATTATAGTTCCTATCTGCAAACACTTCATAAGTAATAGGAATTCCTTCAGTAATTGCTATTTCTGAAATAACAGATCCATAAGGCACATATAGTTTTAAAGGTAAATGAATACTTTTCATCACTTCAATAATGACCTCAGCAGTAGTTTTATCTTTAGCTGCAAGATTATACAATGCGCCATGTGGTTTGATATGATGCAAAGCCACTTGATGGTTGCTCGCAATTTTCATCAAATCTTTAATTTGATTTTTTACTGTTTGGTAAAGCGCTACATAAGACATTTCAACAACTTTTCTTCCAAAATTAAGTGTATCAGGAAATGATGGATGAGCACCTATTTTAACGCCATATTGCTTAGCTAGCTTTATACACATCTCCATGGACTCCTTGTCTCCAGCATGTCCACCACAAGCAATATTGCAAGACGATAATAAAGGCACCAGCTCAGATTCATTTCCTATACCTTCGCCAATATCAGCGTTTATGTCTATTGATAGTGGTTGCATTTATAATAATTCAAATACTTTTAATATACTTTTTGCTCCTAGGAAAATAGTAATCGCTAGCATAATAATACTTATTATATTTTGACGCATTGAGTTTTTATAGTCACCTAAAACAGAATGTTTGTTCATAATCCAAATAAGAAATCCAGCAATAACAGGTAATAATATACCATTTGCGACCTGAGCGAATTTTATAATTTCAATAGATTTTATCCCCGAAGAAGAAGATAATACACCAAGAACCAAAATAAACATCCAAACTGCTCTAAATCTTTTTGAAGTCATTTTTGTGGACCAACCTAAGCAACCTGTTGCTACAAATGCTGCTGCTAAAGGCGCTGTAATAGCACTAGTTATTCCAGCTGCAAATAAACCAATAGCTAAGAAATACTTAGAGAAACTTCCAAACAGAGGCTCTAAACCCTTAGCCAGATCTGCTGCATTGTTAATATTATTAGTTTGTACTGCAGCTGCAGAAATAATAATACACATGGATACAATTCCACCCAAAACTACAGCAATAATAGTATCTTTTCGTGCATATTTTAGATCACTTTTATTTTTCCATTTTTCTTTTACTAAGGATGCGTGTAAAAACAGATTATAAGGTACTACTGTTGTTCCTATTAACCCAATTACAGTAAGAATACTGTCATCAGGGAATTTTGGAGTAAACACACCTTTAAACACATCTGTTAAGTTTGGTTTCGTCATTATAGCAGTAATCATAAAAGCAACACTCATTAATATTACTAATGACACCAGAGCTTTTTCTAAAATCTTATAATTACCAATATAAAGAAGTACAAATGCTACAAAACCAATTGCTACACTAAAATAATTTAATGAAAATGAACCAATATCAACAGAATGATGCCCTAAAACAGCTTCTAAGCCTAAAACTCCTCCACTAATATTACCTGCTTCATAAGCTGCATTCCCAATAACAATAGCAGATAAAATTAAAACAATGGATAACCCTTTGAATAATGGACTCTTTATTTCGGTTCTTATGATTTCAGCAAGACCTTTTTGAGAAATAATTCCCAATCTCGCTGACATTTCTTGTAATACAATGGTTGCAACTATAGATAACACCATTGCCCAAAGCAAAGCGTAGCCAAAATTAACACCAGCAACTGTGCATAATGTAACAGTACCAGGACCAATAAATGCAGCAGCTACTAATGGCCCAGGACCAATATTTTTAAACCAAGGTTTAATCATAAAAATGTGTTTGTTGCTAATTTAAGAATTAATATGACAGCACAACATAACACTTATAAACAAAAAAAGGTGTGATTTTCATCACACCTTTTTATAAAATCAATATTTAATATTGATTTACATTTTAACGTCAGAAACTTTAACTTCTTTAGCATCCTTATCTAAAAGAATTACTTCGTCAAATCCTGCATTTTTGAAAGCCTCAAACTGAGTAGCCGCATCACCTACAACTAAATAACCCATTTTTGTTGCATCTAAATGCTTATTTGCAAGTCTTTTATGCTCTTCTAATGTCATTGCTCCAATAATACCTTCTTCTCCAGCTATATAATCAGCTGGTAAATTATATGCACTCATGTTTTGTAACATTCCTAATAAAGAAAATTGAGATTCAAAACGACGAGCGTTTGATTTTATTAATGCATTCTTCGTGAAATCTAAATCTTCTTGAGAAATTCCGTTTTTATACTTTTCAATTTCTTCTTTAAATATCTGAACAGATTCATATGTTGTATTTGTTCTTACACTTGAAGATGCTGAGAATACTCCAGGGATTTTTGTTCCACTAAATCCTGTTCTAGCTCCATAAGTATATCCTTTTTCCTCACGTAAAATTAAATTTACATTTCCTGAAAATGATCCACCAAGCTTGTAATTCATCACAGTTGCTGCAAAATAATCTGGATCTGTACGAGCCATTGATAAGTAACCAATGTTTATCACTGATTGCTTAGCATTAGGAATATCTACAAAATACAATGATGCTTTATCGCGTGCTTCAGGAAGTGGATACGTTGGAATTGCAACCTCTTTTGCTGCCCATTTAGTTTCTAAGTCACCTAAAACTTTTAAAGCTTGGTCTTGGTTAATATTTCCAACGATATGAAATCTACTAACAGATGGTGAAAAGTTATTTTCATAAAACGCTTTTAAATCATTCATAGAAATAGATTCTACAGATTCAACAGTTCCAGAAGCTGGATATGCTAGCATGTGCTTGTCACCATATAAAATCTTATTTCTAACATTTCTAGCAACTACATTAGGATTTGCAGCAGAACGCTTAATGCCATTAATTGTACTTAACTTAATACGTTTCAATTCTTCATCATCCCAACGTGGTTCTAATAAAATCTCTTCTACCAAATCCATTGTTTTATCAAAGTTTCTTACCAAGGTATTTCCAGAAATTGTAATAGCCTCATTTCCTGTAAACATTCTAATACTTGCGCCTAAAAGCTCAATAGCTTCTTCTAATTCTTGTGGAGTTTTGGTCGCAGTACCTTCCATCATGATATCTGTCATCAAGTTAGCAACCCCATTTTTATCAAAAGAATCTAACATGTGTCCTCCATCAATAATTAAACTAAAGTTTACTAAAGGCAATTCTGTTTGTTCAATTCCTAACACTTTCATCTCATTAGTCAAAGATGTTGACCAAGAAGTTGGAATATTTAATTTTGGAGAATCTCCTTGAGCAGGCTGCACAGAACGATCAAAATTTGATGGTGTTTTTGCAACTTCACTATTACGCTCAACCACTTCAACATCTACATTATCTTTAATCTCCTCTTCAACAACAGCTGCTATAACGCAATCATTTGCAGCTAATTCTAATTGTCCTTTAGGAACAAAACTAGTTAATACGAAAGGCTTATCTTTTATATACGTATTATAAACTCTAATAACGTCATCCTTTGTTACAGCTTTAATGTTTTCAATATCTTCAGTAATAAATCCTGGATCTCCAGCAGACATATTGTATCGTGCCAACTGAAACGATTTACCAAGAATACTACTGATTCCGTTATAAAAATCAGTTTCTTCACCTGCTTTAAGACGCTCCACATCTGCATCTGTGATACCTTCTTCTTCAAACTTTGCAAAAGCTTCAAAAATAGCCGCTTCAACATCAGTTAAATTTTTACCTGAGTTTGCAGTGACTCTGACATGAAATGCTCCAGCTATCTCTTGTGCTCTATTAAAAGCTCCAACTCCAGAAGTCAATTCCTTTTCTTCCACAAGAACCTTATACATTGGTGCTTTTTTTCCTCGCGATAATAATTGACCTAAAAAACTCAACGCATAGGCATCATCATTGTATTGTTCTACAGTTGGCCAAACCATGTTTAATTGTGGTGCAGTAGCAAAATTATCTTCGTGATATAAACGCTTAGTCCCAGCTAAAGTAACTGGTTGAGGCTCTAATGATTCAACCTCTTGACGACGTTTAATTTCTCCAAAGTATTTTTCAATTAAAGCTTTTGCATATTCTGTTTCAAAGTCACCTGCTAAAACCAAAGTTGCGTTATTTGGTCCATAAAATTTATCGTAAAATTCTTTTACATCCTCCACTGTTGCACTTTGAAGATCTACTAATTCTCCAATAACTTGCCAGTTATAAGGATGACTTTCTGGATACATCGCTTTATCTAAAACCCAATTTGTATGACCGTAAGGATTATTGTCTACACGTTGTCTTTTTTCGTTTTGAACTACTTCTTGTTGGTTATAAAAAGCAGCTTCTGTGACTGTATTAATTAAATAACCCATTCTATCACTTTCTAACCACAATACCATTTCTAAAGCATTTTTTGGTACGACTTCGTAATAAGTGGTTGCATCTTTTCCTGTTCCTCCATTAAGTGTTCCACCAGCATCTTGAATTTTCTTGAAGAATTGATCTTGAGGTACATTTTCTGATTCTTGGAATAACATGTGCTCAAACAAGTGAGCAAAACCAGTACGTCCAGTTTTTTCTCTGTTTGAACCAACTCCATATTGTATGGCTAAAGATACAATTGGGTCAGATTTATCGTGGTGCAATACCACTTGCAAACCGTTATCGAGTGTGTATTTCTCAAATTCGATTGCTAATTTATCACCTGAAGCATTATCAGAATTACAAGCTACAAAAGCTATTAATCCAAATACTGAAACTGCCAACAAAGTGATTCGTTTAAGGTTGATCATAGTGTTTAATGTTTTTAAAAAAATTTGTTGATAAAAATAACGAAAAAACCGTAATTATATTGGGTTTGTTGATAAGTTATTGGCTTATAATGAAGAATTTAACTAGCATAACTCTTGATTCTGAATTTTTACATAGCAACATGCAATTTCTAATTATTTATTATCTTCCCATAAATTATGAATAAACATTCCTAACACCTATTCCACATAACCATTTATGGGCAAGAAATTTGATAAAAAGAAAATAACCAAAACACTTCAGTTTTTCGCTGCTTATTTGGTTGCTGCATGGACCTTGCTTCAATTTATAGATTGGACTTTAAACAGATATAGCATTTCACCTTATTGGGTAGATCTCATGCTTTGGATTTTTATTGGTATCATCCCTTCTCTAATTATCTATTTATATAATCAAGAACGTATTAATAATAGAATTTTGAAATTACGTGAGAAAATTATTTTCCCACTTAATATTTTGCTCATAATGGTGGTTACATATTTTGGCTTTGGCAATAGTGATTTAGGTGCTACTACCAAAGAAATAAGTTTCACTAATGATGATGGTGAGCTAACTACACAATTAATAACCAAAGAAGAATTTAGGGTTAATATTCCAATATTTAATTTTGATAATAAAACTCAAGATAGTAGCAAATTATGGATGAATAGGGTAATCAATAATTTGCTTCTCTTAGATTTAGAGCAGGATAAAAACATAACTCCAGGAACTCTCGGAACCGTTAACGACATTACGAGCAAAGTTAATGAAGCCAGTACCTTTTCTAATTACTATGTAGATGGTGAATTTGATTTCAAAGACAGTATTTATAGTATGACGCCAATAATACATAATAGCAAAAATGGCAAAGAATTAAGCAGACAGACCTTTACAGGAACTAATTTTTTTGATTTAATAGATGACATAAGTATTTATGTAAGAGATAATGTTGGAATCATTCAAGAAATGAGAGATCAATACATAGACATAGATGTAAAAGATTTTACGACCACGTCATTAGATGCCTTAAAGGAATATTATTATGGAAGACATGATAATGCCACAGAAATTGACCCAACCTTCGCGCATGCCTATTATCTTAAATCTGTTAGAGGCACGTATTATAGTCAAGGACAGCTAGAAGAACAATATCAAATTGATAAAGCTTATGAAAACCGTAGAAAACTTCCGTTACAGCTACAGCTTAAAGTTTTAATTCAAAGACATATTGCTTATAATCATTGGAAAGAAGCTGAAGAATTGGTAAAATTGCAGTTGGAGATCGACCCAAACGATGTTGTTTTTAGTAATTTACTTTATACAATATATAGCGAAACAAAAAAATTTGATGAGTTCTTAAAATTTACCGAAGCAAGATACAATGCACAACTAATTCCAAATCCTTATGCAACTATGCAATACAGGCAAGCATTGCTGGTGAATGGAAAATATGATAAGGTGATTGAATTGGTAAATAAATACCAATTGCTATCACCAAATAATAGTAGAATTTCCTCTTTTAAAACAGAGCCATTAATACTTAATGGCAATCTAAAGGAAGCAAGAGAAAATCATAATAAAACTATGTTAATTCATCCAGATGATGGATGGATAAATGATTTAATAGACAAAACTATAACCTATCAAATGAGTGATGGGTATGATGCTGATTATTCACGTTTCTTCGGTGATTTTCGCAGCACTAGTGCAGAGCAAGTTGTTACTAATTTTGAATACGATAACAGATTCTTATCATACAGTTCCAACCAAATCATTGATTATGTCATCATTTCTGGTGAAAACAAATTACTGTTTTATTATCCAACCAATGGTATTGCTGTTGAGCTTGAATTTCAAAAGAATACTGAAGGTAATGTCTATAGAACTAAGTCTATACAATACTACTCTTATAGAAACCCACTAACATTCTGGTATTATAAAGAAGATGATCTCATCAGAAAATCAGACGCTTTACTAAAAGCTGCAAATTATGCAGATGCCGAAGTTGCCTATACTGATGCTATAAGTAAACATCCTGAACATTTTTACTTAAAAAGTGCATTAGCGCACATAAACTATATAAAAAATACTGATGCTTCAATACTAAGCAAACAATATGAAGCAATTTCTGGACAATATGGTGATCGGAAATTTTGGACCGAAAACAACAAATTGTATTATAAACTTGGCATAGGCTTCAAAAAAGAGCTTTTGCCTATTTCAGAAACTAGATATATTACATTGTCTAGTTATAGAAACAATTTTGAATTTGAATTTCTAGACGATAACACCATTGCTTCTTTTGTATGGGAATATGATCATGAAAACATGAAATGGACAAAGCTTGATGATGCCGTTAATTATGTATTAAAAGATTAAGTTTGTCCAACCAACCTTCTCTATCTAAGCTTAGGTATTGAATGGCTTCACTAAATGTTTACCATTGATATCTGAGCAGCTTCTAAATTAGCTATCTTACGAGATACCATAATAACAGATTACCACACATAGTTGATTAATTGAGTTCTTTGTCTATGAGTTTAATAAACGCGCCAGGTTGCAGTCTTTGCGCTCTATTATTAAAATTTTCTGCTTTATTTATAATACTACTTAATTGTTGATGCCGATGTCTTAGACCATTGATCAAATCACTTTCAAGGGCTGGCAAGCCAGTTCTTTCAAAGAAATTACTTTTAATGTTGCTCTGAGAAGGCCAATACTTGCGTAACTCCTTATGCTCTTCCGTATAGTTATTATCGAATTCATCCATTATCTCCACAAATCGATCTTGTCTACTTTTCCGGGATGCTAATGCTGTTCTGAGCTCCTCATTTAATAATTTGGTGTATCCAGTAACGAACGTTTGTTGGTTAGTATCTTTAATAGTTAGAAAGCATCCATTCAATAAGTCATTTAGATACTATTTTTCAAGTTCCTTTTCGATAAGAAAAATAATATTGTCTAAAGCCTCCTGAACTTTTTTTCCTTTGCTTGTTGACTTTTCTGCAACCAGAATCGATTGGCTGTAAACCCAACATTGATTCAAATAATTATAAAACACTTTAGATTGTAAAAGGTTAAGGTCTACTTCACCCTGACTAACATTAATCTGATTAGAATCTGATCGCTTAAGTTTGGAAGGCAATTGAGTTAACCTCGATATTAATGGGAAGAGATACGTGAATTTGTAATCTTGGGCCAAGCGTTGGGTGTTTTGAAAGCTAATTACTTGATCATTCCATTGAATCAAAAGCAATTTAAGATTGTCATTGCTGATTATATTCTGTTTTCCAGAATTAATCAGAGAGTTAACGATTCCTCTAGAAGGTTCAAATGTTCCCGAACTCCAGGCACTTCTATCTAAGTGGAAATATATGCTATCTACCAAACTCTCATTTACTTGCTTTGCATCAAGAATTTCAAGTAAATACTGCATGCCATTAAATATTATTTTATTAAACTGCTGACTTTTATTAAACAGTTCACGGCTTTCTATAAATTCGCTATGGAGACTTTTTAAAGCTAGATATTCCTCTTGTTGCTCTTTTTTATCCTCATTCCAATTGTTAATTGAAAGTGCAATTAAAATTCCGATAACTACTAATACAATCTCTCCAATAGCGTATTTAAAGTATTTACCTGTTTTGTTTTCCATAAGCAAGTTTTGGCGAATTTTTCTAAAGAATTTAATCATTGGTGGTTAGTTAGTATTTTTAAAGATAGTCAAAATCAAATCATGGACTTTAACCCAACCAACCTTCTCTATCTAAGCTTCTATATTGAATCGCTTCGCTGATATGGTTTCCATTAATCTTTTGTACACCCTCTAAATCAGCAATTGTACGAGATACTTTTAATATTCTGTCATACGCTCTAGCAGATAAGCTTAGGCGTTCCATAGCCACTTTAAGTAATTGCATTGAAGCATCATCAAGTTTACAATGTTTCCTGATTTGCTTGGTATTCATTTGTGCATTGTAATGCACTTTATCAGATTCCTTGAAACGTTCAGTTTGCAACTCTCGCGCAGCTGTAACACGCTTTCTAATCTCTACTGAAGTTTCAGATTTTCGTTCTTCGGAAAGCTTCTCAAAAGGCACTGGAGTTACTTCTATATGAATATCAATACGATCTAACAAAGGTCCTGAGACCTTACTTAAATAGCGTTGCATTTCTGCAGGCGTACTTGTTACTGGAGCGTCAGGATCATTAAAATAACCACTAGGACTAGGATTCATACTAGCCACTAACATAAAACTACTTGGATACGTAACTGTGAATTTTGCTCTGGAAATGGTGACTTCTCTATCTTCTAAGGGTTGACGCATGACCTCAAGAACTTCGCGTTTAAATTCTGGTAATTCATCTAAAAATAACACACCATTATGAGATAAAGAGATTTCTCCTGGTTGCGGATAACTTCCGCCTCCAACCAAGGCTACGTTTGATATTGTGTGGTGTGGACTTCTAAAAGGTCGTTGAGCCATTAATCCTGCATGTTCTTTTACACGACCAACCACAGAATGAATTTTGGTGGTTTCCAAAGCTTCGTGTAATGTCATTGGTGGTAGTATGGAAGGCAATCGTTTTGCCAACATTGTTTTTCCCGCTCCAGGTGGACCAATTAAAATAATGTTATGTCCTCCAGCTGCTGCAATTTCCATACATCGCTTGATGCTTTCTTGTCCCTTTACGTCTGAAAAATCAAACTCAGGAAAATCGAGGTTTTCGTAAAACTCCTTACGTGTATCAATAATAGTTTGCTCAATGTCTTCTCCTTTATCAAAAAAATCAATAACCTGTTTAATATAATCTACACCATAAACTTTAAGATTATCTACGATTGCAGCTTCTTTCGCGTTTTGACTTGGTAATATAAATCCCTTAAAACCTTCTTCTCTTGCCTTGACAGCAATAGGCAAAGCACCTTTAATGGGTTGTAAACTTCCATCGAGTGACAACTCACCCATAATTAGAAAATCTTCTAATTTATCTGCATTTATTTGATTTGATGCAGCAAGAATTCCAATAGCAAGAGTTAAATCGTACGCGGAGCCTTCTTTACGCAAATCGGCTGGTGCCATGTTAATCGTAATTTTTTTTCCAGGGATTTTATAACTATTATTTTGAAGTGCAGCTGCAATGCGATAATTACTTTCCTTAATTGCATTATCAGGTAATCCTACCAGATGATACCCTATACCTTTATCTACATTAACTTCTACTGTTATGGTAGAAGCTTCTACTCCAAAAACTGCGCTAGCATAAACTTTTTTAAGCATAAATTGTTGATTTCCATAAATGTAAGAAATTACAATTAAAAAATTATTCCCTTACACTCCAAATTTCATGCAGAGGATCTCCTTTGTTAAAAAATCTATTAAAAACAGGTTCCAGACATTAATCAATCTACTCCTTATAGTTTACCTAGGCCTCCTGTTTTTTGAAATCTAATTACTTTCTTTTGATTAAGATTATAATAATTTACCTTTCATCCATGGTGCAGAATTTAAAAAATCGGCTACTGCACATCCTGGAGGAACCAATTTATCACAAGCTTCTTTAAGTTCTTGACTTAATTCTTTCTCCATAAGGGGAATAATATCTTTCATTTGATCTAACGTCCTTGGGCCTGCTAATGGTGCCGTAATACCTGGTTGATCTTTTACCCAAATCATTGCCAAATGCGCTGGTTCTATTTGATGCTCCTTTGCCAGAACCACAAATTTATCGGCAACAGATATGGCTTTTTGTGTAATACGTTCAGCGTAGATACCTCCTCTGTTAAAACGAGGTGTATCATACTCGTCATGATTACTGTTACTATATCTTCCTGTTAGCATTCCCATTGCCAATGGAGACCATGCAAAAACAGCTAAGTTAGCCCATTCGCACGCTGGTAAAATTTCGTTTTCAACTCTTCTATCAAGCAAATTATAAGGTAATTGTTCAGATATTGCATGGGAAAGGTTTTTAAATTCAGACATCATTTTACTTTCAGCAATTTTCCAACTGGGTGACGTTGTAGCTCCAAAATATCTAATTTTTCCTTGACTTACTAAATGAGTTAACGTATTAAGCGTCTCTTCTAAAGGAACATTCATATCTGTTCTATGCATTTGATATAAATCTATGTAATCTGTTTTTAGCCTCCTTAGGGAATCTTCACAAGCTTTGATAATATGCTTTCTTGATACGCCATTATCATTTATTCCTTTTTTTCCTGTAGGATAATAAAATTTAGTTGCCAAAATAATATCATCTCTGAGCCCATTATTTTCTAAGGCATTACCAATAATTTTTTCAGATTCGCCAGAAGCATAACTGTTAGCAGTATCTATTAAGTTTATGCCGTTTTCTATAGCATAATTAATAATCTCTGTAGATTCCTCCACAGAAGTTGGGTTTCCAAAATTATCAGTACCTAAACAGATTGGAGACACCTTAAGACCTGTTCTTCCTAAAGGTCTATAGAATGAGTTTTTTAACATGGTTATTGTCTTATGTTCCAAATTTCATGCATAGAATCACCTTTGCTTGAAAACGGAATGTTGAATTTACAATTTTCAGACGTAATATTTACTTCGAACTCTTTTTCCATTTTATAGGACTGACATCGTCATGGTTTAAAATCCGAGTTTTACCACGCTTTATATTCATTATAAGACCACATTCTGGATCAGGGCAAGTTACTCGTGAGTCGGTTTCCATCCAATCTGCAGCGTTATTTTTTCGTTGTTTGGTGGGAAGCAACGGAATGGTCGATTGTAAGGCATATAAGCAAAAATCACTTTTGTCTGGCATAGATATTTTTCCTCCATTTAAATAAAAGGTATCACCAACGTTCATGTTACAAGTACAATTTCCATCAATTCGTTCAACCACAATTTCAAGGTCATACAATTCGAATTGATCATCACGAAGTTTGTTTTCTTTACTCATCTATTTTCTTTGGTTTTTTATTTTTTCCGAATCCGAAAAAAATCGTCAACAGAAACATAACTAATAAGCCCCATGACATAAAATTATACAGTCCTACTTCAAATGGGCTTACTTGAGGTATTCCGAATTCCTTTCCAGTTGCCGTCATATTCGCCATTAATATTACAGGGATAAAATAAGGCAACACAAACGGAAATATGCACGCAATCAAGCTCAATAAATTAGCTCTTCGAATTTTTGAAACTTCGAATTTTTTACCCGTTTTATTCGTAAAATCGGTAACCATTAATATTGCCACTATACTGTGAGTAGTCAACAGGACAGCCATGGTCATTACGGTTGCTATCCAACCTTCAGCATGTTTAACCGTTTTTGTTCGTAGTGCAGCAAAGTCGACCAATTTAGCCATAAGTCCACTTGCTTTTAGTGTGGCAACAAGTCCCATTAATAAAATAGTAAATATGCTCAGACCTACAGCTCGATTGATGCCATCAATAACAAAGCTTTTAGCAACAAAATTCTCTAGATCTAATGAAATTAGTTGCTCCACTGGCAAAAGCCCAGAGACTAGACCTAACACAGTTCCAAATAATAGTCCGAAAAGCAGACCATGCAGTAGATGTTTTCCTTTTAGAAAAATATAAATAATAAGTGCAGGTACTAATAACATGATGAGTCCCTCTGGTTTTCCTGATAAAACATTTTCATCAGCGCTAACTGTATCATTGAACCAAATTGCGGTCAAGATATAACAAACCAATGCGAGCAATGCTGCTGGAACTATATATTTGATTCTACTTTTTACTGTAGCACCAATTTTGGCATTTTGACTCAAGGCACTTGCAATTGTTGTATCAGAAATTGGAGCTATAAAATCCCCAAAAGCAGCACCTCCTATTATAGCTCCAGCTAAAGAAGGTAAATGAGCACCTAATATGCCGCCAGCAGGATAGAGTAATGGACTGCAAATTAATATGGTCGCAAAACTTGAACCTGTTGATAAAGAAACGATGCAACAAATAATAAAAGTAGCAATAATAAACCCAATGCCATTAAGACTGAGTTGATCTGAAATCCAAATGAGTGCTTCGACAAATCCGGTAAGAGTCATGAGTATTCCTATAATAGAGGCCAGTATCCAAGCCATAATCATAATCATTACTATTTTTTGTGACATTCCTGATATAACAACTTCCGAAAAGGCGGTTTTGTCTTTTGCCAAAATCAGTCCGATACCTATGGCCAATATCAATATGGGCCAAAACCCTTTTTCATCTGGTGCTCCTGATAACGCAATGATAACAACACCTACAATAAAAACGATGAATGGGGCTAATGCACCAAGAACTCCTCCATAAAATTCGAGGGAACTATTATTTTCGTCTCTTAGATCCAGTTCCATTAACTTTATGTTTCGTTGAGGTTGTATTTCATGATAGATCCATGTTTCCCAGTTTTGTCCCGCTCCAATTCATTAAAAGCACCATTAGGTCCTTTGCTAAGGCTCGTGATTTTAGAAATTTTGTTCAAGTCGT
>Ga0316189_10004329_pt1 | contig 13678 bp, 12 predicted proteins | sample LowCovwburrow_MG_FD_204930 | JGI IMG/M metagenome (GOLD analysis project Ga0316189, IMG submission 204930) | Coastal sediment microbial communities from Maine, United States - Lowes Cove worm burrow | ecosystem: Environmental > Aquatic > Marine > Coastal > Sediment | place: USA: Maine...
TGTCCTCGATCCAGATGAATTTCTTGAACCGCGTGCAGACCTTCACCTGACCGCGCTGGTTGTGGGCACCGTGTGTGCTGATTTCCTTGGAACAGGGGCAAACGGAGGAGATCGGCACGGTCACCTCGACCATCAAGTCCAGCCTGCCCGCCGGGTCGCTGTATCCCCGAAACCTGCACTCGTAGTCCATCAATCCCGGCGCTGCGCTCACCGGCGCCTTTTTCTCGATGAAATAAGGAAAGGACACTTCTATGTGGGCCGAAGCGGCATTCAAGTGCTCCTTCATCTGCTCCAACACTTCGGCGATACGCTTCAGCGACACCTCGGGCCGAAACAGATGCAGAATTTCGACAAAACGGCTCATGTGCGTGCCCTTGTTCTTATGGGGCAGGTCCACGTACATGTTGATGGAGGCCACCGTGTTCTGATACCCGTTTTCACGATCGAGGACCGTTATCGGATACTTCAGATTTTTAATCCCGACTTTGTCGATGGGAATGTTGCGGTGATCGCGTTCGTTCTGGACATCTTTCATATGTATGTGGATGGCTCCCCCTGCCGACGCCGATCGCAAGCGATGTCTGCTACGCTCCTTCACGTCAACAGGTAATCCGGTCGCACACGGCTCAATGACCGGAAGATATTCCCTTTTATTTTGTCGTTGCTGCTGTAGAGCCGGGTCAGCATCTCTTTGACGGTGCGGCGCTTTGAGACGGCGGCACTGGGGCAGGTGTTATTGAACTCCGGAAAATCTTGCTCTGCTGCAAACTGCCGGATCACATCTTCTTCCACATAAGCCAGCGGCCGAATCACCGTGAAGCGGCCCTCGAAAAGGGGCTGGAAAGGCACCATCGTGCTGATTTCGCCGGCGTAGCACATATTCATGAACAGCGTTTCAATGATGTCGTCCTTGTTGTGCCCAAGGGCCAACTTGCGGCAACCGAGTTCGTCGGCAATATCGAACAGTCGCTTGCGCCGCTTCCAGGCACACAAAAAACACGGATTTTCTCGGTTTTCGTCGCTATGCGCCTTCACGCCGAAATCGGTGTTCTCAATCCTGAGTCGATAGCCGGCTTTGCAGCAATAGCGCTGCAGCCGTTCGGAAAATCCACCGTCAAAACCGGGATCGAGGTAAACGGCAGTGAGTTCGTAGGTGACGCGGACCCGCCGCAACCGTTCGTTCAAAAACCACATCAGGGTCAGGCTGTCTTTACCGCCCGACAGACCGACCAGGATGCGATCACCGTCGCAAATCATATCGTAGCGATGAAGGGCCCTGCCGAGATAACGGTTTATTTTTTTGTATGTGTGGCTACGTGACGGCAAGACCTATTCGTCAACCGCGGTTTCGCTGGTTTCCTGGAGGGGCTCCCCTTCCGAAGACTCGGGCAATGCCGCCGGTTCCTCGAATTCCGGCAGGGCCGGTGTAACGGGGGTCAGTTTGATCTTGCCGGCCGCGATTTCCCGCAGAGAAATCACGATGTCCTCGTTTTTCGGTGCGCTGACCAGATATTCCGAGCCTTCGCGGATTTGCCTGACCCGCTTGGCCACCATATTGACCAGTAAAAATCGATTGGGAACATTTTTCAGGCAATCCTCAACGGTGATTCGCGCCACAGTGTAACCTCCATTTTTGATTCACCCCTTTACAGGATGTCAACCAGTTCGTAAATCCGTCTGCCCCCGGGGACTTGAATCGTCAGCTCGTCACCGGGTTTCTTGCCGATAATGGCGCTTCCTAAAGGGGAAGAAATCGAAATCCGACCGGCATTGATGTTCGATTCGTCCGGACCGACCAGCTGGTACTCGACATCTTCCCCGGTTTCGACATTCTCGAGCACAACCCGGCTGCCGAAAACGGCTTTTTCCTTGGGAAGGTTGCGGGTGTCGATTATGTCGGCGTTGGCCACTTTGTATTCCAGTTCGGCAATCCGGCCTTCGAGAAAACTCTGGCGGTCCTTGGCCGCGGCGAACTCGGCATTTTCAGAGAGATCCCCGTGAGCCCGGGCCTCCTCGATGGCGCGGATGTTCGCAGGCCGTTCTTCGCGCTTGAGCCGTTCCAGTTCTATCTTCAAGGCCTCGTGGCCTTGTCGTGTCATCGGTATCTTGTCCACTTCCTCAGAGCTCCGTTCAGTTTGGCTGTATCTCAGGGATTCTTGCGGACCGGCGGGCCACTGCGCAGACACATCTCATCGGCCGCTTGCGGACTGATCCGCGTGGTGGGTCCCTTTACAAATAATCTTTGACTAAAATTTCGGCAATTTGAACCGCATTGGTGGCGGCTCCCTTGCGGATGTTGTCGGCGACGATCCACAGATTGATCCCGTTTTGGACCGACTCGTCCTGACGGATGCGGCCTACCAGGGTCAGGTCCTGCCCGGCAGCGTCGGTGGCCAGTGGGTAACGGTTTTTCGTCGGTTCGTCGACAACCTCGACACCGGGTGATTCCTCGAGTAACTTGCGCACCGCAACGGCAGTGATTTTTTCGCGGGTCTCGACGTTAACCGCTTCCGAGTGCCCGAAAAAGACCGGCACCCGAACCGTGGTGGCAGTTACGCCGATACGGTCGTCTTCCAGTATTTTGCGGGTTTCATTGACCATCTTCATCTCTTCCTTGGTATACCCGTTTTCTTGGAAGCGATCGATGTGGGGCAAGCAGTTGAACGCTATCCGATGGGGGTATATTTTATTCTCATATCCCAGGAAGTTGATCATGGCGCGGGTCTGGTCGAACAATTCGTCGACCGCCTTTTTCCCGGTGCCAGAAACCGCCTGATACGTCGACACCACGATGCGTTTGATGCCGAAGGCTCTGTGAATCGGGTTCAAGGCAACGACCATCTGGATCGTCGAACAGTTCGGATTGGCGATGATGCCCTTCACCTTGTACCCGGCGATGGCGTGCGGGTTGACCTCCGGAACCACCAGAGGGACTTGTGTATCCATCCGCCAAGCACTGGAGTTGTCCACTACCACACACCCCGCTTGGGCGGCCAGCGGGGCGAACCTCAGACTCGTATCACCACCGGCTGAAAAAAGAGCCACATCGACGCCCGCAAACGACTCATCCGTCAATTCCTCCACCGGCATCAGATCGCCCCGAAAGCGCAGTTCTCGACCCACGGAACGCTTCGATGCCAACAGTTTGATCGATCTGACCGGGAAATTTCTTTCCTCGAGGCAGCGAATCATCTGATTTCCGACCGCACCGGTGGCACCGGCAACGGCCACGTTAACCATTTTCTCGGTCATACCGTATCGTCCTCACTTGACCATCAAAGAAGTAGGTCGAATATGCCGGCTGCTACCGGCTGAGTTCATGATTTTCGTATATGGTCAACGATCAGGTCGCCGACCTCCGTCGTCGAATGTCCCATCTTGCCGGCGGCCACCTCATCGATGTCGTCGCGCAGCACTTTGATCACGGCTGCTTCGATCAAACCGGCCCCCATCTGCTCGCCCAGAGTTTCCAGCATCAGTTGCGCGGCGGAAATGGCGGCAATCGGGTTTATGATGTTTTTCCCGGTGTATTTGGGTGCAGATCCGCCGATCGGCTCGAACATGGAGACGCCTGCTGGGTTAATGTTGGCACCGGCGGCGATGCCCATACCCCCCTGAATCATGGCAGCCAGGTCGGTGATAATGTCACCGAACATGTTGTCGGTAACGATCACGTCGAACCATTCGGGATTTTTGACCATCCACATGCAGATCGCGTCCACGTGGGCGTAATCGACCTGAATGTCAGGATATTCGCCAGCGACCTCATAGAACGTTCTTTGCCATAAGTCAAATGCAAAGGTCAGCACGTTTGTCTTGCCGCACAGAGTAAGTTTCTTGCGCTTGTTGCGGCGCCGGCAGAAATCGAATGCAAAACGGATGCAGCGTTCGACGCCCTTGCGGGTGTTGATCGATTCCTGCACGGCGACCTCGTCCGGTGTCCCGCGTTTCAGGCATCCGCCGGCACCCGCATAAAGGCCTTCCGTGTTTTCACGAACCACGACGAAGTCGATATCCTGCGGGCCCTTGTCTTTCAGCGGCGTGGCGACGCCTTCATAGAGTTTCACCGGACGCAGATTGACATACTGGTCCAAGTGGAATCGAATCTCGAGCAGGATCCCTTTTTCAAGCAATCCCGGTTTGACGTCCGGATGCCCAATGGCTCCCAGGAAAATGGCGTCGGCGGCCGACAACGTGACCAATGCGTCTTCGGGCAGGACGACGCCGGTTGCCGTGTAGTGGTCACCGCCCCAGTTGTAGTAGGTAAAATTCAGCCCGAATCCGCATTTGTCGGCGACGGTCTTGAGAACCTTTATACCCTCCCGCACGACCTCCGGTCCGGTGCCGTCACCTGGAATGACGGCTATGTCATAGGTTTTTGCCATTCTATCCTCACTCAATCGTTAAGGGTGTTCGTTTTCGGCCATGAGTGAACCGCCGTCGGTGCGGAAACAATGCGGCCAAAGTCGGGCTTATAGAGTTGTCCGATTTTCGTCGATCTCTTGAGATTCTTGAGATTCAGCCTCCTCGGTCTTGAGCTTGTGGAAGTGTCGCCACACGGCACTCAACGGTCCGGAGACGACATAAGACAGGCTCAGGGCAAAGAGGGCGATGGACGGCTGGGCGGCAATAAATATCAATATCAGTATGGCAGCGACCAAAACGTTGAAGGTCATCTTGTGATACAGTCCCGCTTTCTTGAAGCTGTTGTAGCGGATGTTGCTGACCATCAGAAATGCAAGCGCATAGAGCATGATCAGGATAAAAAGCCGGTAAGGTTCCACGGCAAAGCCGAAGCGGTGCCACAACAGCATCGTGGAGGCGCTCATGGCTGCGGCGGCGGGAATCGGCAGCCCAACGAAATGATCGCTGCTGATGGTGCCGACCTGGGTGTTGAAGCGGGCGAGCCGCAGGGCCCCGCAGACCATGAACAGAAAGGCGGCCAGCCAGCCGATTCTACCGAGGGGTTTGAGGGCATAGAGATACATCATCAGGCCGGGTGCGAGTCCGAAAGAGATGAGATCGGCCAATGAGTCATACTCGACACCGAATTTGCTGGTGGTATGGGTGGCCCGGGCGATTTTGCCGTCCAGCAGGTCAAAAACGGCTGCAATGATGATCGCCAGGGCAGCGGCGACATACTTGCCGTTGATGGCGGCGATGACCGAGTAGAACCCAAAAAATATGTTCAAGGAGGTGAAGATGTTCGGCAGGATGTAAATACCGCGCCGCAAGCGTTCACCCTTGAATTTCCTTCTTCGTGTCATGGCAAGACTCCCATTATCGTGAAACCGGCTTTCACGTGCTCTCCCACGGCAACCCCAATTTCGGTTTCCACCGGTACATATAGATCTACACGGGATCCAAAACAGATCATGCCGAGACGCTGTCCGCGGCGAACGGTTTGCGAAGATCCGACGGTACAGATGATGCGTCTGGCGATCAGACCGGCAATCTGGACAACGGTGATGTGACTCCCCCCCTCGGTTTCGAGGAAAATCGCGTTGCGTTCATTGTCGGAAGATGCCTTGTTGCGGCTGGCGGCAATGAACTTTCCAGGGTGATAAGTGATCTCTTTGACGGTTCCCTCATGCGGAATTCGATTGACGTGTACGTTAAAAACCGACATGAAAATACTGATTTTTTTACACTCGCCTTCGTAAAAAGGCGTTTCATCGACCGTTTCGACGGCAATCACCTTGCCGTCGGCCGGCGACACCACCGTTCCGCCTGCGTTTGGAACGATCCGATCGGGATCCCTGAAGAAATAGACCACAAATAATGTGATTGCCAAGGCCAACAGGGTCGGTACGGTCAAACCCAACAGCGCCAGCACCGCCGTGGTGAACGCGCAGCCCAATATAATGGGAAGTCCAGGCCGGGCCACCGGAAAAGCGGTCGGGTTCGGTTTGTCTGGCCACATGAACTCATTCATTGTGTGTGTCTATTTGTATCCTTAATTAATAGCTTTCACAAATACCAGACATCTTGCTTAGCCGTCAATCCATATCGGTCGTCAGAACGGGCCGCATCATCAGCGCCGAGACTGCCGGTCGATCTGTGCATCTGATTTCCTCACATAAGCCGGCGCGAAGTGCGCGACCTCGTCGCTGTCGCCGTTTTCCAGTCTTTTGCAGGCCAGACGCGCCACCGAGAACGCCCGTATGGCGTGTGCCGGAGCAGGAGCAAAGTAAGCACCGTCACCCAAATTGTCACGGATCAATGAGCGATAGAGGACGGCGCCGTTTCCGATAAAGGTGCAGGGCGCATCGATGCAGTGGAGCGCATGCTCCGGCCGCATCACACCTTCGAGATGCCGCTCAACGAGGATGCTGTCGATCATTCGATACGTGGAAAAATAGACTTCTCCCCGTCGGGCATCGATCAGCGGGCACACCAGTGGTGTGGGAGCAGCCGCTTGCTCGGCCAGTGCCTGCAGGGCCGAAATCCCTACAATCGGCCGACCGGCGGCTTCTGCCAACCCTTTCACGGTGCTGACGCCTATCCGCAGGCCAGTGAACGATCCAGGCCCCTTGACCACGGCATAAGCGTCCAACCCACCGACCGCCAATCCCGCCAGACGGCAGGCTTCGCCTATCATTCCGGCCAAGTGACGGGAATGCGTCTGGGTGCTGACCAGATTGATTTCCGCCAGGAGGTGTTCCCCGTCGGTAAGCGCCACGCTGCAACCGCTGGTGGCCGTGTCGACAGCCAGAATTTTCATGTATTACCGATATAGTTCTGCAGCCGGCCTCAGCGACGCTTGCTCGTGCCTGGGGAACCCACTTTTTTTCGGCTGCGCACACCCCGCACCGCCGCTTCCAAAGCCACGGACAGCACTTCATCCATCCTTTCCACCGAAATGTATTTGACTTTACGCCGGATGGTTTTGGGGATTTCGACGAGATCTTTTGTATTTTTAAATGGAATAATGATGGTTTTGATCCCGGACCGGATGGCGCCCAGAGACTTTTCCTTTAACCCGCCAATCGGCAGGACACGGCCACGCAAGGTGATTTCACCTGTCATGGCCACATCGTTACGGATCGGGCGACCGGTGGCGGCCGAGATCAGGGCGGTGGCCATGGCAATCCCGGCCGAAGGCCCATCCTTGGGAATGGCGCCGGCCGGTACGTGAATGTGGGTGTCCACGCTGTCGAATATGTTTTCCTTTCCGCCGTAAGCGCGGATGTTGGCACGAGAAAAGCTTACCGCAGCACGCGCGGATTCCTGCATGACCTCACCGAGTTGACCGGTGATGATGAGTTCTCCCTTACCCCGGATCAACGAGGCCTCCACGTACATCACCTCTCCGCCGGCTTGGGTCCAGGCCAGTCCGGTGGCCAGTCCGATCTGGGCTTCCTCCTGATCCATTTCCGGGTAATATTTCGCCACACCCAGATACTTGTGCAGATTGTTGCGACTGATCGAAAAAGGCCCCTTCTGGCCCTCGGCGATCTTGCGGGCCACCTTGCGGCAGATCGAGCCGATTTCACGTTCCAGATTTCTTACACCGGCCTCTGCGGTGTACTCCGATATGATCAAGTCCAATGTCGCGGGACTGATGACCAGGTGACGCGCTTTCAGGCCGTTTTGCTTCATCTGGCGTGGACTCAGGTGTTTCTGGGCGATGATCCGCTTTTCCTCTTGAGTATATCCCGGAAGGTTGATGACCTCCATTCGGTCCAGAAGGGCCGACGGAATGGTGTCGGTCAGATTGGCCGTCAAAATGAACATGACCTGCGAAAGGTCAAAAGGCATGTTTAAATAATGATCGCTAAAAGCCCCGTTTTGTTCCGGATCGAGAGCTTCGAGCAAAGCTGAAGACGGGTCTCCGCGAAAATCGGCGCCCAGTTTGTCGATTTCATCCATCATGAAAACCGGATTGCGGCTGCCGCACTGCTTGAGTCCCTGCAGAATTCGGCCCGGCAGTGCGCCGATGTATGTCCGGCGATGACCGCGGATCTCGGCCTCGTCCCGGATGCCGCCCAAGGAGATGCGCACGAACTTGCGTTTGAGGGCGTGCGCAATGGCCTGTCCCAGAGAGGTCTTGCCGACGCCGGGCGGACCGACAAAGCACAGTATCGGTCCCTTCATATCCGGATTGAGCTGGCGTACGCTCAAGTACTCGAGAATGCGCTCCTTGATCCGGTCCAGGCCGTGGTGATTTTGGTCCAGGACTTTTTTGGCGACCTTGATATCGATGATGTCGCGGGTCGTCTTGCTCCAGGGCATCTCCACCAGCCAATCGAGGTAAGTGCGGACCACCGCCGATTCGGCCGAATCAGGATGCATCTGGTCCAGACGGCGGAGCTGCTTTTGGGCTTCTTTTTCTGCTTCTTTGGACATCCGGGCGCGCTTGATCTTTTTGCGGTAATCCTCTATTTCCAGGACCTTTTCATCCTGTTCTCCCAGTTCTTTATGGATCGCTCGGACCTGTTCCCGCAGGAAATAATCCCGCTGGTTCTTGAAGATCTCATCCTTGACCTCGGACTGAATCTTGGCCTGCATGGTCGACAGTTCGAGTTCCTTCATCAGGAATCGGTTGACGGCTTTGAGCCGCTCCACCGGGTCGAATATCTCTAACAGCTGTTGAGATTCTTCAATCTTCAGCTTGAGGTTGGTGGCTACCAAATCCGCCAGTTTTCCGGGATCCTCGATGCTCTCGAGGACCGTGCTCACGTCACCGGTCATCTCGCCTCTTAAGGCCAGAATCTTTTCGGATTGCTCGCGCGCGTTCCGCATCAGGGCCTCGACCTCGACGGTGACCTCTTTCGGCGGCGCCTCTTCGATCAAGGCCACCTTGACCCGGTAGTACGGTTTTTTACCGATGTAGCGCACGATTTTGGCTTTGGCGATGCCCTGCACCAGGGTTTTGACCCGGCCGTCGGGCAGCTTGAGCATCCGCAGGATGCGGCCGACGGTGCCGGTTCGGTAGATGTCGTTCGGGGTCGGATTCTCGGTCGCGGGATCCTTCTGGGTGACAAGGAACAGAAAACCGTCTTTGGCAACGGCATCGTCCACCGCGCGGACCGACTTTTCGCGTCCCACAAAGAGCGGCAACAACATATCGGTGAAAATAACGATGTCTCGCACCGGCATCATCGGAAGAGAGAGCGGAATGTCCGCCAATGCATCTTCTTCGTCCAGGATGCTGATCAAATCGTCTTTATCTGTCTCTGCCATCAACAACTCCTTGATTCCGATCTGCGTTTAAAACCATCGAATGCCGGCGGCGCGGCAAACCGGATATTTCGACCGCTTTGATAAACTCTGCATTATAACGTATATATTCTCTTTGGCAATAACAACCTTGATTTTTTTTGATATCCCCATTATGCTTTAACGTCACGTTGAAATCATAAAAATGCTTGGCGGCAAACGTCATCGTCAAGCGATCGTTTTGCATATGAATATAGTGCTGATGGGGGTAATTGTCGTTGTCTTCGGCTTGTGCGTGGGCAGTTTTCTCAATGTCTGTATCTACCGCATACCGGCTTCGAAATCGATCGTTTACCCCGGCTCGATGTGTCCGACTTGCGGGACGGCCATCCGATATTACGACAATATTCCGCTTATCGGTTACCTCTGGCTGGCTGGCAAGTGCCGTCAGTGCCGGTCTCCGATTTCGATCCGTTATCCCCTGATCGAACTGCTCACCGGGACCGTAGCTCTCGGTTTGTTTCTTAAGTACGGTGTTTCGATCGAAGCCTTGATCTACTTTGCCTTCGCCTGCGTTCTGATTGTTATCACCTTCATCGACATCGATTACCGCATCATCCCCGACCGCATCTCACTGCCCGGCATTGTGATCTTTTTTCTGGCCGCCATGGCGGTTCCGTCCATGAATTGGCTGGACGCCCTTTTGGGGGTTGTGATCGGCGGCGGCAGTCTGTTCCTGGTAGCCTTCGTCTACCACCTGCTGACCCGTAAAGAAGGCATGGGTGGCGGAGACATCAAGTTGCTGGCCATGATCGGGGCCCTGATCGGATGGAAAGGGGTTCTTTTCACCATTTTCGTTTCGTCCGCCGTGGGCACGCTGTCGGGTCTGACCATCATGATGGCCACCCGCCAAAACATGAAACTGGCCGTTCCCTTCGGTCCCTTTCTCTCGATCGGTGCGCTCGCCTACGTGTTTTTCGGTCCGCAGCTGATATCCTGGTACTTTCGACTTATGTAACGCACCGATCGGTCACCGCAACAATCGTAATGGCCGACGGGCTTTAACCGCATGCGACTGGCTGTCATTTCAGATATTCACGGTAACTTGGATGCACTCACGGCGGTCCTCACCGACATCGACGCCGGCAGGCTCGACGCCGTTATCTGTCTCGGGGACTGCATCGGCTACGGCGCCGAACCCGAGCGGGTGATCCAGACCCTCCGGCAGCGCGGCATTCCCTCGACACGCGGCAACCACGAGCAGGCCGTACTGGAGCCGGAGCGCCTGGAGTGGTTCAATCCTCTGGCCAGAAAATCCCTGGTCAGGACCGCCGAGATGCTCTCAGGTGAAGCCCTGCAGATCATCGCCGAATTTCCCGCCGTTTTGACATCTCACGGCTGCCGCTTTGTCCACGGGTTTCCACCGGACTCCGTCACCACGTATCACTTCGAGGTCGCCTCCGGGGAAAAGCGGCGGATTATCAAATCGATGACCGAGAAAATCTGTTTCATCGGCCACACCCACGACTTGACCCTCATCACCTACGACGGCCGCACACTGACCAATACCTCTCTTGGACCGGGTCGGGTAGATCTTTTGCCGAACCAACAGGCCGTTGTTTGTGTCGGCAGCGTCGGTCAACCGCGAGACGGCGACGAAAATGCCAAGTACATCATCTGGGACGCTGACGCAGCATCCCTGGAGGTCAGGTATATCCGTTACGACATCGGTGCCGCGGCTGAAAAAATCATTGCAGCCGGACTGCCGCGCGCGCACGCCGACCGACTGTGGTGTCGGTAATCCCGGTTTCACACGGTCATAGCTTTTTTTACTAAATGCGGTCGGCTAAGCGTTCGCGACTTTTTCATCGGAGGTGGTCGCTCGACCCAACGATTTTTTAACCCAACACCTGAAGAAATGATGTGAAAACCATCGGGAAATACATCATTCGCGGCCTCCTCGGTCGTGGCGGCATGAGCAAGATATACAAGGTCAAGCACCCGGTTATCGGTAAAATCGCCGCTCTCAAATACATGGACCCGGATCCGCTTTTGGTCAAGCTGATGGGGATGGACCGCATCCGGGCAATGTTCGTGGCCGAGGCTGTCACCATGGCCGGCCTGAGGCATCCCAATATCGTCGAGATTTTCGATTTTGACGAGGCCGACGGCCGTGCGTTTTATCTGATGTCCTATTTCGCGAACAACCTGCGGGTGATGATCGGTGAAAGCAACCATCCCGACGAACCCTCGCGCCCTCTGAGGGTGGATAAAGCGGTTCACTACACACGCCAGACGCTGCAGGGGTTGGCCTGTCTGCATTATGCCGGTATTGTTCACCGGGACATCAAGCCGGCTAACCTGCTGATCACCGATCAGGATACCGTCAAGATCTGCGATTTCGGCCTCTCGAAACTGCATGGTGAAAAGTTCGCCGGTCCGCCGAGCCTCAAGGTCGGTTCGGCTTGGTACGCGCCGCCTGAGCAGGAGACCGATCCGGACCAGGTCGATGTCACCGCCGATCTCTTTTCGGCGGGTCTCACCTTCTACCGCCTGCTGACCGGCGTTCTGCCGTCAGGCGACTACCGGCCGGTCGCCCAGTTCAATTCCGATTTGAATGAGACCTGGGACGGTTTCATCCGCAAGGCCATCGCACGCCGTGTAAAGGACCGCTTTTCATCGGCGCCGGAAATGCTGGCTGCCTTGGAAAACCTCGCGCGGTCCTGGCAGGCTGACAATGAACGCCTCTGCCGCCTGCGTGAAGCCGAAAAGGACCACCGGTTGCCGGAAGCTCCAACGATTACAGTCCAGCCGCGCAGCCGCTGCATCAAGGTCGATCCGAAGCATTCGGCAGAGTACTTTCCAATCGACACCCTCCGGCGGCCGCGCGTGTATCAGCCTCATAAATTTGAGCGCTCAGGTGATGAGACGGTGACCGACAGCACCACCCGGCGTATGTGGCAGCAGTCCGGTTCGCCGTTTCAACTGCAGTGGCACCAGGCCTGGGATTACATCGACCGGCTGAACACCGAGCGCTTCGCAGGGCACTGCGACTGGCGGCTGCCCACAATCGACGAACTCATCACCCTCCTGAGGGACATTCCGCGGGCCGGCGACGATTGTATCGCACCGATATTCGAGCAGAGCCGTATCTGGCTGTGGAGCTGCGACCGGCGCTCGTTCACGGCCGCCTGGTATGTCAGCTCCGACTTGGGCTTTGTCGCTTGGCAGGACTTCACTGCTAATTTCTATGTCAAAGCGGTCAGAAGCCTCTAGTGTCGTGTCATTTTTGAAGTGTCTCGACTGCCTTGAGCGACGCAATTGAATCGATATAAGGTTCTCGGTTCAAGCCCGCCCTGGTGCGACGGGACGTGGCTACGAAATTGTTTGCATATTCTATAGACCTTGCTTTCCACCACCACATCTTTCCAAGCCGGGTCTGGGCCAGGGGTTCAGCGCCGCCTCTGGCCGCCCAGTCTGATCGTGTAAGAAACACTTTTAAGCTTCTGTAAAAATTCCAAATCATAAATAACAACCTAAACTAATCGGTTCAGGGTTCAAAGGTTCAAGGGTTAAAGGAAGGACTTCAATCCTTCAACCCTGAACGGGGAACGGTGAACCTTTAAACTATTTGGATATTGAGATTTGAGATTTCACCTGCCCTGTTAAATTGTCTTCGGTGATTTGTCGTGCAGGTCTTCATTGCAAGCTCATTAACCGATATGATCAGGCCATGAGTAGGATTATTTAACAGGGTAAAGAATTTGGAGCTTGGAATTTGATATTTTCGAATACATCGATGCTCGGGATGGATCTATAAAGTTTGCCTTTCTAAAGGGTATAACACCGTTGAGTTTCACACGAGGGTTGAGGGATGAAAGCAATTTGAGGTTTCTGGTGTTAGGTGTCGGGGGTCAGGGGTTCAAAGGTTCAGGATTCAGAGGTTCAAGGGTTCAGAGGTTCTGGGTTCAATGAGAAAATTCACTCCGACAACCCTTATATGAAACTACGCCAAAATGGCACAGTTTCTTTCTCGATCAAACTGGCCGCTTTTCAGGCCAGCGGCTGGGCTGAACGGTGAACGGTGAACGTTTGAACCTAAATTAAAGCATTAGGTTTTTGGCAATCCACTGCAGGGGATTTCGACGGCGTGCTGGGCAGTGCCGGCGCCGCACCAGCCGAAACGTCCCTTTTTACGCGTTATTCCCCTGCCCCAGTTCCATGCCAAATCAAGGGCGCGGCGGTTCATGTCGATAAATCCGGCCGGAATCCGGCTCTCGAGAACTTGCATGATCGATTCCGGCTTGACGAGCTGCGTCAGGCTGACCACCGCTCCCAGCATACAGATGTTGAAAACGATCGGTTTACCGATTTTTTCGACCACGGAGCGGTACATCGGCAGTTCGACCTGCCGCGCATCGACTTTTTTTTCCGTTTTGACATAGCGGGCATCGCTCAACAGCAGGCCGCCGGGACGGATGATGGGGTAGTAAGCGCTATAGGCTTCCTGGGTGAG
>Ga0316189_10004330_pt1 | contig 13677 bp, 12 predicted proteins | sample LowCovwburrow_MG_FD_204930 | JGI IMG/M metagenome (GOLD analysis project Ga0316189, IMG submission 204930) | Coastal sediment microbial communities from Maine, United States - Lowes Cove worm burrow | ecosystem: Environmental > Aquatic > Marine > Coastal > Sediment | place: USA: Maine...
ACGAATGCAAACTATCTCCAAGCAAGTCAGCAAGCAAACCCGCGGCTTTTGGCCAACAATATCCAACCGCATCCTACACCACAATCAACCCAAATACCTTGAGCCGAGACTTCCTGTCACCTTCCAACACGTCAGGCAATCAACAAGACTCGCAACCCTGCTAAGCGCGACCGAAGTCGTCAGCTAGACGCACTATGTCGTCTTCGTCTGTAGGGTTATCTAGGTCTGTATGCTGCCATACTTCAGCAACAATAGCCCACTGCTCGCCTTCTAGCCCGCCAGCTCTATGTCGCACTCCTGCGCCATATGACAGCTCTTCGCCAGCTTTATAGGTTTTCCACTCACCTTCTTCATCAGTATCGGACAGCGCAACTGTTATATTGCCCTCAATCACTCGCCATATTTCAGCGCGCCTGTGGTGATACTGCAGGCTCAATTTCTTGCCGGGTTCGAGTATCAAAAATTTAGGGCTCAGGGATCCACCTCTCCCTAATTCTTCTGCCGTGTGTTCAGGAAAATATTCTTTCACGAACTGCTCCGCGTGCTCGCCGTCTAACCGATAGTAAGCCCCCCATGGCTTGTGCTCATCAACATCATCCAGAGTATAACCAGCACCAAAAACCAACTCAGCTTTGACTCGCTTCAATACGTCTATCTTGTTCATAATAGGTTTATGGCCTCTACTATAGCCCTGGTTTCTTGCCATGATGCGACTTCAATAGTGTCGATCCCGAAAACCTTAACAGGGTAATCGTTGCCGCCCTCGGTGAGCCTGTCTCCTATGAATAGGATTTCTTCCTTGTTCACGCCAAGATGCTTCATAGCCTTCTGCATTCCATATGCCTTATCGATCCCGAGCTTAGTAACATCAATCGACGTTACGCCACCAACACGAACTTCATAGTCAGGTATAAGGGGTGCTACGAAATCTCGCACCGCCTGCTTCTTCTCGTCTCCTGGATCCCAAGCTTCTTTGATCTCAACGCCCTTCTCTCCAAGCACGTCTACTATGTCCTGACCTAGAACAGAGAACGTTATCTGACTATGGCGATCTTCTACCGTCTCGCCGTAAACTTTTTCAGCCCTATACCCCAGATCATCAAATCCTTTGTTAAGTGCATCAACAATCTTCTTTTTATCCTTTTGCGGGATATCTTCTGCATATACCAAATCCCATTCGCCTTTACTCGCATTGTAGCGATGATAACGAGTTCCACAGGTTGGCATCATGTGCAGATTCTCTAGTTTGTCTGGCGTTACCTTCAGATTAGCTATCAACTGTTTTTCAAATTGCCCAAATTTACCTCCGGATATAACTAAAACTTGCTTGTGGCGCAACAGCTCAGACATCTGGGCTGCCATCGCATCCAGCATAGTGGACTTACTCGGCGCTAATGTTCCATCTAGATCAAACGCTATAACTTTCTTCATTTGTTTTCTCCCTGACTTTTAATAATTCTCTTAGCAACAACTCCGACCTTCTGGCCTAAGTCTTTTCGGGCAACCAGTACCCCGTCTTTAGTATTAACAACAACTACATTGTCTAATCCAACTACGGCGACCGGCTTATCCTCGTGATTCTCGACATAGCAGTTTTCAACGTCTTCTATCTCTACCTTGCCTCCCACATAATTACCCTGCTTGTCTGCTCCGACCGCTTTGTGCAGGTCACCAAACGACCCTATGTCCATCCAGTCAAAACTAGCAGGCACAACCAACAGATCATCTACCTTCTCAATTAACGCATAGTCTATAGTGTCGTTTTCAAACGCAAGATATGCCTGCTTGTATTCCTCTGGTGTGCTCGCAGCCTTCAAGCTTTCGTAGCCCTTATACAGGCTCGGTGACTTCGTCTGCATCTTATCAGCAAAAGTCTTGGCGGACCCTACAAAATAGCCACAGTTCCATAAGTACTCTCCACTCTTCACATATTCTTGTGCTGTGTCATATTCTGGCTTCTCTTTGAACGAGTCTACTTCGTACACCAAACTATCTTCGTCGACTATAGACCCCTTCTTGATATACCCAAAGCCAGTGGCCGGATAATCAGGCTCTACGCCAACTAGCACTATCTTGCCATCTTTTTCAGAAGCTTCGCACGCCACCTTGAAGCTATGCTCGAACCCTACCTGGTCACGTATAAAGTGGTCTGCAGATAATACCGCAATAGGTTCGTTCTCGTCATGCCGAGCGGCCACGTGGTCCACGGCAGCCACGATACAGCTAGCCGTACCCCTACGAGCAGGCTCAACGATGAAATTATCGTCGGTCAGCTCTGGTAACTGGTCCTTAATGTGGTGCGCATGACCAGCCTCTGTTATCACATAAACACTGCTAGCTATCTTCTTAGCCCTGTCATAGGTGTTCTGCAACAGAGAGCGATCCATGCCGTTAACTTTTAATAAATGTTTCGGATACTCAGGAGTAGACAGTGGCCACAGTCGTGTCCCGCTACCCCCAGCTATAATACATACAATCATGCAACCATTCTACCACCACAGGGCTAACCAACACCAAACAAATACGTAATTCCCCACTAGACTGCAGGCAGCCTGATCAGAACAAAGCACATCATCGTCGCGCAGCACCACGGCTCCACAACCCCCTATCTCTATTCGTTTAGTTTGTGTAAGCTGATGATAGGACGTCGCCATGCCTCCTTCGTAGATTTAATTGTTAGTCAGGTAACAACTAGTCTATTTAAGAATAAGCGATGTTCTTGTTGGTTATAGTGCGTCTCGAACTGGAATGGAGGTCCAAGCTGTAGACAAATCATATTGTTTATGCTATTATTATTGGGTAGTATTTAAACATAAACATCATGAAAAAAGTAATAATTATTTCACTGACAATCCTAGCTCTTGTTGTGTCTGTTTTTTTATTAGAAAAAACAGGGGTCATCAACCTACACGAACGGTCACAGCTGACTTCAGCCCCTAACCCCAACAAAAGCATCAACTTAGATCCCCCAACAGAAGAAGAGAAGGCATCCGGCGAAACAGTAAAAGAGGAAATTACTGACTCTCAGGAACAAAAACAGAACAGCACAAAACAACAAACAGCCTCTTTGAAAAAAAATGCAACTGTAGCTATATCTGACGCGACACAATATGGTGGCGAGGTGGAAGTCAGAGCATTTGTGACCAATATTACTGAAAACGGTAAATGCAACATATCGTTTACGAAAGAAACCGAATCTGTCAGTAAACAAGTTGATGCCTTTGCCGATGCTTCCACCACACCTTGTATAAATCTAGTCGTACCTCGGAGCGAGTTCTCGCAGCCTGGAGACTGGACAGTCACCGTAGAGTATGTAAACGACACAGTACGGGGTAGCGCCACGAGGGGAATAAGGATCAACTAGCACTATGAGAAAATCTAACAAGCCTAGCATTACTGGCCTCATTTTTATCACCACTGCCTTCCTTTTATCAACCCTACTGTACGCCCCTCCTGCCACATCAGCTTTGAGCGGTAGCGAATTTAATCCGGGCAGGATAATAGACGATGCTGTGTTCTATGACAACGCGTCAATGACGACTGGGCAGATCCAGCAATTCCTAGACTCAAAAGTCCCTGTTTGCGACACCAATGGTACCCAAATATGGAGCGGGTCTACCACTCGTGCTCAGCGCGGGGCCGACCGTGGCTACCCACCTCCATTCACTTGCTTAAAGGACTACTCTCAGACGGTCCCAGCAATAGTCAACAGCGGTAGTAACCTCTGTAAAGGAAGTATCTCTGCAGGGACAAAGACCTCAGCGCAGATAATCTATGATGTAGCCCAGGCTTGTGGTATCAACCCGCAAGTACTTATTGTTCTACTCCAAAAAGAACAGGCGCTAGTAACTGATGATTGGCCGTGGACTATACAGTACCGCAGTGCGACGGGATACGGATGCCCTGACACCGCGCCCTGCGATGCAGAGTACTACGGGTTTTTCAACCAGGTTTACCAGGCGGCAAAAGCATTCCGAAGATACGAAGCCAACCCCAATAGCTACAACTATAAAGCGAACCGTAACAACACAATCTACTACCACCCGAGCCTAGGGGCCTGTGGCAGTTCCAATGTATTCATAGAGAATCAGGCGACAGCTAATCTCTATATATATACTCCCTACCAGCCCAATGCCTCAGCGCTAAATAACCTCTATGGAACTGGTGACGGGTGCAGCGCTTATGGAAATCGGAATTTCTGGAGAATGTTTAACGACTGGTTCGGAAGCACACGAATACTTAGCGGCGAGGCATACGACTACAAGATCGAGTCTTTCAGCGCCTACACCGATGCATCTCTAGTGAGCCGGATGACAGGAGCAACGACTGTTGTGCCTGGGGGAGGTGCCTTTCTGGTGTTACGAGCAATAAACACAGGGAGCCACGCATGGTACAGGACGAATACTCTACTGGGGACCGATCTAGATAAAAAAAGCGTCTTTGAGGAGCCAACTTGGATAAGCTACAACAGAGCCTCCCGACTAGAGGAAGATGTGGTCATGCCCGGGCAGACAGGGACGTTCAATCTCCCAATAGAAGTACCAGGCACTAAAAAGGTGTATACAGAGTACTTCAATATCGTTATCGAGGGAGTGACCTGGTTGCCAGACAAGGGTCTTTACGCGGAGGTAAACGTGAATGACCCAGAAGGCTCAGAAGACCCAGGCGAACGCAACATTCTTCCAGGGCAAAGCCTATCCGTAGGAAGTGCTATCCTATCCAACGACAAACAAACATCCTTAACTCTTCAAAAAGACGGCAACGTGGTGCTCTACGTTAATCACAAGCCGCTTTGGTCTTCCAGCACAAAAACGCTCAAGGCTTCCAGGCTGACCCTCCAACACGACGGCAACCTAGTGTTATACGACAGTAGCGGAATTCCGCTATGGAATACTATGACATCGGGCAACACAGAACCCAGGCTGACCCTCCAGCACGACGGCAACCTAGTGTTATACGACAGTAGCGGAATTCCGCTATGGAGTACTATGACGGCTCAAGTTCCCGGCAGTGACCTTCACATCAACAGCTCCGCTCGTAAAAGCTCTGTGATTTTCCCCGGGCAATTTTATGAATCACTTGATAGAAGATTCAGGTTTACGTACCAGCACGACGGCAACCTAGTGCTGTACGATGATGGCTCCCCGCGCTGGTCAAGCAATACTCACGTCAGTGGCAAGGCAAAAAATGGAGTTCTCCGGCTGCAAAAAGACGGAAACTTGGTGCTGTACGGCAACGACAACAGTCCGTTGTGGGCGACCAACACAAACGTAGGAGTGTCAACCAGACCGTACATGCAGATAGATGGCAACTTCGTAATCTACGGTCCCAAGGGTAAAGCCCTATGGGCGACTAGAACAAATTGATGGTTTTCCTATATAATGTGAGTATGCGAAAAAATAAAATCATATTCTTTGAGGGTCTCGGACTAGTGGATGGGCATTTTAGCGGAATTGGTCAATACATATTAGGCATTCTCAGGGGTCTAGATGCCGTGAGTGAGAAGGAGCTGCTGGCTGGTCGAAACACTCCAAAAATCAAAGTCATAATCCCCTATGACACCATTGACAGATTTAACTCGTTTAACTTCAAACATATAGAGGCTAAAAAAATACCTATTAGCTTTAAGTATATGAGCGCCCTGTGGCACAGGAGTAAACTCCCTCCTTTAGACCTCTTTTGTGGTAAAGGTACTTATGTGTTTACTAGATTTGTTACTATGCCTTTATTGTTTAGTGAATCTTCTGTGATTATATACGACCTGTCTTTTGAACTATACAAACAATTCTCTGACGACAAAAATGCCCTCTTTTTGTCCAAAGGGACACGGAAGTCGATAAAGCAAGCTAGTCGGGTATTTACCATATCCGAAAGTGTAAAGAAGGAAATTACGAAGTTCTATTTGCTGCCTCCTGACAAAATATACGTCGCAACACCAGCAGCCGACCAATCATATTTCTACCGCAGAAGCGAACAGGAGATAGAAAGAGTAAAAGTAAAATATGGAATCAAGGGAAACTACATACTCTCCCTCTCCACTCTCGAGCCTAGAAAAAATCTAGACACGTTAGTTGATTCTTATTGTTCACTGCCAGCCAAAATAAGGGGCGAGACGGGCCTTCTTCTAGTGGGCGTCACGGGCTGGAAAACAGACATACTATTCGATAAAATACTGGGCCTAGTTAAGCAAGGGTTCAATATCAGCAGACCTTCTCGCTATGTAAGCGACAAAGACAAGCCCGCAATAATATCAGGTGCCAGCATACTTGTCTACCCTAGTTATTATGAAGGGTTCGGGATGCCTCCATTGGAGGCCCTAGCTTGCGGAGTGCCGACTATTACGTCCAGGAACTCGTCACTCCCTGAAGTAGTGGGGGATGCGGGCACTCTTCTTGAGGACTGTTCGAATGTCGAGGAGTTATCCATCAAGATTGAGTCCACCCTAAAAGAAATCAAGAACAAGACAAAAACAGCAAATACCAAGGGTCCCGATCGAGCTGAAAAGTTTAGCTGGGAAAAAAGTGCGTATGTCTACTGGAGATCCCTGACGAACAAGGAGGGGGAACGATGAACATAGGAATCGACATAACCGCACTACAGTCACCTCACAGGATGAGAGGAATTGGAGCAACTGTAATTAATTTCATAAATAACATACCAGAAGACCTCCAGAGGAAACATAAATACACATTATACGCCAAGAATTTCAGCCCTAGCGACAGTTCCGACCCTACGTCTTTGCTGCGGCTAGATAACCTAGACTATGAAATAGTTACATCTGACTTTTACGCCCCCGTCGTCAATGTCTTATTGGGTAAAAGCAAGCTTTCCAGGCTCATGAGTAATATCCTTAAGGTGCCAGCAAAAACAAGAGAGCTACGAAGATACGCCAGAGGAGAAACAAGGATAGATGGGCTAAATAAATTAGATCAATTTATCGCGTTCGACCAGAACCTACCCCTACCCTCAAAAAAAAAGGTACCTACAACACTTGTGGTGTATGACCTTATACCCCTTCTTTTCGAGAAAGATTATCTGTGGAGCTACTCGACAGCAAGGCGCAACCACAAAACCCGAACGCGATCCCTGCTAATTCAGTCTGAACGATGGGCTTATAAATATAAGTTAAAAATGAACATAAAAAATGCTAAAAGAGTAATCGCAATCTCAGAACATACTAAACAGGATTTATTAAAAACGTTTAGAACACAAGAGGACAAAATAGAGGTTTGCCATTTGGGCGTTAGCGCAAAAAACGAAAAGTTATCTGGGGATATAAAAGAATATCTGGCAACGTCCTGGGGACCTATCCAAAAAGAGCTCGACCTGAAAGGAGTAAAGTATCTTCTGTTCATTGGGGGGGCGGACAAAAGAAGAAAAATTGAAGACCTAGTTGCGGCCTTCAATAACCTGAGAGGCAGGGGACACAGCATAGACTTAGTTTTAGCAGGGGACACCATGTACGGACCCTATGAGGTGCCAAGCCCTGACCTTCAAGAATACTTCACCCACACATCGTACCTCAGTAACGTCCACTTCTTAGGGTTTGTTGAAGAAGCCCAAAAAAGATGGCTGTACCAGAATGCCTTGGCTTTTGTTTATCCAAGTATTTACGAAGGATTCGGACTACCCATAATCGAGTCAATGGCCCACGGCACCCCGGTCATAACATATCAAAACTCTTCTATCCAGGAGGTAGCTAGTGACAAAGTACTCTACGCAAAAAACCCCACAGATATAGCAAGATCTACTGTAAGTCTCCTAGAGAACTGGAATCTCAGAAAAAAACTTTCTGACGAAGGCTTAGAGCACTCTAGGAAATTCTCATGGCCAAAGACGGCAGTAAAAATTATTCAAGAAAACTAAAGTACTAACAGGAATTAGCATGAATAACCATAAAAACACAAGTAACTTAAAGGCTATAAAAAACATATTAAACAAACCTCACGTTAATAAAATCCAAGAACAAGATGCGTACGCGAAGAACGGCTCAGGACTCTGGCTGAAAATAGAAAACACTGCGTCTAGAGTAGTTCAGTTGCTAAAGATCTCCAATAGCTCCACGTAACTCCTCTTTAGGCATACGCTCTAGCGAGTCTCTTATATCTTCTCCTTCATAATTAAAGGCTACACTATCGTATCTTCCATTCCTGGTGTGCATGTCTATGCCGTCACGTTTTATGGTATAATTTACCGGCTTTACTCCCTTCAGGTGAAAATGTATTGGCATCTCAACAACGCCCTCTATGAGACCACCGCAACGATAAGAGGTGTGACTCACCAAATCGACAGAGCGTGTTGAACCTATTGAATTCTGCACCACAAGAGTATACTTTGAGCCCCTCTTTGGGTTAACCACTTTAAACGACACTTTTACCCAGTTCACTGTATGACTCGTCCCTGCTAGCAAGTAAGGTACACCTAACAACAAAGCTACTTCGCTCTCGTTGCCCCTGCCATAAAAATACATTACTCCGTGGATCATGTCATTAACCGAAGACAGCCTCACAGCGCTCTCCATATACTCTTTTGAGTAAATAGATCGTAATCCCTGATCCTTCTTTAATCTGATCTTGTCCTTGAGCCCTGAGTTGATTTTCATACCCTTAAAGATACCCTGATCGCTATAAGTATAATCGTAGTAATTCTCGTATGAGTAACGGTCAGGCTTATATAAAACCTGCCAATCATTTGGATGAGCTGGCCAGTTAAGGGTTTCGTATTTAAGCTTCTTGAACCTAGTAGGGTAATTCGTAACAGCGTAGTTGAAGTAAGCAGACCACTCGCCGATCTCACGGTTCGGTCCTGACCCATTGAACATCTCGGTAGCCTCTTTAAGGATCTTTTTGTTGATTATCTGAGGAGAGTGTGATGCGTAAGACAACATCTCAAGATTATTCTCATATGCAATTTCGCCAGCGTGACGTTCAGCCGCGTCAAAGCTATTACTAGTGTAGTCCCATGACAATAAATCGGTATAGAAATATGCCTTAAAGATTCCTTTCTCGACGAAATAGTCTGTTTCTATTTTTTTAATTGGCAAATTGTCGTCGTCCATCATCACAAAGTCTTGATCTATAACGTCAAGTCCGGGAAGGCTGGACCTTAAAAGCCAATTTTTTTTTGCGTGAGGGTATGTCAAAAAAGATTCATACAGGTCGCCTAGTACGTCACTCTCGCTCACTACGACAATCTTATGATTGGATGGTATAGATTGATATCTCTGAACCAAATCAGGTCTAGTTATTACAACGTACTCCTTGACAAACCCTACATGCCGATCTGTCAGCCTAACGCACCGCTCAAAATCTTCCGGCCTTATACTGATCGACACATGTTGAATCCTATTCGCTGACTCACTACACACAGCGACACAAGAGTCAATGCTTTTTGGGTTAAGCATATTTTTTATATTCCTGAAAACATAAGCCCAAGATATCGGTTTGTAATATTCTTTTATTCTTTTCAGTTTAAGCTCATAGAATTTTTTTTCCGAAATATATAGATCTATAATCCCGACCAGTTCGCTCTTGGATCCATATGATATGTAGTCAGCAAAATCCAGACCAACCTCATGCATAGAACTATTCCGTGAAGCTATTATTGGCTTCCCTCGTTCAAGAGCTTCTGCTATTGGCAGCCCGTAACCCTCGTACTCGGAAAGGTATACACTCAAAAAACAGCTAGAGTAAAGTTTTTCCAAATCCCTATCATCCAACCCTGTAAACCAATGAATGTGGCTGTTTCGAGAAACTTGGCTGGATAACTCTTCTAGGAAAGGTCCGTTGTCCCATCCAGGCTTCCCTACATATACGAGATCGACCTCTGGGTGTACTTTCTGTATACCCAAAAAGGCATCTAGGAGTAATTTCTGTTTTTTTCTGGGTTCCAGGGTACCTACAAACAAGAGGTACTTGCGCCTGAGTAGTTTTCTAGGGATTTTATTTTCTGATGGGCCGCTAGTCTTTACATCAAAACTCCCTCCAAGTCTAGTGACCACGGTAGGTATATATCTGTCTACGCACATTTTTTCTAGTAGCTCCTGAAGGTCTCTTTCTGTGGAACGTGAATCCGTCAAGATAAAATCACTATATGTAAGGGCGGCCGCTACAAACATCGTGTAGTTCCTTAGCGTGTTTGGGTGTGCATGAGCCGGCTTAATGATGGGCACTAAATCATATAGGTAGGTGCCTATTTTAACTCCATTGCACTTAAGCTTAGGATACAGGCCACTCCTCTTAAGCGCGTTGTTCCATACGGAGTCTATATCCAAAAAAATATCGTCTCTGGCCATGTCTGCAACGCTGATCTCTCGTACTGGATTTATCTGCTCTTTTCCTAAAGACTCCGCTAGAACGAGTACGTCCTTATTGTCAAGAACGGCAAAACAATTTCTAGTTACGTCAAAGAATAAGAATAAAACCTCCAGGTCAGCATCTGCTACAAAGTGCGGAACTAGACTCCTCACCACTCTTTGTATCCCAGTTATCGATCTAGTTATGTAGAGGTTGCTAATATCGATGTACACTCTTTTTCTCATAGACACGGAAAATCGACCCGTCGTACTCTGTATTCTTGCGAGCACATAATCTCATTTAATAACTTCGTGCGGGCTTTGTGGCCTTCATCATCAATATTCTTCAAGTGTCTTTTCATTAGATCTTCTGAAGGATACCGATCGAGAAGTTTCATATAGCAACTCGACACGAACTTCTTATTGTCCTTCACCCTATACAAATCTTCGGCCTTCAGGTCTCCTGGAGATAAATGAATGAGGCTAGGGTCTTCATAGTATATGTGCTCAGAATCTCTATCGAGTTCGATTCTCACCGATTCAATTAACTTAGTATATATCTTCTTCTGTCGTATTATCAACGCCTGATCTGGGCAATCCATTCTATCTAAATCCATATACTTACTATATAATACCAGGTATGTGGAGTTTATTTAAAAAAACCATAACACGACCCCCTGTTCTAGACAGATTAATCAGTGCTACTAACAACTTGGCCTCAAAACACGATAAACGTAATGACTCCTTGTCCACCACACATGACCAGGGAGGGGATCTTTTTGCAGATAATCATGACTTAGATGTTTTCTACACAAAGTTTGAAGATAAATTCAGGGGCTCTGAGCATGACATAAAGAAGAGACTTGAATTCTATTTGCCGTACTTCAAAAACAATACGTTAGTCGACTTCAATAACACACCTGTCTTGGACATTGGTAGTGGGAGAGGAGAGTTGCTAGAGCTTTTAGGCGACAATAGTATTCGCGCAATAGGAGTCGATATAAACACTGACATGGTGGGTCGATCGAGGGCCAAGGGGCATGAAGTCGTTCTTTTGGATGCGAATATTCATTTAAAAAGCCTTGACAAGGGGTCCTTAGGCGCCGTAACTGGATTCCATATAGCAGAACACATTCCTTTTCCAGTCTTGCTATCTCTTTTCCAGTCTTGCTATGAGGTGACTGTTCCCGGGGGTTTTGTAATATTTGAAACTCCCAACCCCGAGAATATACTAGTTGGGTCTTGCAACTTCTACACCGACCCTTCTCATTTAAAACCCATTCCACCTGCGTTATTAAAATTTGCTCTAGAACATGTTGGCTTCAAAAAAACAAAGATTAACCGCCTACAGCCGATAAAAAGGAGTAATGACACAGGAATGCCTAACGATTTGTTCGACAAGATGTATGGGCCCCGAGACTATTCTGTAATCGCATACAGATAGAGCCCCTCTATAGTAGGTTCTTCCGACAATCTTGTTTATTTAACACTAACCCTAAACGAAGGATCTACAGAGTAAGGAACGTGCCTCTTTTTCCTGACGACTAATCGGGCTGCCTCATCCCACCATTCTATGACAGTGATGCCGTCGCCTGCATGAATTGCCACGTCCACAATATAGCTGCCATCGCTCAATATATTATCAATACTCCACTCAACCGTACTTTGCTCGCCTTCATTTAAAGCCACAGTCTTGATGTTCTCGTATTTTGTGTTGGTCCCCATTATTGACAACCCTGATGCGCTACGAATCCTAACACCGATCTGATACATATCGGTGCCCGCAGAAGCCTTGAATTTATGACTTATTTTTATGTACTCGGAGGTAGAGCTCACCTTCACCGCAGTGCTGGTAATATCAAAACTGCCCCATCTAGAATCTTTGGCCTTACTCTTGTCTGACTTGGATGTCTTCGTAAACAGCTTCGTATACAGCTCAGAGATCTTAAGCGTGTCACCAACAGCCACAACCTCACTCTTCTCTATTAGTAACGCCCTATCGCAATACTCTTTTATGGCCTCCATGTTATGACTAACAAACACTACTGTCTTTTTTAGCCTCTTTAGGGTTTTGAAGTATTCAAAGCACTTCCTCTGGAAGTCAGCATCACCAACAGCTAAAACCTCGTCGAGCAGCAGTACATCGGCTTTGGCACGAATTGCCATAGAGAAGGCTAGTCTAACTCGCATACCGGATGAGTAATTCTTTAATTTCTTATCCATAAATTTTTCCAGCTCAGCAAACTCGACTACCTCGTCATAAAACCCGTCGACCTCACCAGAACTAAAGTCTAGAAGAGCACCGTTCAGATAGACGTTCTCTCTACCTGTTAGCTCTGGGTTAAAACCAACCCCCAACTCGATAAAAGGGACCAACTTACCATGCACTTTTGTAAAACCTTTTGTGGGTTGATAGATTCCTGCGAGTATTTTCAAAAGGGTACTCTTTCCGCTTCCATTCCTTCCTACAATGCCAAAAAATTCTCCCTCCTTTACAGTGAAGTCGATGTCCTTCAGCGCATCTTGTCTATTTAGGCTACTCTTTCTTTTTCTAAAAAGATTTATTAATCCCGACTTTAGGGTGCCGCCCTTTTCTTGGTCAATCTTAAAATTCTTACACACCCCCCTGACTTCGACTGCGTTCTGCTTACTCATACATTAAACCTCTTCCGCAAAATATATTGATCTTTTCTTGAAATAGACAACAGAAAGCGCCAACACAATCACAGTCAAAGCCAGCGGCACTACCCGGACTACGTGACTTCCATATAGCTGGTCGATGGTTACCGTGTCCTTCGTTATCAATAAATACCTTACGTCTTGCACTACCTGGGCAACAGGATTCAGCATCAATAGTTTTGCAGCTTTCTCTGGCACCAGGCCAAGGGGGTACAGTATAGGTGTTGCATAAAATGCCGCTTGAAGGACGACCTCCCAAATATAGGTCACGTCCCTGTACCTTACGAAAAGAGCGCTCAACAAAAAACCAACAGACAAAGACATAACGAATAGCTCCATAAGAACTAAAGGTATAATGAACGCCTCAATTCTAAAGCCGACACCCGTAATGAGCATTAAACTGATTATTATCACGAAGTTAATGCTGAAATTTATAAGAGCCGATACAGCTTTAGATATAACTATGATATACTTCGGGAAATTAATTTTTCTTATGAGATCCCCTCTAGACACTATCGCAGACACTGAGCCGTTGGTGATTTCCGTGAAAAAACTCCATAATACTATACCTAAGAGCAGATATGCGGGGTAGTTCTCTATTTCTGCCCCAATCCTTAGGAATTTTGCGAACACAACATAAAGTATAGCGAACAGGGCCAGGGGCCTAAGAAGGGACCAAACGTACCCCAAAACCGAACCCTGAT
>Ga0316189_10004331_pt1 | contig 13676 bp, 8 predicted proteins | sample LowCovwburrow_MG_FD_204930 | JGI IMG/M metagenome (GOLD analysis project Ga0316189, IMG submission 204930) | Coastal sediment microbial communities from Maine, United States - Lowes Cove worm burrow | ecosystem: Environmental > Aquatic > Marine > Coastal > Sediment | place: USA: Maine...
CGCTATCATCACCGATTCCAGGTCATGACCGCTGTTGTTGGTGAGCGTGCCGGTTAGCTTCTGATCGGCGCCAATAGTGACATCGATCTCCCATGCGGGATCGACCCTGGTGGCCAGTTGTTCGGCTGATACAACGGCGAACCCGCCGGCATCGATGCGGGCTATCAGATCGTCGCCTTCCTGGTTCACCTGGTCGAACTCGACTCGGCCGCCAGCGGGAATCGGGCCCTCGTCGAAGAAAAACTCTTCGCCCATGAAGGCCTGCTCTTCGGCAGGGTTGGCCCGGGATGGCCGCCAGCCAGGTTGCAGCGATACGCCTTTGTCTCCCCCTCCTTGGGAGGTGAGTAGTACGCGGGTGGTGGAGATTCGGGCGGTGGCAGTGTCGGCTACAACAGTGGAATGGGCAGCAGAGGCCGAACTCCGCAGCGAAACTCCCACACCATACACCGCGACCGCGACCAGTGCGGCGAACGCCGGCGTGAGATACCACACTGACACTTGAGCCTGTTTCCGGCGAAGGGCTATCCAAAGGACCGGTCCTACCGAGATGGTATAGGCCAGCAGGATGAGTACCAGCGTTGATATCGGGATCACTCGGATCCCGGCATCACCCGCCATCTTCATCAGGCCACCCGGCCCCCCGAAACCATTGTTGGGCCTGTCCTCCAGCGACCGGGTGGGTGAAGGCTGGAGAGCCGAATCGAAACCACCGGCGGAGATGGCGCCTCCCGTGAACCGGACGGTTCCGAACCCGAATCGGATCCGATCGCCGTCGACCACCCCGTTCTCAAGGTCGAGGGGTATTGAGGCTTCGGTCGGCTCGTCAATCACAAGAGTGCCAGCGTCAACGCCTACCCAGTTCTGCAGGGTTCTGCGTTGCTGGTCGGTCATTGTTTCCAGGTCTTCGGCACTCAGGACAATCTGGTTGAACATGGCCAGCGCGTCGGGGCCAAAGTCGATGAGATCGAGCCCGATCTCGGCCAACCGAGCTTCGCCTACCGGCACGGTCATGTCGACCTTCTCCGGCAACCCGTCAGCCAGGGAGGGGAGGACACCCACCAACTCATCACGGCCCGGTGACCGGAGGTTTACTCGTCGGTTTGAATCCTGCGCCTCGTCGTCAGCGGTGAACGATACCGTCAGGGACGCGGCCCAAGGAATAGTGGGAGTCACGATAATGAACTCTTTCGTGGACCCGCCGGGCAGTTCGATCGGCTCTGAGGCTATCGTGGCACCTTCGGCCTTGACCGCCAAGGCGCCTTCCACTGCTTGGTCGGCCTTCACGCTGATCACCAAGGGAACGGGCTGGCCGGGCTGAAACCAATTGTCGATGGGGGTTGAGACCTCGAGTTTGGTTTCGGCCGATGCAACCCCGGCCCAGGAACCGATTACCCCACCGAGAATTAGCGTCATGACCAGCCCCCGCCAAAACCTGGCCCTCGATCCGAGATAAGCCACCAAAATCCCCTCCCATTGGTGATGAAGATCGAGGGGACTTTGCCTTCGGCGCAACGGCTTGTACACGAGGAGTCCCCTAATCTCGAACACTACCATGCTTGTAGGTGGAGTCAACGTCGTTTCCTGATGAACGGTCGTTCGTTGAAGAACGGTCGCTGGTGGAAGACCGGGGACGGCTCGGAAAAAGTAACCCAATCGTGATGAGGGCTGCCCCGACCCAAACTAGAACCAGTCTGGGCAGATGGTTCACCCGGTAGCGGGCTGAATCGGCGTCTCCGTCCGCAAGTACTACCTGGACCTCGTCGAGACCTTGGTATCGGCGGTCGATCTCGCTGCTCGAAGCCCCCCGGAGGGGGTACGAAACCAGACTGGGCGTAAACGTCGTTCCGTCCACATCGACGGTGGCCAGAGCCACGGAACGACCCGGCTCATTAGTCAACTCGATTGAACGATGGGCGATGGTGACGTTGCCCGCCTCGACCTCGACATCAGTCGGGGCATGAACAATCACACTGGTTGACCCGACGGTGCCCGCCGTGCCAATGATGAGCAGCCCAAGACCGAGGTGGGCCACCGAACCCGTCAAACGTCCACGCCGGAGGGCCGAACCGGCCACCGCCCCGCCAGCGGCCCCCAGGATCGCAGCGAAGGGCCCGGCTGTGATCGGGGTCAAGACCGTTCCGACGATGACTCCCAGGCTTGCGGTGCGCCATGCCCGATCAGCTCGCAGGATCAGGACGGCACCGGCCAGCACCAGCGGCCAGAGAGCGCGGGTGAAGAAGTAGCCGGCGATGACCACCTGGTCACCGGAGGTGGCGGCTTCGATCAGTGGTTGGTAGGTGCCGAGGGCCACAAACAGTGCCGCTGCCGCCACCACAGCCACGGCGTCTGCCCGACCGGTCTTGGTGGCGTTGTCAGTCATCGATTCTTGATGTTGCGTCGGTTTGACGTCATCATCCCCACCGAGGAGGCCAACCTCGACAGGTATGGGCACCACGGTTGGGGTTTTCGCCGCGGTGGGGGTTTTCGCCACGATGACGATGGCCATCAGCGAGGCGGCGCCCACCGCCACCAGTAGGCCAATTCGTAGACCGGGGCGATCAGCGAAGGCATGCACCGATTCGATGACACCAATTCGGGTAAGGGTCGTGGCCCAGAGGGCAGCCACGCCGGGAGCGAGGGCCAAAACAACGAACCGGCGGGTGGCGGTGACCCCGGGGCGGACACCGTGAATGGCCGCAATGGCCGCGAGCCAAGCAACCAGGCCGGCGTTTTCGACTGGGTCCCAGGCCCAGAATCCGCCCCAGCCCAGTTCCACATTGGCCCACAATGAGCCGGTGGTAAGGCCTAGGGTGAGCAAAGCGGTTACCACCCGCAGGGTTGTGGTGGGGCAGACTTGAGGGGTTGGCGAGCGCGATAATACTCCACCTCCGGTGACGATGGCTGGAATCAGGAGGCCGACCAGGCCAGCGTAAAGAATAGGGGGATGCCAGACCATAGCCGGGTATTCGAGCACCGGCTGAAGGCCGACCCCATTAACCGGAGGGATTGGCAGATACCAAAAGGGCGACGCCGTTACGGCCACAACCAGCCCGTACAATGCCGTTAAGCCCGCCGACAGGCGAAGAGCGGCGACGGTGTGGAGCGGGTCGATGAGTGCCGTTTGGCGAATGGCGATCACTCCAACCCAAGCCGTCATCGTGGTCCACACCAGCAAGGACCCTTCAGCCCCGGCCCACAAGCCCGACAGGCGAAGAAATAGGTTGGTGTCGCCTCGGGCGTTCTCCACCACATAACTAAGTCGCCAGTCTTGGTGAGCGAAGGCCCAGGCTAGGCGGACCAAGGCTCCGGTGAAGGCCAGCGCGCTCGTTGTCTGAAGCTTTGGTGCCCAGTTCTTGGGAGCCGCGGTGAGGCCGACAAGGGCGATGGCGATTGCCGCCCACACGAGCCCTGAGCCCAAAATATCGACGTCATCAGGAATCATCGCTTGACCAAAATCGCAAGCGTCGCACCTGTCAAGGTAGTGCCGCACCTGTCAAGATTGAGCGGGCCGTCGCTGTCCATTGTGCCTTGACTATAGCCAGTTAGCCGGAAGCGGACCGTCGGTGGTGCCCCAACGGGCTTCAAAATGGCCAGGTACTTCAACGGGCCAGTGCGTCAAGGGGTCAGTACTTTAGAATCGTAGGAAAATTCCGATAGTGGCAAGGTGAGATCTGCGACACCTACTCCTGAAAGGACAGTCAGGCTTGATCTGGCTGGTTTTTCGGAGCGGTTGGCGTTGGCGACTGGGCAGATACTTGTGGTTCTGGCCCTGCTTGGTCTCATGGTCCCCTCGCCGGCTGGCGCCGATGTGTCGGTCGGAAACCAGATGCGGGCCAACATCGATTTGGTGAATGGCCCACGCCTTTACGGCTATGGAACCGGGACAACCGCCGAGTTCGCCAACGAAGCCCAATGGGCCTCAGGGGCATTTCGTGAAACCGTCTACGACGAAGACGAAGCCGGGGTGTCGCTCCTACGCAAGGGGGACGAAGCCCCGTCTCCCGATGTCGACTGGTGGGACAAGGACTGGAACACCCGGCGTTGCTATCACATCGACAACATCCTCGGAGTCGAAGAACAAGATGCAGTAGCCGTGCTCACTATCGATACGACCCAGGAAGTCCCTGACCGTATGAGGCCAGACGGGGGTGACATTCGGGCTGTTCTCAGCGTCGACGGTAGCGAAGTGCCCCTCTGGTTCGACCCGCAGACGATCCCTGACATCGCCACCGTTGTGGAGGTCGAGGTCCCAAATCATCCCATTGAGGGGACCGATGTTTGCCTTTATTGGGGCAACGCGGAGGCGGCTTCGGTCTCCCAGCCGAACCGCATTGCCAACGGCGACGAGGTGGGTGGGCTGATCCATCGCCAGTGGCAGAACCTTGCCCAAAATAAGCTGAACTCGGCTGATTTCACCCGTCCCCCTGACGTCGAACAACCCCGCACGAGTTCCCAAGGCGAGGCTAATGTTTGTGAAAATTGTGCCTTCGAACTGGTGGGGTATGTGATCCCTCCGCTCGACGGCGACTACACGTTTTGGTTCACTTCCGACGACCAAGGTGAGTTGCTGCTTTCCACCGACGACGATCCGGCCAATCTGCAGCCGATCGCTTCGGTGCCCTTCTGGGCAGCGGCTACTGACTGGACAAAGTACGCTACGCAGAGCAGCGCTCCGGTGGCTCTAGTCGCCGGGCAACGTTATGCCCTGCGGGCGCGTGTTCGCGAGGGTTATGGTGGTGACCATATCAGGGTGGGTTGGGATCCTCCTGGGCCCGCGACCCCCACCGTCATCGGCAACGCCCATTTGGCAGACGTCAACGGGGTCGAGGGGCAAATCACATACCGCAAATGGCTGAATCTGGCCGAAGACAAACTGCGTTCGGTCAACTGGGAACTGCCGCCTTTGAACGAAACGGTGGTGCCCACAGCAACAATTCCGCCAAACGTCTGCAACCGATGTGCGTCGGAGCTGTCGGGATGGCTGATGCCCACGGTCTCTGGTGAATACGAGCTATTTATTGCGTCCGATGACGAAGGCGCCTTATGGCTTTCACCCGACGAAGATCCCGCCAACCTCGTTCAGATTGGTCATGTTCCTGGCTGGGCGCCACCGAATAATTGGGGCAAGTTTCCGGAGCAGTCCTCGGGTTTGATCCAGTTGGTGGCAGGAGAACGGTATGCGATCCGAGCTCGAATGCGCGAGCTGACTGGTGGAGATAATCTTCAAATTGGTTGGCGACGACCGGGAGAGGCCACGATTCAGGTTCTGCCCGCCGACGTGCTGGCTCCGACTCTCGGAGTCCACACCAGCGTTGGGCAAGGGGTGGAAGGGCTCTATTGTTCCTCCGGCACCTGGGAGTCGCCCCCAATCGACACCGCTGCCCCTGGAACGTCAATTTACGGCTTGCTGGGGTGGGAAGCGGACTTGCCCGACGGGACGACCATCACCGCCCAGGTCGCCACGGCCGATAGCGCTGATGGCCCTTGGGAGTACCTCGGCCCAGACGGCACGGTAGACACGTTTTATGGGCTGGCGGATTCACCGGTCGGCCATGTTCACGACGGAGCTCAATTCATTCGGGTCAAGCTCACACTCGCCACCGAGTCGGGCCTGAACACACCAATCCTCGTTTCGGCGGGGGTGGAACACACCTTGACCGAGATCTTCAATGAACTCGCGGTGGCGGCCCCCGAACCAGGTGACGGTGATCGGTGGTTGATGCGGATCAAACCGGCCCCGTTCACCGACCTTGGGTATCTGACTCACCGCGGCCCTTCGGATCTCACCAGGCTAAACAACACGGCATTACGGTTGGACGACACAACCCATGTGGCTGTTGTTGGTGGTGTCCTCACCCAAGAAGTGGGTCCACTAGCCACCATCGACGCCACGCGCACGTTTTCGGTTGCCCTGGTCACTGATGCTGGGCCAACCCCGGCAGCGTTACGGGCCACCTGGACTGAGCAGCCCGCCAACCGATCGGTTCTTATCGAACACGACCTGACGATAACCATCGGCTGATTAGGGCCGCTTTCAGCGAACTCGACGTTCGAATCTTATCATCGGTCGGGAACTCTCTAAACAGGCGTACCAGGCGGCGGACGTAACCTGGTTGAGCAGTCATTCGCCGCTGGGGTTGGGTTGACCCACAAATTCCACCAACTCGCCCTCGTCTCCGAGCAGGATCAGGCGGTCAGCGTTGAGCATGTACCCTGTGGCACTCACAAGCGCAGTCGAGGCGATGTCGTGATTGGGGTTTTGGCCTTCGGAGCCCTCACATTGGAATGACCCGCCGCCGTTAACGGCAAGACGGCCGCCCCCGTTTTCCTCGGTGTATTCAATCTCGAACACGGCGTCGGTGCAAGGAACGCTTTGGAGGGTAACAGTGTTGCCCTCGATGTAGAGCGCTACTCCGGGTGCCGCAGTATCGATGCTGGAGACCGCTCGGGCGGGCCCGTCTCCCGGTCCAAACACGCTGGTAAGTTCCCAGCGTGTTCCGGTCAGCGGCGCGGTCGCAGTTGGAGCAGCCTCGACGGGCCGGTAGACGGCTCGGGTGGTGTCGGAGGAGAACGCGATCCCCTCTGGTGTGCCTTCCCAGCGGGTGGTGTTGGTGAGCGCGGCCATGTAGGTCACCTCGAAATCGAGGAGGTCGCACGCCCGCTCGGTCTGGGCCAATGGACCGAGGGTGAGCGACCCGTTGTCGCCCCGATCAATAGCCCCCGAGAAGCGATTACAGCCTCCGTCTCCGTCGATCACGCCCTCAGCGATGGTGACCGGCAACTCTCGGTCGGGGAGAGGCACTGTTTGGTCGTCGATCGTCAGGGCGGCAAGAACCCAGGTGCCAGCTAATGAAAGGCTGGTCGCATTGCCCGATGCCGCTGGATCATCGCTTGGTGCCGCTGGATTTTCGCTTGAGGTCGGTTCGTCGGCAAGCCTGTCGTCGTCGTCGGCCGCCGACGTGGTACCCCCATCACTGGTACCGCCGCAGGCGGCGACGAACCAGAGCGTCAGCGCGACCGCGGCCATGGTGGCCCAACGTTTTTGGTGATGGTGAAAATACGTCATAGCTGTTGGACGACTCGTAGTTGCTCCTGGTTCCCACAAATTTGCTGGCCTGGTTTGGCGCACCCGCCGCCGAGCGTTCTCGACCCGCACCGAAATGGCGATCTCGACCCGTGGCAGTCACGATTCAGCGTCAGCGCCGACATTTGGGTCCCAGGGGTGGTGATCGTGGGTTTCTGCTTTCGAGGGTGTTGCGGCTAAAACTTGGTCATGAGTGCGTATTCACAGATTTTGACCGAAACCGTCGACCGGGTGCGAGTGATCACCCTCAATCGACCGGAGCGGCTCAACGCCTGGACCGATCAGATGAGCCGTGAACTCGACGATGCCCTCACCACGGCTAACGAAGACCATTCGGTCGGCGCCATCGTGGTGACTGGTGCCGGGCGTGGGTTTTGTGCTGGCGCCGACATGGCCGACAAGTTCCAGGCCGATTTGAACAAGGCTGGACGCGACGCCAGCGACACCAGCGGCGCCAGCGACGGCGGCGGCGGGGATGGAGGTAGTGACGGCGGTGACGCCGAGACTGCGGGCGAGGCCGAGGCCACGGCGGCTTCTGGCGGGAAAGAGACTACCAACTTGGGGTGGGGTTGGGTGGAACTGGTGCGGGCATCGAAACCCCTAGTCGCGGCCATCAATGGCCCGGCCATCGGTCTTGGCCTGTCGATGATTCTCCCCTTCGATCGACTGATCGCTGGCCGGTCAGCCCGCCTGAGCGCTCGTTTCATCAAGGTTGGTGTGGTGCCAGAGCTAGCTAGCAGCCGGTTCCTGCCACAGCGGGTAGGGTTCGGCGCCGCCTCTGACATGATGTTGTCCGGTCGGATTATCGACGCCCCTGAGGCCGAACGGATCGGGTTAGTCGACGAGTTGGTGGACGACGAGGAGTTGCTGGCCACGGCCATCACCCGGGCCCAAGAATATGGGGTCAACGCCCCGCCCCATCTTCGTTGGGTGAAGGAACTCCTCACTCTCAATGCTGGGGAGAGCGACCTTCGGCTCATCCAGCGGCGGGAGGCGGACGCCCTGCGCAAGGCGTACGTGAGCCCCGAACACACCGAAGCCGTCAGTGCCTTCTTGGAAAAGCGCGAGCCGAACTTCGGGGCCTAGCCCCCCGTATGGTGGCGTCGGTGGCCTTGTCCGTCACGTACGGCACGGGGCCAGCCGATTCGCACCTCCACTCCCGGTGACCAATGGGCGATTGGGTCGTTCTCAGGCTGCGGTAGGCCAGCGGCGGCCACCAATTCGTCGTCCACATCCACCACCTCCACATGATGGAGTGGCCATGGTTCATGCTCAGCCAGTGCGGAACGAAGTCGGTCGCCGCGGTGTGCACTATAGAGACGCCATCGTGCGGTGAGAAAGTGGTGGAATGGGTCGTCGAGTTCGTCGGCCGTCATCAACGATCCGGGCCGAACGGTTACCGCCGAGCGGACCCCACGGGGTGATGGCCAGCGGCGATGGCAGGTGTAGGTGACGCTGGTGGCCGACCGGTGCAGGCTCATGTCCGACCAGAAATACGGCATGGCGTAGGTGGCTCGGGCAGTGGCCACCGCGGCAAGGCGCGAGGCATCCAGGGACAGAAACCACACCCCGCGAGTGCCGTCGGGGGCGATGGTGTAGGTGCGCACATTGGTCTCGCAAAACCGCGATAACCAGGGGATAGGGCCAACGCCGGGTGGGCGCACTTCCATAAAGAACGGCACGAGGCCGACCCACGCCCGGCCGTGGTACGTGTCAACGGTGAGTCCGGGGGGAAGGAAGGCCTGCACGAGGTCGGGGTCGTAGTCCCAGTGAAGAAACGTGAGGTGATCCCATCGGTGCACCATCGTGGCGCGGGTCACCTTGATGGGGCAATCGGCAACGAACTCGTCGCTGTTATGAGCGTTTATTGAGGCCAACATCAGTACATCATACACGCGTATGAATTTCGTGGCAAGGGGCGCGCCGAAACACGGGGCCTGGTGTCGCCAGAAAGAAGGCGGGGTGCCGGTTGACCTCAGGGCTAGGCGCTAGGGGTGGCCCGTTTTTTGGGTGGCGGCGCCCAGTTGGGCTGATTGCACAACATCGTGGTGTCGAAACTCACCGTGGAATCGGGCAGGCGGGCGGCCACGGGAAGCTCGGCTCGGGCCGTTAAGCTCCAGGCTCGCGACGCTGGTAGGTTTGGCTGACCCACCAGGTGACCATCGCGAATCATTGGTACCTGCAAACCTCGACCGGGCCCTGGAATCTCGCCGATATGGCGGGTGAGGTCGATGATAAGGGTTTCGCCGTCGACGGTATTGTCGGCGTCGTAGGTGCGGAACGCGGCCTTGCGTCCCCCAACGGTGGGTTTCTGGGGTGACGACTTGGCCGTGGGCAGCATTTCGCCCGAATTGTCCTCGATCGCCACCAGTTTGTAGATCATGGAAGCGGTGGGATGGCCAGAACCGGTAACCAGTTGGGTGCCGACCATGTAGGCATCGATTGGAGCAGGTTGGAGCGCAGCGATGCTCCATTCGTCGAGGTCGCCTGATACTACAATCTTGGTGTTTCGGGCGCCGGCGAGGTCGAGCACGTCGCGGGCGTGTTTGGCTTCGGCGCCAAGGTCGCCCGAATCGATGCGGATGGCGCCAAGGCTTGGCCCCGCTACTTCTAGGGCGTTCGCGATTCCTTGGGAAATGTCATAGGTGTCGACGAGGTAGGTGGATTCCGACCCTAGGAGTTGGTGCTGGGCACGGAACGCTGACATCTCGTCGCTATGCGAAAGGACGTAGGCGTGGCCGATGGTGCCAACGGTGGGGATGCCGTAGGAGCGGCCCGCTTCGAGATTGGAAGTGGAAGTGGCGCCGGCCACGTAGGCGGCGCGAGCCGCGGCCACCCCGGCTTGTTCATGGGTTCGGCGGCTTCCACCTTCTAGGATCTGGCGGCCACCGGCTGCGTCGACCATCCGAGCGGCGGCTGATGCGATAGCAGAATCGTGGTTGAGAATCGAAAGTACCACGGTTTCAAGCAAAAGCGCCTCCGCTAGAGGCGCTTCGATAGTGAGAATGGGAGAGTTGGCGAAATGCAGGTCGCCTTCGAGATATCCGTAGACATCGCCGCTGAACGAGAAGTCGGCCAGATATTGCAGGGTGTCGCGGCCAACGATGTTGTTGTCCTCCAGCCATCGGAGTTCGTCGTCGTCAAAACGGAAGTTGCAGATGGCGTCTAACGCCCTCGACGTGCCAGCGACAACACCATAAGCTCGTCCGGCTGGCAGTGAACGGGTGAAGACCTCAAAAACGGCCCGTCGATTGGCTGAGCCGTCAGCGAGGGCACATTCGGCCATCGTGAGCTCGTACCGATCGGTCAGCAGGGAATACGGAGTGCTCATTGGAGTCACCTCTCGGGTAGCCCGGGGTCGTAGTTCTAGCGTACGAACTGTTCACGAATTATGCCACGCGGCAGACCGCAACCTTTGGTTTACTCGCTCGTGGCCAGGGCAACAAATTGAGCGTCAAGAATACCCAAGAGGTCGTGAGGCGCGAGGCATACCTCCAGCCCACGACGCCCTCCGCTCACATACATTGTCGATAATGATTCCGCCGATTGGTCAATAAAAGTGGGAAATAACTTTTTCTGTCCAATAGGGCTAATTCCACCAACAACATAACCGGTGCGCCGTTCGGCCTCATCCTGGGCGGCCATTGCCGCCTTCTTTCCTTGGGCGGCCGCGGCGATGGCTTTGAGGTCGAGTTGTTTGTCGACCGGCACTACAGCTACGGCCGGGCGTTTGCCGTCCACCATCACCATCAGTGTCTTGAAAATGAACGCGGGGTCGGTGCCTGTGGCGTCGGCTGCTTCTTGTCCGTAGGAAGTCGCCGCCGGGTCGTGTTCGTATTCCACGATCTCAAAGCTGATCTTGTGTTTGCGCAGGGCGGTAATGGCAGGCGTCACAAACCCATTTTGCCGCAACAACGCCCACTGTCGTCGCGGTCAGTGTCAGCGGGTGAGGGGTTCGGTGGTGCCGCAAGCCAACACGGGTGCAGATTTGCCCACGAAAATGTACAGTGGGCAGCACAAAACCAATACCGGGGAGCTCGGGCAAAGGCCGGGCTGAGAGGACGGATGTTCCGCACCGTCGACCCGCGAACCTGATCTGGGTAATGCCAGCGAAAGGGAGCAGCATGCGATATCGAAACCGAACCCTACCTTGGGGGATGACCCTGGCCCTTGTCATGGTGTTCATGATGGCGGCCGGAGCTTGTAGCGGAGGCGCCGACGAGTCGTCCACAGCAGTCGAAGCCATCAGCGCCGAGGTGGTGGCCGACTTTGACGCCGCCGGCACCACGATCACGCTGGTAACCCACGATTCGTTTCTGGTGAGCGAAGGCATCTGGGAGACGTTCACCAACGAAACCGGGATCACCGTTGATGTGGTGGCGGCTGGTGATGCTGGTGAGCTGGTATCGCGAGCCGTGCTGAGTGCTGGTGCGCCCGAAGGTGATGTGTTGTTCGGCATCGATAACACCTTTGTGCAACGAGGCCTTAACGCCGACCTCTTCGTGCCCTACCAATCGCCCAACCTGGCCACCGTGCCCGCCGAGTTGGTGATCGACGACGAAGGTCACGTGACCCCCATCGATTTTGGTGATGTGTGCGTCAACTATTGGATTGATGCCTTGCCCGACTCCGCTGCGGCAAGCACCAGTGGCGCCGGAGCCGACCTCGCCCTAGCGGATCTCACTGATCCGGCGTTGGCACAAAGTTTTGTTACCCAAGACCCTGAGTCGTCATCACCTGGATTCGCGCTGTTGTTGGCCACCATCGCTACCTTTGGCGACGACCCCGACACCGGTTGGGAAAACTACTGGCAGCAACTCGCCGACGGGGGAGTGACCGTCACCAGCGGATGGACCGACGCCTACTATGGCGAGTTCGTGGCCGGTGGAGGCGACAAGGCGCTTGTCACCTCGTATGCGTCGAGCCCCGTAGCTGAGATCGTGTTCGGCGAGACTGGTGAAGGTCCCGCCCCCACCGGGGTCATTGAAGATTCCTGTTTCCGTCAGATTGAATTCGCCGGTGTGTTGCGTGGCACCGAACACCCCGAAGCGGCGGCCAAACTGATCGACTTCATGTTGTCGCCGACCTTTCAGGCCGACATTCCTCTCAACATGTTTGTGCTGCCGGCCAACAGTGAGGTGGAACTGCCGCCAGTGTTCGTTGACAATCTCGTCACCCCCACCAATCCGTTGACGATCGACCCGGCCACGATCGAAGCGAACCGCGCCGAATGGACCGAACGCTGGTTTGAGATCGTAGTGCGGTGACGTCGCAGCTGGTTGACGTGGCCACCTACGCGGGCCCAGCGTCGACAACCCACCGATCCCCGAAAGGCCGCTGGCGGCCATGGCTTATGGTCGCGGTGCCCACCTTGTTCCTCGGTGTTCTGGTGGTGTGGCCGCTGACGGCGGTGATGATCCGGTCGCTCACTGGAGTGAGTTGGAGTGACGCCGCCGATGTGGTGTGGCGCGCTCGCACCGGCCGGGTCCTGGCCTTTACCCTGGCCCAAGCCATCATTTCGGTGCTGCTCACCATGGTGTGCGGATTGCCGGTCGCCTACGTGTTGGCGCGATACCGTTTCGTGGGGCGTGGGCTGGTGCAAGCCATCGTCCTGGTTCCATTCGTGTTGCCCACGGTGGTGGTGGCCTCGGCGTTTGTGCAGGTCACAAATCGATTGGGGCTGTCGATTAGCGACCCGACGGTGGGGTTGGTGGCCATCGTGGCCGCCCATGTGTTCTTTAACGTGGCCGTGGTGGTGTGGGTGGTTGGCGGATACTGGGAACAAACCGACGACCGGCCCCGCGAAGCGGCTGCAGTGTTGGGGGCCGGACCGTGGCGCCAGTTTCGGTCGGTGACATTGCCCCGCCTTTTCCCGGTGGTGGTTTCCGCTGGGGCTGTGGTGTTCTTGTTTTCGTTCACCAGTTTCGGGGTGATCCGGGTGCTGGGTGGGCCGCGCCGAGCCACCCTCGAAACTGAGATCTACCGGTATGCGGTGTCTCGCGGCGAATTTGATGTGGCGGCCGTGTTGGGGCTCATCCAGATTGTGGCGGTGGCGATGATGGCCGTGACCTCGATCCGGTGGCAGCGGCGAGCCGCGGCGGCGAGTCGCCAGGGTCGAAATTCCCGTTCGTGGCAGCGCGCCGCTGGATGGTGGCCACGAGTCCAGCTGGTTGCGGCGGTCGGTTTGGTGTTCGCGGTGGTGGGGTTGCCGTTGGTGGTGATGGTGGAAGGGTCACTGTCGGTCTCGGGAGGCACCCACTATGGTTTCGACCACTATCGGGCGTTAGCCGAAGGGCAACGGCTCCTGCCGGTCTCGGCTTTGCGGGCGTTGGCAACGTCACTACTGTTTGCCCTGGTCGCGGGGGTTGTGGCGGTGGTGGTGGGTCTGATCACCGCGTGGCTGGTGTCGTTCGGTGGGCGGGCATCCCGACCCTTTGAGGTGTTGAGCCTGGTGCCGTTGGGGGTCTCGGCGGTCACGCTCGGATTCGGTTATGTGGTGGGGTTCGCGGCCTTCGACCTGCGCCGGTCGGTGTGGCTGGTGCCGCTGGCCCACGCGGTGGTGGGGTTGCCGTTTGTGTTGGCCTCAGTTACT
>Ga0316189_10004333_pt1 | contig 13672 bp, 6 predicted proteins | sample LowCovwburrow_MG_FD_204930 | JGI IMG/M metagenome (GOLD analysis project Ga0316189, IMG submission 204930) | Coastal sediment microbial communities from Maine, United States - Lowes Cove worm burrow | ecosystem: Environmental > Aquatic > Marine > Coastal > Sediment | place: USA: Maine...
CGGCAGCCTCGCTGTGGTTGCGCTGGCCCGGAGTGACGCAGGGCGGGTTCGGGTCGCACGACGTCGCAGGGATCCTCCATGAAGCGATGGTGCTGCACGACGGCGAGCTTCCGTACGTGGCGACCATCGAGATGAAAGCGCCAGGCACGTTCTGGCTGGCCAAGTGGTTGGCCGGTCCCGACGGCACGGACATCGCTCGGTTTCAGCAATGGGCTGCGGTATTCGCCGTGGGCTCGCTGCTCATCGTGGGCGGCACGGCCTGGCGGGTCTTTGGCGGCGGGGCGGCCATCGGTGCCGCGGTGCTGTACGGCTTGCACGACCTGCACCTGGACAGCATCGACGCCAACTACGTCACGTGGGCCCAGACCCCGATGGTGGCTGCCGCTGGGCTGGCGATGACAGCCCCCACGCTGAAGCGCCCGCGCGCCACCACCTTGGCGTGGCTGGGCGCAGGCGTGCTGTGTGGATTGACCGCGCTGTGCAAACGCCAGCCGGGTGTCGTCGTGGCCATCGTGCTGCTGGCGGCTTGGGTCGGGCCTGCCCCCGCGCACAGCGACGCCGAAACGGGACGCCCGGCACGGGTGCGTGCGACGGTCGCCATCGCCGTCGGCTTGGTCCTATCGCACGTGCCGATCGCCGTGGTCTACGCGCAAGCCGGCGCGCTCGATTCACTGATCGGCGGCTACGGCCTGTCGCAGTGGGGCATGGCCTACGTGGGGCAGGGCGGGCAAAGTAGCGGGCTGGCGGGGGCCCGCGAAGGGGTGCTGGCGTCCGTACACTTCCTTGCGCTGCCGCTGGCGCTCAGCGTCTTTTCGGTCGTCGCACCGACCCGCGCCGCAGAACGTCCGTACGCGCGGTGCCTGTGGATCTGGGCGGTGCTGGCTTTGACCGCCGCCTGGGTCGGCTTCCGCTTCTACAAGGGCTACTTCCTCGCTGTGCTCCCGCCCCTGTGCATCCTGGGGGCCGCGCCGTGGGGGTTGCTCGGGCGTCGGGGCGCGTTGCGCCGCTGGTGGCTACGCGGCCTGCTGCTGGCCCCATTGCTGGTGCTTGTCGGACGGCAAGCGATGAATCTCGATCAGCTGCGCCGCAACCGGGCGCGGCCCAGCGACGCGGGCGGGCGCAAGATCGCCGCCCACATCGGCCCTCGAACGCAGCCCGGCGATAGGATCTGGGTCTGGGGCTGGCACCTGTGGGACGTCTACGCGTTCACGGGCCGTCGCAGCGCATCCCGGGTCTACAAGTCCATCGGGCTGCTCACCCCGCCCAACGACGACACCTGGCGCGTGCGGGGGACCAAGGCCGTGTTTGCCGACGGCCCGCCCGCCCGCATCTTGATGGAGGACCTCCGGGCGGCGCCACCCGCTTGGATAGTCTTCGGATCCGTCGTGCCGCATCGGCAGTTCACGGAGCTGCGCGGTTTCTTGCGGGAGCACTACCACCGCGACCGGCGGGTTCGAATCGGCCGCGTGCAGTTCTGGCACCGCAAGGACCGAGCCGAAGCAGAGCGGCGGGCCGCTACGCCAACTCGTGGGTGAGCCCGGCGGCTCGTCGAAGCGCGCCGTCCGAGATCGCCGTGGCCAGCGACTCGATTTCTTCGGACATGCTTCGGTCGCCATCGAACGGAGCGACGTGCTCGCGGATAGCATCATGAACCGCGCTGAGCCGCGGCGTGGTCGAGCTGTTGCGGAGATCGGCCGCCCGCGCCGCGACCGCGGCTTCGATCGAGAGCACGCGAGCAACGTTGTCGACCACGTGCGCCAGCTTGATCGCCGCGCCGGGCCCCATGCTGACGTGGTCTTCCTTGCCCGCCGACGTCGGGATCGTGTCGACCGAAGCCGGAAACGAGAGCGTCTTGCACTCGCTGGCCAGCGCTGACGCGGTGACCTGCGCCATCATGAACCCGCTTTGTAGCCCCGGGTTGTCCGCCAAGAACGCAGGCAGACCGCGTGACGTGTGATGGTTGAGAAAACGGTCGAGACGGCGCTCGCTGATCGTCGCGAGGGTCGTCAGGGCGGCCGTGAGGTGGTCCAGGGGCACGGCCACGGTCGCTGCGTGAAAATTCCCTCCGCTGATCACGTCGTAGCCGGGGCCTGGATCTCGCGCGAGCACGAGCGGGTTGTCGGTGACGCTGTTGAGCTCGATGGTCAGGGCCGAAGCGACGTAGCGAACTGCGCCCCGGACCGCACCGTGAACTTGGGGCATGCAGCGGTAGGCGTATGCGTCTTGAACCTCGTCGCAATCGCTGTGCGAGGCCAACAGCGGCGACCCCTCGACCAGTGCAGAGATCATCTTTGCCGAGTGCTGCTGCCCAGGGTGGGGTTTGCCCGCGTGCACCCGAGGGTCGAAGGCGGCCAGGCTGCCGAGGCTGGCGTCGAGCGACAGCGCGCCCACCACGTCGGCCGTGGCGAGCAGGTCGGCGGCCCGCCACGTTGCCAGCGCCCCGACGGCAGTCGTCACCTGTGTGCCGTTGATCAGCGACAGACCTTCTTTGGGCAGCAGTCGGCGGGGGCGCAGGCCCGCGGCCGCCAGCGCCTGTGCGCCCGGGAGCGGCGCAGCGTTGGCTTGCGCCTTACCGTCGACCCAGGCGTGCCCTTCGCCGATCAGCGGGAGCGCCAAGTGGGCCAGCGGCGCCAAGTCACCACTGGCGCCCACACTCCCTTTGCGCGGCACCACAGGGATGAGTCCGGACTTGAGCATCGCCAACAGGTCGTCGACGAGCTCGGGAGAGACCCCGGATGCGCCCATCGCAAGGGTGTGCGCGCGCAACAAAAGCAGCGTTCGCACCACGGCGGGGGACAAGGGCGCGCCCAGGCCCACGGCGTGGCTTCGCAGCAGGTTGTCTTGCAGCTTGCCGAGGTCTTCGGTCGCGACTCGGGTGTCACTCAGGGCGCCAAAACCGGTGTTGACCCCATAGATCGTCTCGCCTGCCGCAATGTCGGACTCGAGCTCGGCCCGCGTTTGATTCAGCTGCGCGCGCGCGTTCGTGGCCATCGTGACGCGATGGTCGGTGGTTTGGTGGGCCACCCGCGCGACGTCTGCAAGTTGGAGGGCCTGTCCGATGACGATGTCGGTCACGGGCGCAGTGTAGCGAGTCCCCACCGCGGGGTAGGGCCGCGTTGCGGAAAGCAACGGGCCGCCGCCGTCGGCCCGCTCACATCGAGTGGTACGCTTGGCGGCGCCCGGCTGGCGTGATCGCGGAGGCCGGTTGTCCCCCCCATGCCCGACGCGTCGCAGAGCCTTGTCGGCACCGTGCTGGATCGTCGGTACCGCGTGGATGCGCTGATCGGCAGCGGTGCGATGGGAGCGGTGTACCGGGCCACGCACGTTCTGATCGACCGCCCCGTCGCCATCAAGTTGCTCGGGCATTTCGCCCCCGATGCGCGGCAGCGATTTCTCAAAGAAGCGCGCGTCGTCTCGCGGATCGAGCACCCCAACGTCGTGCAGCTCAGCGACTGCGGCGAGACGGAAGACGGAGGGGCTTACTTCGTGATGGAGCTGCTGGCCGGCGAGCCCCTGTCGGCTCGAATTGCGCGTGAGCGACAGGTCCCGCCACTGCAGACGTACGCCATCGTCGAGCAAATCGTCGCTGGACTTGCAGCGGCGCACGCCGTGGGCATCGTGCACCGCGACCTCAAGCCCGAGAACGTGTTCTTGTGCGAGCCGGAGCAGGACCCGGGCGCATCATCAGCGGAGACTGAGGCACCGCGGGTCAAGCTGCTGGACTTCGGCGTGGCGCGGGTCACTGGGAGCCGAGACACGCGGCCAGGCGCGGTGCTTGGCACACCGGAGTACATGGCGCCGGAGCAGGCGCAGGGACAGACCGTGGACTCGCGGGCCGATCTGTATGCCCTCGGCGTGATGCTGTTCGAGATGCTGGTGGGCCGCGTGCCGCTTTACGCGAGCGATGTCGTGGAGCTCATCCGCCGCAAGCTCACCGAAACCGCGCCGCGTGTTCGTGAGGTCGCGCCGCAGCTGGGCATCGAACCTGAGATCGATGAGCTTGTCGCGGCGTTGCTTGCCGCGGAGCCTGGGGCGCGCCCCGTCGATGCGGGCGCGGTCGCGAAGATCCTCCGCGGGTCTATCGAAGAGCGTCAGCGCAAGCGTCACGAGCGGGAGCAGGACGCCCAGCGGGGTCGGGCGACGATCGGTATGGGATCCGCGAGCAGTGACGCCCTGGCGGTGGGACAGCCAGCGCAGCGCTGGTCGCCACAGTCCCCCGAAGCGTGGCGGGTGCCGGTCGTTGATCCCGCGGCCCGAGGCGGGACGTCGCCCAGCCTCGGTCGGGCGGCACCCACGGACACCCGAGCTGCGACGCCGACCCAGCCCAAGCGGCGGAAGCGGGCGATCCCCACGCACGCGGTCTCGATTGCGCTCGCGACGGTTGCGGCGGCGATCTGCGCTGCGGTGGTCACCTTCAGCGTGACCCGCGGGGCCCCCGATGCCCAAAATCGCCCACAGCCGACGGCGCAGCCAGCGAACCCGCCCGTGCACCACGCGCCAGGGCAGGCCGTGCGGCAACGGCTCCCAAGCGGGACGCCTGGAGCCACGGCGGAGGCGGCCGACACCGTGGATCGAGTCAGCCCCCTCGCGCGTACCCAGGGGGACGGCGACATCACCCCACCACCACCGTCGACCTCGGCACCGGATTCTTCGGTGAGTCCAGTGCCATCCCCACCCGCAGCGCAGCCGCCCAAGCCAACGTCTCCGCGTCGGTCGGCACCCGCCGCTGGATCTCACGCTTCACCCTCGGGATCGTCTCCACCCGTGTCATCCACCGACCCCCAGACCGGGCCCATCCCGTCCAGCCGCGGCGGGCCTAACGCTGTAGTCCCACCGCCTACTGCTGCCCCACCGCCCCCGAACGCGCGGTCTGCTCCGGCACAGCCCGCCAAGGGCTCGCAGTTGGACCTGAAGGATCCCTTTTCGGCGAATTAGGGTACGCTAGGAGCCTACGAACCTGATGTCGGACCCTCAATCTAGTCCCGCTAAGCCAGGCAATCACACGATGATCGCAGGCAGCGGCGCCGCCAGAACCCCGTCGGCGGCCCCGCGACCAGGCTCAGTCGCGCCAGGCGGCGGCTCAGTTGCGCCCGCTGCCGCGGCCGTCGCGGCTTCGCCGAGCACGCCTCCCGGCGGTGCGCCCGAAGCCACAACACCGACCGATGCGCTCGTGGGGTCGGTACTCAGCGACCGCTACCGCGTGATCAAGAAGCTCGGCGAGGGCGGGATGGGGACCGTCTACCTGGCGGAGCACACCACCATCAACAAGCGCCTTGCGATCAAGGTGCTGTCCTCGGAGTACTGCCACAAGCAGGACCTGGTCGATCGCTTCCTGCAGGAGGCCCGGGCCGCGTCGATGATCGAGCAGGAGAACGTCGTCGAGATTACCGACTTCGGCTCCACGCCCAGTGGCTCTGTGTACTTCGTGATGGAGTTCCTCAACGGCGAGGACCTCTCCCAGACGATCAAATCCATCGGCCCGCTCCAATGGTCGCGGGCCCGGCAGATCATGGTCCAGATCTGTACCGCTTTGGCTGCTGCGCACGATGTGGGCATCGTGCATCGCGACATGAAGCCGGAGAACTGCTACCGCATCAAGCGAGCCAGCAACCCCGACTTCATCAAGGTTTTGGACTTCGGCATCGCTAAGGTCATCAGCGATGACGGCGAGGGGAAGGGGCTGACGCGCACGGGCATGATCTTCGGAACGCCCGAGTACATGTCGCCCGAGCAGGCCAAGGGCGAGAAAGTTGACCATCGCGTCGACGTCTACGCCGCGGGCGTCATCCTGTACGAGCTCCTGACCGGGCGTGTGCCGTTTACGGCGGACACGTTCATGGGGATCCTGACCAAGCACATGTTCGAGGCTCCACCCGCCCCGAGCTCGGTCATGATGGATGCCGACATCCCTTCGGACGCCGAGGCGATCATCCTCAAAGCGCTGCAAAAGGACCGTGAGTACCGGTTCCAGTCGATGGAGGAGATGAAAGCGGCGATTGTGGCCGTCGGGACCGGACAGGCGGCGGTCGATGTTGTCGCCGAAGATGTCCTGCGCCCCAAGGGCGGTGAGACCCAGTTCAACACCGCCTCGCCGGGCACCGTCGCCGGAACCTCGGGGTTCGCGACTCAGCACGAGCTCGACACTCCGCCCAAGAAGAGCTCCGGGCTCCTGCTTGGCATCGGCGCGGTCGCGCTCGCCGGCCTCGGAGGGTTGGCGGTGTTCATGATCAGCAATGGCGGCGAGGAGAAGCCCGGCGCCGCTGCACCTGCCGCGGCCCCTGCGACACCCGCAACGCCGGCTGCACAACCAGACCCAACGCCCCCGCCGCCGCCCGCCGACGATGGCGGCCCAGCCGTGGCCGGGGACGGTGGCAAAGAGCCGCCGCCCGTGCCCGCCGCGACGGTGGCAAAGATCACCGTGACGACGCCCGGGATTGTGGGCACGGTCCTGGACGGCGATGACGCGGAGCTGGGCAGCACCAACACCGCATTCGAGCTGCCCGTCGGCACCGACGCTGTCGACCTTTACGTTCGGGCCGCGGGCTATGAGGACTTCCCGACCAGCGTGATACCCGACGGCGACAAGTCGCTGTCGGCCACACTCGTCAAAGAGACGTCTCGCTCGCCCAAGAAGAAGAAAAAGAAGAAGAAAAAGGCGACGCCAGCCACGCCGGCTAGTGTTCCGACGCCGCCGCCCGTGGTGCCGAAGAAGGACCCGCCGGCGAAGAAGAAGGACCCGCCAAGCGGGTCGCCGGATCTCAAAGATCCGTTCGCAAACTAGCTGCCCGCTCTATCGTCGTTGGCGCGGTCGCCAGGGGGGCGGCCGAGCGCCACCGCCCTGGCGAAGAACGCGGCTATGCCTGGGACGTCGTTGTCGACCCACGGTTTTGGCTGTCGCGGGTTGAAGCGCCAGAAGGTCGTCGGCGCCGACCAATGCTGTCGGTAGCTGGCGAAGAGTGGAAAGGTCTCCACGCAGACGGACCAGCACTGGCGGTTGTGGTGCAGGTGGTCCTCTTGCTCGCCCGTGAACACGTCGACCACACGGTTGGCGACGCGTCGGTATCGCTTCATGGGCTGCGCGTCGAAGAATGCACCGCACAGGGCTCTGTAGGCTCCGTACTGCCTGCGGTCGGTGACCCGTGCGGGGATGACGGTGCCCATGAACGAGTGCAGGTCGGCGCTCGCCACGAAGCGCTGCTCGAGGACCAATGCGTCGATAGCCGCCGTCTCGGGCTCGCTCAGCGGATGCTCACCGATGTATGTCGCATCGCCAGGGCGAGTTGAACCGGCCCCCGGCAAGCCGAATGTCCGCCGGGCGCGGCCGTCGGGAAGCGGGTAATTCCGGTTGAGGTCCACGCCGCGGTCGTTGGGCCGCAGCCGCGCCAGCGGGGCATCGCCCGCCAACGCGAAGGTCCGCCGATGTCCGTCCGGGTTGAGGGACGGGGCGACCCAGACCTCCGCCTTGTCGCGCAGAAACGCCGCACCGCCGTCATCGAGAGCCTGCAGGAGTCCCAGCGCGACCTCGGTGCTGACCAACTCCGGCCCGTGGATATTCGCGCAGCACAGCACCCGCGGGAGTCCGGGGCGGCGGCCCGGGACCCGGAGTGCCACCAGGGGGGCCCCAGCAACGCTGCGGCCATACTCCACGCGCTCCGCCCCGAGCGGCTGCGCCAGCCGCTCGACCGCCGACGCTAGCGCCTCCGGACTGCGGTACGGCGCCAGCGCGCTCGTCGGCACGACTATGTCGCCGGACCCGGACGGGTTGGCGTCGCAGCTGCGTCGCCGGCCTCGGCGTCGAGCGGGACCGAAGGCGCCTCGGGAGCAGCCTCCTCAGCGGGAGCAGCCTCCTCGGCAGGAGCAGCCTCCTCGGCAGGAGCAGCCTCCTCGGCAGGAGCAGCCTCCTCGGCAGGAGCAGCCTCCTCGGCAGGAGCAGCCTCCTCAGCAGGAGCAGCCTCCTCGGCAGGAGCAGTCTCCTCAGCAGGAGCAGCCTCCGCAGCAGGAGGAGCAGCCTCCTCAGCAGGAGCAGCTTCCGTTTTCGGAGCCGTGGTGTCGGGGTCGAGCACCGTCAGCTCGAGGGCGACACCATCGACCTCGGAGCCTGGCACCGCCTTGGACACGGACGCATACGCGTTTTCCCCGATCCGAAACCGAGTGCTTGCGTCACTGACCGTCAGGTTCCGGATCGCCCGACGCGAAAGGCCAAAACGGTCGGCGAGCAGCTCGCGAATGCTCGCTGCCTTCATGCCGTGCTTGCGTCCGAGGTTGAGGCGGACCCCGAGCCAGACGGACTCCTCGGGCCCGTCAGGAACGGCTGCCGCTGCGGGCGCAGAGCGTGCCCGACGCGAGCGCTCGCGCTCTCGGGGCGGGGGTGGCTCCGGGTCCGGCTCCACGACGATGTCGTGCTTCGGAAGATAGATCTCGTCCTCGAACTCGTTGTACGAGAACTTGGACGCCCACACCTCCCAGAAGTCCTTGTGGGGCGGGGCCGTCAGCTCAGGCGTGGGTGCTTCTTCCTTCTTCTTACGACGACGTCGTCGGCGACGCTTCTTCTTGGCAGCGGCCTCGTCCTCCGGGCTCTCGGCGTCGCCGCTGGCCTCCGTGGGGGCAGCTTCGGCGTCGCTACCTTTGGACTCCGCCTCAGCGGCGGCGGGCGCCTGTTCTGACCCAGCGTCGTCGGCGTCGTCGGCGTCGTCGGCTTCGTCGCTCTGCGCGTCCTGTGTCTCTTCCGCATCCTTGTCGCGGGCGGACAGATCGACAAGTTCCACCTCGTCGCGAAGGTCGTCCATCACCCCGCGCCGCCGTCCCTTGAGCGTGAAGTCGTCGAGTTCGTCAATCTCACCGAACTCGTTGCGCACGACCTCGAGTTCTTCGGGATCGATGTCGATCACGATTTCGGCCTGCGACACCCGTGGGTCCACCGCTGGCGGGGCGGCGGGGGCAACGGGAGCCGCCGACGCGGCCATTTCGTCACTACCCTCGCGCCGTCCTCGACGACGTCGCCGGCCGCGACGCCCACCGCTGCGGCGACCACCATCCTCGCCTTCGGCTGCGCGGGGCTCTGCCCCGTCCGCGGCATCGGTCTCCGCGGCGACGGCGGGTGTCTCGGACTCGTCCGACTCACCGCTGCGCTTGCGGCGACGACGACGACGACGCCTGCGCGATGCGATCGGGGCGAGGGCTTCGCTGTCGGTGTCGCTGCTGGTGAATGCAGAGATCGTGGTGTCTGCGGCCAGCGCACCGTCGCCAGATCCGATGCTGTCGTCCGCGGTCTCGCTTGGCGGTGTCTCTCCGTCTGACGTGGGCGCGGCGGTGCCCGCCCCGTCCGCGGAAGTCGGTTCTGCCTCGTCCGCAGGAGTCTCACCGTCCGCCGTGCTGGCAGGCTCGGCGTGGTCGGCCGCGCGGGCCGATGTGACTTGCGCGGCGCCTGTGGTGTCCGTGCTGAATGCCTCCGTTGTCACGGGGGCGGGGGTCAGATCCGCGCCTCGCGGGAGCACGCGCGGTGCGTCGCCCGACGGTGCGGTCTCACCGTCCGAGCCGCGCCCACGGCCGCGACGTCGACGTCGACGTCGACCAGTTCCAGCCGCAGCGTCGTCGTTTGTCTCTTCGGTGTCCGGAGCCTTGGCCTCAGCGGCTTCTTCGGCAGCTGGGGGCGCATCCGTCTTCGTACCGTCGCGGTCGCGACCACGACGTCGACGGCTTCGCCGGGGGCGACCGTCGGAATCCGGGCTCGACTCGGCTGCGGGTTCGGTATTCGCGGCAGCCTCGGTATTCGCGGCAGCCTCGGTATTCGCGGCAGCCTCGGTATTCGCGGCAGCCTCGGTATTCGCGGCAGCCTCGGTATTCGCGGCAGCCTCGGTGTTCGCGGCAGCCTCCGTGCTTGCGACGGCCTCCGTGCTTGTGGCGGCCTCCGTGCTCGCCGAAACATCCGCCTTCGTGGCGGACTCTTCGCCTACGGGATCCGTGGCCGGCTCAACGCTGGCCGGGACAGCGGCTGACTCCTGTCGGTCTTCACGCTCGCGTCGCCGCCGTGGGCGACGAGGTTCCTCGGCAACGCTGGTGTCGCGGTCACGTTCGCGCGGGGCGCTCCGCTCACGTCCCTCGCGACTGCGGCCGCCCTCATCACGGTCCTCACGCGTCCGGCCGCGCCGCGGACCGCCGCGGTCGTCACCATCGCGCTCGCGCCCGCGCGGACGTCGGCCGCGCCCCTCCGATTCCCGTGGAAGCTCAACGTCCCTCCGGAACTCGATGTCGGACGCGGGGCGGTCGTCCTTCGTCACGGCCATCGCGCGGCTCAACAGCAGCGCGATAACGGCTTCACCACGCGGATCCGCGGAGAGGTGTCGTGCGAGCAGGGCCCACTCGGGGCTCACCAACTCCGAGAACATCTTGCTGACGCGATCCAGCTTCGTCTCGACCCGCTGTGCTGCAAGGTCTTCCGGCGACGGCAGTGCCCGCTCCTCGAAGGTCAGCGAGGGGTACGCCAACTTCAGGTAATAGAAGTTGCCCAGCTCCTGCGGGGCGATGAGCGAGATGGCAATGCCCGCACGGCCAGCACGACCCGTTCGGCCCGTACGGTGGATGTAGCTCTCGGCGTTCGCCGGGAACGCATAGTTGATCACGTGGCTGATGTGCGAGATGTCGATCCCGCGACTGGCCACGTCGGTCGCACACAAGAAACGTGTTTTGCCCGAGCGCATCCGCTCCATGACGCGTTCGCGCGCCGTTTGGGTCAGATCGCTCGAGAGCGGTTCAGCGGCGCATCCTTCACGACGGAGCGCCGATGCGACCATCGTCGTCTGCTCGCGCGTGTTGCAAAACACCAACGCGGTGCGCGGCTCTTCCACATGCAGGATGTCCAAGAGGTCGCGAATCTTCACCGCGCCAGAGACCTGGTAGTACGCGTGCAGAATCTCTGCGGCGGCAACCTGGTCGCCCGACAGCAAGACCTCTTCTGGGTCCCGCATGTATCGACGGGCGATACGCTCGATCGACGGCGGAACGGTTGCGGAGAACAGGCACGTCTGGCGCTCCTTGGGCGACGCATCGAGGATCGAATGGATGTCCTCGAGGAAGCCCATCGAGAGCATCTCGTCGGCCTCATCGAGCACCGCCATGCGCACCTTGGACAGGTCCAACGTGTTCCGGCGAATGTGATCCAGGATGCGGCCTGGTGTGCCCACCACCGCGTGCACACCTGCCTTGAGGGCGGTCAGCTGCGGCTGCATCGCGGTCCCGCCGTAGATGGGCAGAGACACGATCGGCGAGTCCGTGGACAGCTCGTCCAGGACGTTGCAGATCTGTCGTGCCAGCTCTCGGGTCGGCGTCAGCACCAGTAGCTGGACACCCGTCTCCGAAGCGGGTTTGGAATCAAAGAGTTTCGAGACCCACGGCAGGAGGAACGCGCCTGTCTTGCCCGTTCCCGTCTGGGATTGGACGAGTACGTCGCGTCCGGTCGTGACTTTCTCGAAGCAAAGCGACTGGACGGGGGTCGGCGTCGTCCATCCCATCGACGCCAGTGCGCGGCGCACCGTGTCGGGCATTGCGAAGCCATCGAACGAATCGGGGAGCTCCGGCTCGGCCGACTCGGACTCGTCCGCGGCAGGTTCTGCCTTATCCGCGGATTCCGGCTCGGCGGCAGTCTCCAATTGAGGAGAAGCCTCCGGCTCGGTTGCCGTAGCGTCGGGCGCGTCGTCCGCTGCTGCTGCAGCCGCGGGATCGGGCTCAGCCGCTTGGGCGTCGGAAGGGGTGGGAAGGGTGGGGGTGGCCGACGAGGAGTCGTCGGCGGACCCGGGACGATTTTCGTCCGGGGGCGTCTCGTTTGTCATTGGAGGAAGTCCTAGAGCGCGAGGAGCTCACGGCGGGCCTCTTCATCGCCAGCACTGCGTTGCAAATGCTGGGAGAGGTGCGTTCCGATCGTCTCGAGTCGGCTGCTCGCCCGCTCGTTATCGGAGCAGGCCGCCAGAGTCTCGCGGATGGAATTGGTAACAACATGGACCTGCGGGTCTCCCCTTCGAGTGATGGGGGACCGTTCGGTGAGGGCAATGACCCGGTCACGGAGAAGTTCGACGCGATAGTCGCAATCGATCTCGCTGGGTGCGAGACCCCGTCGTTGTTGGGAGAGTCCGATTGAGACGCCAACGACCCCACTCAGGATCGCAAAGACGGCGCCTACCGAACGTGCCCACGATAGGAATCGTAGGCCCCGGGGTGGCTGTTTGCCCTCCAGTTCGATGTGGAGTGTCTCCGGTCCGGCCCGGTCGGTCAAGCGCGAGCAGCGGCCGGCTACGCACACGCCGATCCTCGGGACAGATGCGCGAAAACGCTAGTCGGCGTTACTGCCGCATGTATCTGCGCCAACAGCGCGGCGCGCAGTAAACCGGGCGAGCCCAACCTGGCTAACGCTGATATTCGAGCCTGGGGGCAGCAACTTCCGGATCTGGCAGGCCCCGCCAGCGTCCGACAAGCACTCCCCCTCGAGGTTCAGATCGACGGCGCGGCCCTCGCCCGGATGGGGGAGCGCGTCGACCGAGGACGGACCGACGTCCAGCGGACTCACGAGGGTCCGGCGGTCAAAGCTCCCGAGATCCATCGTGACCAAGATCCCTTTCTCCAGCACCAACTGAAGCGGCGCGGGATCATCGGTCCGGAGATCCAGCACGCGAAACGCCGACGGGCCTCCGTCCTCGCCCGCGGCAGGAAGAGCGGTCAGGACATAGACTCCGCCCGGGTCCAGGGGCAGGACAAAAGACCCGTCGCGCCCAGCCGACGGATCGTAGAATGTGGAGACCTGGTGCAGATACGGGCCCGGCACGGTCTCTGGGGTCTCGCCAGGCATGGCCAGGCGTTCGGCGATGACGATCGCGCCATGCGAGGCACATTCGCTGGGGTCACTGCGCTCGGCACAGACGTCGGCCGCGACGTCGACCACGCCGCGGACCAACGTCCGCGGATCGAGGCGAATGGGCGTCACGGGCTCGATCTCACCGGTGACCTGGTTGACCGCGACGGCCACCTGCGTGTCGCGCGAGGCCAGCACAGAACCTGCGGGCGACTCGATACGGACCGAGTATCCACGCGGCACCCCGTTGGACCCCGCGGCGAGCCCGGTTGCACTGCACGGCGCGCCATCGACGGGGCAGTCCGCATCCACCCGCAGCGAGCCGACCGCATAGGGCCCCTGCGTCTGATCCTCAGGCAGGGTGGGCAATGCACAGCCGGCGGATACCAGGCTGAAGAGATCGTCGTCGTCGAGCTCGAGCGCAGCCTGCAAGCGAATGGTGGGCGTCGCTCCCGCCGCGGTTCGCCCAGCGCACGCCGAAGGCGTCGCTTGTGGCCCTTGCTCGGCATCCTCCGCTTCGGCCGGGAGGCACCCGACGTCGCAGCAGCGGTACAGCGTGTCGCCAGTGCCTGCCAGGTCGAGCGGCGCCCCCTGAAGCGGCAGCGCAAGCGCGTACGCGGGCCCCCACGTCGGGATGCACAGTGCGCCTTCCAACGGGGCCACAGGGCCCAAGACGGCCGGATACTCGACATTGACGAAGTACGACATCGAGGCGACGGCAGCGTCCGGGGTGACCGTCACGGCGTACGAGCGGTCCGGCGAGTCACCCCCGCCACAATACGTATAGGTCTGCCGCGAGAATGTGCCGTCGTCGGCCGTGGCAACTCCGTTGTT
>Ga0316189_10004334_pt1 | contig 13672 bp, 1 predicted proteins | sample LowCovwburrow_MG_FD_204930 | JGI IMG/M metagenome (GOLD analysis project Ga0316189, IMG submission 204930) | Coastal sediment microbial communities from Maine, United States - Lowes Cove worm burrow | ecosystem: Environmental > Aquatic > Marine > Coastal > Sediment | place: USA: Maine...
CGTTCCCAATAATCATGTTGAAGAAGAAGATGATATGGAATGCGTGGCTTTCACCGCGCTTCCTCTGGGCTCCAACGACTTGAGCCTCACAAAAACCGTGGATGTCACCACACCCAAGGTTGGCGAACCCGTGGTTTTCACCCTCACCCTCACCAATGACGGACCCGACGATGCCTTTGCCGTGAAGGTTACGGATCGGGTGAATGAACTGGTGCCCAACGGGATGACTTTTCTGTCGGCTGACGGCCCCTTTGACGACGCCAGCGGGGTCTGGGATGTGGGCGCTTTGGGGATTGGCCAGTCTACAGTTCTCAATCTTACCTACCAGGTAGACAGCATTCCACCCAAAACCAATACTGCCGAAGTCACTGGATCCGGCAGACCAGACCCGGATTCCACCCCAGATAACCGCGTAGAGGCCGAAGACGATCAGGACAGCGTGATTATTACCCCTCAATCCGCTGATCTTGAGTTGGTGAAGGTGGTGAACAACGCCACTCCTCATGTAGGTGCAGAAGTTGAATTTACCCTTAGTCTTACCAATCACGGCCCGGACGTGACCGAGACGGTGTCTGTGTCCGATCCCATGCCGGAAGGCCTCAGTTACGTTTCCTCTGCGGGCGATGGCGCTTTTGCGGGAAGCATTTGGAACATCACCAATCTGGGTGTTGGGGAGACGGTGGACATGGTGGTGACGGCCCGCATGGACGGCATCGAACCCGTGGTCAATATCGCTCAGGTCGCGGCCTCCGATCAGGCCGATCCAGACTCCACCCCAGGCAATAACAACACTTCTGAAGACGATCAATCCGAGGTTTTGGTGGATCCCCAGGTTTCAGATCTGAGCGTGAATTTAACCACAGACAATGTCTCTCCAGAACTGAATGACACCGTGGTATTAACCCTTACCGTCACCAACGACGGTCCCGATCCTGCCAGTGTCCTTGTTGTGCATCATAACCTGCCCGCCGGGCTTACATATTTATCTGACGACGGCGGAGGCGCTTTCGATGATGGAACCGGCCTCTGGAACCTGGCTGCTCTGGGCGTTGGCAATTCTGCCTCCTTGAATATTTCTGTTCGCAAGGACGGCTCTGGAACCCAGTTGAACATTGCCCAGGTTCAGACTGTGGACCAGTTCGACCCAGACTCTACGCCCGGCAATAGCAATCCCGAGGAAGACGATCAAGACAGCCTGTTGCTTGGCGCTGCAGACTTGAGCCTTGATCTGGTCACCAGCAATTCCGGCCCCCAACTTGGCGAAGAAGTGGTTCTTACCTATACGCTCATCAACGACGGCCCCGACGACGTTACTGATATGGAAGTGAAGATCAACCTGCCTCCGGACCTGGTGTATATCCAACACACAGCCCCTGGCGTTTTGGACCTTGCCACCGATCTTTGGACGCCTGGAGAGGTATTGACTACTGGGGACTCCGTTGACCTGGCCATAACCGTACGGGTTTTTGGCGGGGTTGAAAAGTTCATTAGCGGCGAGGTATGGTCATCGCCACTGGGCGACGTAGACTCCACGCCTGGAAATGGCGTTATGTCCGAAGACGACTGGGCCGATCTCAGCCTCACGCCGGACTGTGTCACTGGTGCCCGCGTTCTGGTTCTCAACGGGGATGGTCCCAATGAAGGCTTCAACGATCCCACGCCGGTAGACCCGGTGGGTGGAAATATGGGGACCACGCTGGGCGAACAGCGGTTGATCGCGTTCCAATTTGCCGCGGATCTGTGGGGCGCTTCTCTGGCCAGTAATGTGGATATCGTGGTGGACGCCCAATTCAACACCATGGCTTGCAGCCTTAACGCCGGTATTCTCGGCGCTGCCGGACCCACCCACGTGGTTCGCGATTTCCCCGGTGCCCGGGTTGCCAATACCTGGTATCCCGTTGCTCTTGCCAATAGTCTGGCTGGCTCCGATATGGAAATTAACGTGCCCGATGTTCAGGCAACCTTTAACGTAGATGTAGACTCCAACCATTGTCTGGGCTCCAATCACTGGTATTACGGATTAGACAGCAGTCCCGGCTCCGATTTTGACCTGGTGGACACAATCCTCCATGAAATTGCCCATGGCGTTGGGTTCATCAGCCTGGTAGACGACAATACCGGAGCCAGGTTCCTGGATCGTGATGATATCTTCATGCTCTTCCTGGAAGACCACGAGACTGGTAAAACCTGGGGCCAGATGACCAATGAAGAACGACTGGCCTCTTCCATAAGCGGCGAGAATCTGCACTGGATTGGAGAGAACACCGTCAGCAGTTCTGGTCATTTCACCACTGGCGTGAGCCCTGAAGGCCATGTTGAGATGTTTGCGCCCAATCCCGTTCAACCCGGATCCTCCGTTTCACATTTCAGCACCAGCCTGACGCCCAACGACATTATGGAACCCTTCGCTACAGGGGTAACTCACGACATTGGTTTTGCCATGCAGGTGTTCTTCGACATTGGCTGGTCCTGCAGTCAACCGGCCATGGCCTTTGCAGACCTTGAACTGGACATGACCGTAGACGAAACCAATCCCGGCCTGGGCGATTCGGTGGTTTTGTCCTTAACGCTTAGCAACAAGGGACCAGACCCCGCAACAGATTTACTGGTTGTGAACAACCTGCCAGGCGGACTGTTGTATGTAACCCACAGCGTTGATGGCGACTTCAACCCAACCACCGGTGTTTGGACACCAGGCGATCTGACCGTTGGCGCTTCGGTAGATTTGACCATTACAGCCACCCTGGTCACCAACGAATTGCAAACCAACCGCGCCGAAGTGACCCGAGCCCAGGAAGCCGATCCAGATTCCACACCCAATAATGGCATCAGCAGTGAAGACGACGACGCTCAGGTAAGCATAACCCCCAGAGAAGTGGATGCTGCAGACCTCTCTCTGGCCATGGCTGTAATCGATCCCGCTCCAAATCCGGGTGATGCCGTTATCTACACCCTGACTCTCAACAATAAGGGCCCCAGCACCGCAACGGGCGTTCAGGTTTTGGACATACTACCTGATGGGGTTAGCCATGTCTCCAATTCGGGCAACTATAATCCCGGCACAGGCCTGTGGACCGTAGGTTCCCTTGCCGTTGACGCCACCGTAAGCCTTAGCATCAACGCAACCGTAGATGAAGAAGGTTCCATTACCAACAGGGCAGAGGTGGCCGCCTCCGATCTGTTCGACCCGGATTCCACCCCGCTTAATGGGAATGTGAACGAAGACGACTTTGCCCAAACCACCCTGTTCGGTCAACCCGCCACACCGGATTGTGATCGATGCGCCAATCTGATCGTAATCAATATGGACGAACCGGGCGAGGGCTTCAACGATCCCACGCCGGTAGACCCCGTGGGCGGCAACCCGGGTACAACCCTGGGCGCACAAAGATTGTTCGCCTTTGAATATGCCGCATCCCTGTTCTGTTCCTATCTACAGAGCGATGAAGATATTGTGGTTCACGCCTATTTCGATCCTCTGCTGTGCTCCGATACCGAAGCCCTGCTGGGTTCTGCGGCACCCACTCATGTGGCCCGCGATTTTAATGGTGCACCCCTGGCCCAGACCTGGTATCCCGGCGCTCTGGCCAATGCTCTGGCTGGCAGTGATTTGAACGGGGCGGATCGAGATATCGACGCCATCTTCAACAACAGACTGGACGACAACCTCCAACTCCAAACAAAAGCGGGCCTACGAAATAAAACCAGTTGCACCGACACCACCGAGCCCTATGTGGTGGAGAATCGGGTGAGAAAGGTTAAATTTGAAAATTCGCCAACAGGCCTTGGCGAGGATCGCGTCTACATGAAAGACACCTTCGTGATTGAGGTGGAAGGCGCAGGAAACTCCGTGGAAGTTTCCACCAAAGCGGCTCAGTCGCGGGTTACCAGCACCCTTGTGGGCATTGGCGACATAGTATCTACCGGCGCTCAAGGTTTCCGCCTCATTCTGGTAGACATTGTAGATACCCAGTGGACCCTCACGGTTGAGGCCATTTGCAATCGCCACGCTCTCAGCCATGTGGAGTTTGATTTCGGACCTGGAGCAACAGTGCTCTCTCCCAGCAACAACTATACGGCGGACAGAACCATCTGCAACGACTTGTGGAATACCGACTGTATTGGACCCGATCCAGACCCAGACCCCGATCCAGACCCCGATCCAGACCCCGATCCGGATCCAGACCCCTGCCTGAGCGGGACCATCTGGTATTACGGTCTGGATAAAGCGGCTGGCGCAGATATCGACTTCGTGACTGTTGCCTTCCACGAACTCATGCACGGCATGGGCATGTTGAACATGGTTGACCTGAACCCCAATAGTGATAGCCCCGGCGGGAAACTGCTTGGTTTTGATGATATCTACAGTACCCATCTCCTGGATTACAGCCAGGGTCTAACTTGGGATGAAATGAGCAACGCCGAACGGGTAGCCTCTGCATCCGATGTAGAAGATCTCTTCTGGACCGGTGATTTTGTCTCCGAAATGTCGTCCCTCCTAAGCAATGGCGTGAACGATGACGGCCTGGTTGCCATGTTCGCATCCAATCCCATTGAAGTGGGCTCCACCACCGATCATTGGAGTCCTACCGTTAGCCCCAATCGACTCATGGAACCCGGCTATTTCGGACCAACCCACGACCCGCTTCTGGCCATTCAACTCCTACGAGATCTGGGCTGGGTGCTTCAAGGCTGTGTGGACCTCAGCCTGGAAATTGAGGTAGACAATCCCGCCCCAGAACTGGGTGAAACCGTGGTGTTTACCATCACTCTAGACAACAACGGGCCACACGACGCCTCTGGCGTAGCGGTTTCTCTAGATTCCGGGGCCGGTCTCGTTTATAGCGCTCATACCGGCAACTACAATTCGGGAACCGGGCTCTGGACCGTAGGTTCCCTGGCTGAAGGCCAGCAAACGGTGATGACCCTTACCGTTGAAATTGGCATTGGCGACAAGTCCCTGGTGGGCGAAGTTTTCGACGCAGATCAACCAGACGGTGATTCCATTCCCAACAACGCCAACCCCTTTGAAGACGACTATGATCGTGAAAGCCTTGGTGTTGCAGACCTGAGCCTCACCATGTCGGTTGTGGAGCCCAACCCACTCCTGGGCGCCTTAACCCGATTCGACGTAACCCTTACCAACGACGGCCCTGATCTGGCAACGGGCATCATGGTGAAGATTGATCTGCCTGACCGGGTTCAATACATCGTGGACAATGGCGGCGTGGCTTTCGACCCTGAAACCGGCATGTGGGATGCCGAGAGCCTTGCCAGCGGAGACAGTGAAACCCTGGGCATTACCGTAAGAGCAGCTGCGGAAGGGCCTCATTCTGCCGTTGCCGAAATTTGGGCAGCCGATCAGAACGACTCAGACTCAACCCCCGGTAACGGTGCCCCTGGCGAAGATGACCGGGACGTTTCCGGCATTGTGGTTATTGATCCGCCCAGCACTTTGGATGTACGCATCCTGGCCATCTTCCCATTTGGCTGTCCCGAAATGTTGGTGAAAACCATGGTAACCCGAGACGGAACCGGTCTCTGCTGTCTGAACGCCGGAGCCTTCACCCTGTTCGTAGATGGAGCCGAGCTCAGCTTCACCATGGAAGAGGGCAATGAGCCCGGCATCTACTGGCTCACCTATGTCTCGCCCCAACCTGACGGGCAAACCCATAACATGGATTTACAGGTAGAAGACAGCGGCGACACCGCTTTCCACGATCACATCTTCACCACCTGTGCCGCCAACGGTTGCACCGAAATTTTCAACAACGAAGTGAAGCCCCAGATCTGTGGTCTCAAAGAGAGCTGGCGGTGTTTCTTCATTGAGGTGCCGCCCGGTCAGGATGTTCTAACCGTAGACACCTTCTATGGCGACGGCGATGTAGATGTTTTTGTACGCCATATCAATCCCGCCTCTCCTGACGATTACGACTATCGTCCGGGCATTAGTGGCAACACAGAAAATGTAACCGTCCAAAATCCGCCAGGCGGCCTGTGGTACATTGGTCTGCTGGGCGTTGAAGAATACGTAAATGTAAGCCTGCGGGCCTCTTACTGGCGAGCTCAACTAAGCTTGGATGTTGGCGCGGTCTTCACCGCTTCCTGTCCAGACCTTACCGTGGAAGTTCACGTAGAGCGCGGCAATAGTCCCGTGACCTGGCTGACCACCGCAGACTTTACCTTGCTGGAAGACCAGGTTCCGGTCCCCAGTTTCACGGTTACGCCGGGCGATGATGACGGCGACTACCTCATCAACTTCACCACCGACAGAGCCGATGGCTTGCCCCATGCCCTGGATATTGGTGTGACCGTGCTGGGCGATGAGATTCACGGTATCGTGGAGTACAACAACTGCTTTGGCGATTGTATGATGTTGGAAGACAACGTACCCGTTACCCAACTGGATGGTAGACAAGGTAGCTGGCGCTGTTTCTACATAGACGTTCCAGCGGATATGGACATTCTGGACACCCGAACCTGGGATGGTTTTGGGGACAGCGATGTTTACGTTCGTTTCGGCCAACAGCCCACCCCTGAAGTTTACGACTCTCATCCCAATGTGGCTGGCTCCAACGAGCTGTCTCGCATTACCAGTCCCGCCGAAGGTCGCTGGTACATCGGACTGCAAGGTTTTACCCAGTATGAAGACGTCAATCTGGTGGCCCATTTCTACCAGTTGGATCTCACCTGCGTTGTGAACAATGTCTCCATAACCGGCTGCCCCGTGATTGAGATAGACATTAATGTAAACGACCTGAACGGACCCGTAACCGGCTTGGATGCCGCGGCCTTCTCCATTCGTGAAGACGGCGAACCGGCCTTCAACCCGGAAAGCATTTCCGAACAGGGTGATGGACGATACCTTCTTTACTACACCACCACCAAGACCCTGGGCGAAGAGGTCTTCCTCACCATTGAAGTAGAGCATCTGGGTTTTAAAGCCTCTGAGGTTGCCTCCTTTGAAAACTGTGTCCGAGACGGCGGTCTGGTTGAGGTCTGGATTAACAAAGACCATGCTGCACCCGCTGGTGCTATCGTAACCATCCCGGTTCTGGTGGGACCCATCGATGTGGTTCACAATATCCGGTCTCTGGATTTCAAGCTGGAATACGATGCCGATCTCCTGGAATACCTGGGGACCAGCACCGAAAATGCGCTCACCACCAACTGGGACAGCTTCGACGACAGCGCCTCCATTCCCGGAGGACTGCGCATTACAGCCGCAGAATTCAGTCAAAGCCCGCTGAGCAGTTCGGCGGAAGAAAGCATTCTCATTAATCTCCGTTTCCATATTTACGAAGACGCACTGGCAGGGGAATGCTCGCCGTTAATCCTCACTCGTGAAGAGTTTACCTTCAATCAGGGTGAACCCATTCCCGCATTGGACGATGGTCAGATTTGCGTTACAGCCAGCTGTGTTGGCGCAAGGGGCGATGTAGATAACGACGGTAATGCAGGGGAAGCCTTTGACGCCTTACAGGTCATTCGCGACCTTACAGGCATCCCCACCGTCTACGACCCCATCCCTCTCTGTGTTGCCGACACCAATTGCAGCGGGACCGTTTCTCTTATTGACGCGGTGTATATCCTTCAACGAGCCATTCGGCTCATTGACGAATACTGCAATGGCTCTCCCGGCAGGGGAGCACCTGGCTCCTTCACCGTTGCCATCACACCACCTGCCGATCTGGCTCCGGGCGAACCATTCGACCTGGAAATAGACCTCTCAACGCTGCCATTCGGCCCGGTTTACGGGTACAGCTTTGATCTGGACTACGACCCGTCTCAGGTTTCCTTTAACGGGTTTATGGATCGGGAAAACACCTTGACCGAGCGCTGGGGCGAACCCGTTGTGAATATGCAGAACGGACGACTGTCCCTCTCCCATATCAACCCATTCAGCCCGGTAGATTCCCTTGGAACCCTTATCCGACTTCGAGGCATGGGTAATCTCAATGCTGGAACCACCAGCATCACCTTCTCCAGATTTGTGTTGGCCGAAGATTCCGAACCGGAAGCAGCCTTCGGCCCCATAACCCTGGACTTCGACACCCAGCCCTGTTTCAGCGAAGACACCTATCAACAGGCGCTTTCCGATTGGTCATCCGGCAATACCACCATATTGGACCTGATCACCATCCTTTCTTGTCTGGAACCCTAAAACCCGCTACCGGGTGCCACCTGCGCCCGGGGCTTTACAGAGATGTTCCGAACCCTGATAACGGCCTCTTGATCTTTCTAGCAATAATTCTAGCCACGCAATGGAAGTCTCCAATTCATGAGGTGATGGAAAACCCGTTGCTGAGGCCATGCATATGGTCGGCAATGAGGGTGCGCCTCCGATTTGAGAGTTTTTTTCTCCGAGGTTGCTGAAAACCCGTGCGGGGAACTGGCAGGCCAAGGTTCTGCTCCATCATCTCAGATGCTCAAACCAGGGTTCAACAAGTATTATTTTGAAAATTGCACCGTTTATGTCCGCATAGGAGGACAAGATTGGGGAGTAATCGTAGGAATGTTGAGCCGTTGGCCTTATAATATTAGGAGAAGGGAGTCTGCAGTCATCGGACAACTGGTGCAAATTGAATCATTATAACCGGATACCGACACATTTGAAGAAGAACGACGGAGCCAAGCCAGGAGGCACTGCCTGGGGTCCATGGATATTCCTGGCCCTTTTTCTATTGCCAGGCAATGGGTTCCTTTTTGCCGGTCCCATTCGTTTCGACCATATCAACACCAGAGACGGGCTTTCCCAGAGTAGCATCAGCTCCATCATTCAAGATCGCTTTGGGTTTATGTGGTTTGGAACTCAGGATGGTTTAAACCGCTACGATGGTTATGAATTCAGAGTTTTTAAATATGACCATGCAGATACAACCAGTCTTTCCGACAACTGGGCCAGCGCCCTGCTAGAAGACCGGGCAGGAAACCTCTGGGTGGGAACCTATGGCTCGGGTCTGAACCGGCTCAACCCGGATGGCGTTACCTTTACCCGCTACACCTTGCCCATTGAAGACGAATTTCTGGGTTGGGGCCAGAATAAGGTTCAAACCATTATGGAAGATCAGAATGGTTTGTTGTGGGTGGGCACCGAGACAACCGGCATTGTGGTGTTGGAAGGGGACAAGAAAACCCGTATCATCCATGAGGCGGGTCGAGGGGATTCTTTAAGTTCCAATGAGGTCCGAGACATTTTTGAGGATAGTCGTGGAAATATTTGGATTGCCACGGGCAATGGCTTGGACCTGCATAAGAATGGCCTGGCAGGTTTTCAACATTTTCGTTATGACCCCAATGACCCTCAAAGCCTGAGCTCAAGCAACTGCAGCACCATTTTTGAAGACAAACAGGGCTTTTTATGGATAGGTACCCTGGACGCTGGTTTGAATCGTTTCAACCCGGAAACCTTCCAATCCACGCGATTGCTTCACAACCCAATGGACTCCAAAACCTTAAGTAGTAATATGATTAACGATCTGTTGGAAGACCCCGACGGCAATATTTGGATTGCCACCGACAACGGTTTGAATCGGTACCATCCCCAAACCGGCGAGTTGGAACGGCATCAACACGACCCCAACGATCTATCCAGCCTGGCTCACCGCACCGCCAATGTGCTTTATCAAGACAATGCGGGCGTTCTCTGGGTTGGCTCTTATGGAGCGGGCCTGAGCAAGTTCAACCGCCAGATTCAAGGTTTTCAGTTTTTCAAGGAATCTCCCAGAGCTGATAACGGGTTCAAGGGTGAGTTCATTTTCTCTCTGTTTCAAGATAAAAATGAAGACATCTGGTTGGGCAGCTGGGAAAGCGGTATCACCCATATCAACCACGAAACCGGCAAGTTCTCCAACTATCAGAACGAACCAGACAACCCCAATAGCCTGAGCCATAACAGGGTGTATTGTGTTCGCCAGGACTCCAGAGACAACTTTTGGATTGCTACCTTTGAAGGCCTGAACAAATTCACGCCAGAGACCAGAACCTTTCAAAGGTACCTCTACAACCCCAACGATCCAGCCAGCCTACAGGCCAACCAGGTGGTTCATATCTTCGAAGACAAGGCGGGTCGCCTCTGGGTGGGCACCTATGGTGCCGGCCTGGGCCTTATGGACAGGGACCAGGATACATTTAAACACTACACCTTCACACCCAATAACCCCAACTCCATTAACAATAATTTTGTCAATTATATCTACGAGGGTATGGACGAGCGATTTTGGATTGCCACTGAGCTGGGCCTGGCCGAAATGGATCGGGAAAAGGGCTCTTTCACCCGTTATCATAACGACCCCAACAATCCCAATTCTCTGAGTCATGAAAGCTTGATGTGCCTCTATCAAAACGAGCCTGGCTCCTTATGGATTGGTACCTTTGGCGGGGGTCTCTGCCGTTTGGATCTGAACACGCAACAGTTCAGCTTCGTTCAGAAAAAGGACGGGCTCCCCAACAATTCCATTTACGGCATTCTCAGCGATGAACAGGGTTATCTCTGGCTGAGCACCAATAAGGGTTTGTGTCGCTATCATCCGGAACGCAACGAGTTCAAAATCTTCGACTCCAGCAACGCCCTTTACAGCAACGAATTCAATCGCGGCGCCTTCTTCAAGTTAAAAAATGGGGAAATGCTTTTTGGAGGAGAAGGATTTTATCGATTTACGCCTTCCGCCATTAAGGGCAACGAGTACATTCCTCCCGTGGTTCTTACCTCCTTCCGAAAATTTAACGTAGAAGTTGCCATGGATAAGGCCCTTCCCGAATTGGAATCCGTAGAACTCAATTACGATGAGAACGTGATTTCCTTCGGCTTTGCCGCCATGGACTTCACAAGCCCCGGCAAAAACCGGTTTCGTTACATGCTTACCGGTTTCAATGAAGAGTGGATCGAACTGGGCGAACGTCCCAACGCCTTTTTCACGGGCCTTGAACCCGGCTCATATACCTTGAAGGTTATGGGCTCTAACGGTGATGGTTTATGGAATGAGACGCCCTTGGAACTGCCCATCCGTATTTTCCCTCCCTGGTGGAAGTCCTGGTGGGCCATGATGAGTTACGCCGTGCTTATCATGATTGCCGTCTACAGCTTCGTGATTTATAGACATCGGCAAAAGAAGCGAGAAATGTTGCGAGCCATTTCCGTAGGCAAGGCCCGTTTTGCCTCAACGGTGCTCCATAACATTGGTAACGTGTTGAACAGTTTACGGGTTGCTTGTGATCAGGGCCGCACCAATGTTAAAGACTCTAGATTAAAGCAATTGGTGAAGGCTCATAAGATGATGCAGGCCAATATGGATAATCTGGGCCATTATCTAACCGAAGACCCCAAGGGCCGGTTGTTGCCGGGTTATTTCATCAGCGTTGGCGAAGTGTTGGTGGACGAGCGCGAGTCCCAACTTCGTGAATTTGAAGAGATGAACCGGAAAATTATCCTCATGAGAGACATTATCGAGAACCAACAGGCCCAGGCAAAGAAGGATCTTATCCAGGAAACTCACGATCTGAACGAGATCCTGGAAGAGGCGCTGCAGGTTTTCCAAAATACCCTGGACAACAACGGCATTGTGGTTGAAAAGAAGTTACTGTCGCTCCCACCCATCAAGGCCCATAAAAGCCAGTTAATGCATATCATCATCAACCTGGCCAAAAACGCGGTAGAGGCCATGGAACAGAACCCCAAAGATCAACGCATTCTTGAATTTCAAACCGGAATCCTAAAAGATGATCGCGCCTTTTTGAAGGTTATCGATATGGGCGTTGGCATTCCAGAAAAGAATATGGAAGGCATGTTCTCCTACGGGTTCACCACAAAAAGTGAGGGGCATGGCTTTGGTCTGCACTCCTGCGTTAGGGCCATGCGCGATATGGGCGGAAATATCAGGGTGTTCAGTGAGGGCGAAGGCAAGGGTGCCACCTTCTCATTGTCTTTTTCCCTTGCAGAAGACCCGGAAATGGAACATTTTTTAATGAAGGAAGATAGCTGATCCCCCAGCGCTCATCCCAGTTTTGAGGATGCGTGAGGAAAAACAACTGTTCAGTCGTTTAGATTGTATATCGGACGATTCTTGTGGAAGCATCTCTTGTTCCGCATTTTATCTCATTCATTGGAAGGTTGCAATAATGGTAAAACGTTTGGTTCCCGGTTTGGCTTGTCTTGCCATGACCGTCCTTGCAGGAACATATTTGTGGAATATCAATTGGAAAGAGGATCTCAAAGAACCTGGCAAAATTCCAGGCTCTTACAGAGCATTGGTTGAGTGGAACGCTCAGCGTACCTATCCCAGTGGACAAATCCCCGCCGGAGCCATGAGTGAAGAGTTCCACAGAGTCAAAACCCGCATGCCAGCGGCTCAGAAAGCCCTGAAATTGAAAAAGGGCGCATCGTGGAAAGCGCTGGGCCCCTTTACTTGGGCTGGCAGAACTCTGGACCTTGCCATTCATCCTCAAAATCCGCAACTCATCTACGCGGGCTCTGCCAGCGGCGGGCTGTGGCGTAGTGAGACAGGGGGTCTTGGTCAAAATGCCTGGGAGCGGGTGCCCACAGGTTTTTCGGCACCGGGCGTTGCAGCCATCGCCATTCCCAACAACCAACCCTCCGTACTATATATTGGAACGGGCGAGGTCTATCAATATCAGGAAGCCAAACTGGGCATTGGCGACCGTATTACTCGGGGCAGTTACGGTATTGGCATCTTAAAAAGTGAAGACAGCGGCGCTACCTGGAAGCCCTCTCTAGACTGGCGTCTCAATCAGGAACGGGGCGTTATGGACATTGAGGTAGACCCCGTCAACAACAATGTGGTGTGGGCGGCTACCACGGAAGGCGTCTACAAATCCACCAACGCAGGCGCTACCTGGACTCGATCACTGGATGTGATCATGGCTACAAGCATCATTATCAATCCCAATCAGCCCAATCGGGTAATGGCCTCATGCGGCGGGTTTTCCAGCGCAGGGCACGGCATCTACCTCTCAAGAAACAGTGGCAACTCATGGACTCAAATTACCGAGGGCCTTCCCGAGACCTTTAATGGCAAGGCCATGTTGGATATCTCTCCCTCCAGTCCCAATATTATCTACGCATCTATTGCCAACGGTTGGTCTCTTTTCTTTGGAAACGCCACCTGGTTGTGTCGTTCCGAAGACGGCGGCGAAACCTTTACCATTGTAAACACGGAAGACTACGCGGCATGGCAGGGTTGGTACTCTCATTATGTTCGTGTCCATCCCCAGAACCCGGATCAACTCTATTTAGGCGGCATTAATCTGTCCGTATCAAATGATGGCGGCAAAACCATTGAGCCCTTCTCCAACTTTTTTGCCGATTTTCACGCCCAAACCTTCGCTCCCGACAATCCCGACAAGTACTACACGGCAACAGACCAGGGGATTGGTTATTTTGAGCCAGGAGCCGAGGATCTCAAAGATGCTCATCATGGTTTTCAGACCATGCAGTTCTACAATGGCATGGCCCATTCGTTAACACAGCCGGGACGCATCATAGGCGGACCTCAGGATTATGGCGCGGCCATTCAATATAACGGTGCATCCTGGAACTTTATCGAGGCGGGTCGAGAAGGGGGATATAACGCCATAGACCCCACTAATGAAAGCATTTCCTACCATGGTGGATCTGACTACATCTTCTTCTCCAAATTGGGACTTCCGGGCAACC
>Ga0316189_10004335_pt1 | contig 13670 bp, 8 predicted proteins | sample LowCovwburrow_MG_FD_204930 | JGI IMG/M metagenome (GOLD analysis project Ga0316189, IMG submission 204930) | Coastal sediment microbial communities from Maine, United States - Lowes Cove worm burrow | ecosystem: Environmental > Aquatic > Marine > Coastal > Sediment | place: USA: Maine...
TTTCTTGTGCTCCGGGCGCTGGCGAGCATGCCCCGCCGCCCCCAGCTGCTCTTGGTGCTGTTCTACTGGGAGCAGATACCGGGCCCCGAGCTGGCCACGACATTCGACGTGCCCGCCAGCACCATTCGCACGCAGCTGGCCCGCGCCCGCACCCTGCTCCACGCGCGCATGCAGGCCCTGGCCGGGCAGGGAACCTTGGTCCACAGCAACGACGAACACCTGCCGCAGCTGCTGGCGTCGGTGCTCGCTTCGTCGGGCGCTCCGTTTCGCACGGCGCAGGGGAGCTGAGCGTTCCCGTGCAAGCCGTGCCACGCGAGTCAGTCCCCGGACCACTTGCCCCGGGAGGGAGACTCGGGCGCTACCAGATCGTCCGGCGCATCGCGGTCGGGGGCATGGCCGAGCTGTACCTGGCACGCCAGACGGGCGACGAGGGGTACGAAAAAATGGTCGCGCTCAAGCGCGTGCTCCCGCACCTCACCGAGGACGTCGAGTTCGTGCGGATGTTCCTCAATGAGGCGAAGCTTGCCGCCGGGCTCACGCACTCGAACATCGCCCACGTCATCGACTTTGGCTCCGAAGGTGGCGAGCAGTTCATGGCGATGGAGTACATCCATGGCTGTAGCGTGCAGCAGCTGCTGCGTTCGTCCGCGCAGCAGGGCGGACCGCCGCTGGACGTCGCGCTGACCATCGTGCACGAGGTCGCCGCCGCGCTTCACTATGCGCACGACCGCGCCGGGCCCGACGGGGCCCCGTTGGGGCTGGTCCACCGCGACGTATCGCCCTCCAACGTCTTGGTGAGCTTCGACGGGGACGTGAAGCTCGTGGACTTCGGTATCGCCAAAGCGACGGCGCATACACGGGTGACGCGCTCGGGAGCGATCAAAGGAAAGCTGGCGTACATGGCCCCCGAGCAGGTCCGCGGGGAGGCGCTCGATCGACGCGCAGACGTGTTTGCGCTGGCCGTGGTGGCGTATGAGCTGTGCACGGGTCGCCGCTGCTTCACCGCACCGGGCGAGTTTGCCCTCATCAATCGGGTCGCCGCAGGAAAGTACACGCGCCCCTCGTCGCACGACCCGGACTTTCCTCCCGCTCTGGAGTCGATCATCGCGCGCGGGCTCGCCGTGGATGCGGAGGACCGCTTCGAAACGGCCCGCGCGATGCAAATGGCGATCGAAGGCTTCGCCCGCGACCACGGGCACCGAATCTCGGCCCTGGCCCTGTCGGAGTACGTGGACGCGGTCGTCGGTCGGGAGCCGTATCCGACGGCGACGACCCTGCCTGCGTTCTGTGCGTCATCGACCGAGGTCACGCGACCGACCCCCGCCGCCGCGTCCGGTCGCGCGCCGCGCACCACGCTGCTCCTGGTCGGCGGCGCGCTGGCCGTCGGGCTGTCGGTTGGGTTGGGGGGGCCCGCGCTGCTCGACGACCCGGAACCGGCCACGGTCAGCCCGCCCGCGGAGGCCGTAAAGGTTGCGCAGCCCGACGCCAAGCCGCCGCAAATCCCTTTGCAATCGCCGACGCCGACGCCTGCCGCGGTTCCAGATCCGCCTCCGGAGGTGCGCGAGCCTGAGCCTGAAGTCGCCGAGTCGGTGCCCGCCACCGCGTCGAAGCCGAAGAAGTCCAAGCGCCGCAAGCCGCGAGGCAAAGCGGTGAGCAAGGCCAACAGCACTCCCGCCACGGCCAAACCGCCCGAGTACTTGCCACCCTCGCGCCGCGGAGGATAGCAACGCTGCGTGCACCCGGTGCTCACCCTGTTCGTTGCGCTCGCCCAGGCACCCGCCGTTGGGCCGAGCGTCGCGGAGCCAGCGGCTGAGCGTGCACCGACCGCAGGCGCGGAGGAGCCGGCCCCCGATCCGGCTCAGCAGGCCGGGGCGTTGTTCGAAGCGGGCCGGTTTGTCGAAGCGGCCGAAGCGTTCGAGCGGGCGTACGTCACCACGGGGGATGCTGCATTCCTGTTCGGTCGCGCCGCAGCCCTTCGGCGAGCGGGCAACTGCAATGGCGCCATCGACGTGCTCGAGCAGTTCATCGCGACGACGCCTCCCGCGGCGGATGTCGAGGAGGCACAACGAGTCATCGACACATGCCGCAGTGTGCTGGGCGAGCCTGAGCCAACCGTCGACCCGATTGGGCCCGAGCCGTCGGCGACGCCGCAGCCTTCGGGCGACGCTTCGGATCGACCTGCACCCACGTGGCGGCGTGATGTGCCCGGGGGCGTCTTGGTGGGCGTGGGGTCGGTCGCTTCCGTCGCGGGCGCCGGACTGCTGATCGGAGCCGTCTCCCTGGCACGGGACCGCCAGGAGACCGAGGCCGACTACGAACGAAGGGTCATACGGCTGCGAAACACGCGGACGGCTGGCATCGCGTTGGCCGCGGTCGGCGGGTCGCTGATCGTTGGGGGGATCGTCCGCTATATCGTCGTTGCCCGTCGGGGCGAGTCGAGCCGTCAGGCCTTCTCTTCGGGTGCGTGGCGGTTCTAGGGCCGCTTCAATAACAGGGCGGGCGGACGGTGGTGTCTTCGGGGTCGTCTGTCGGAAGAACCGCACGCAGGTACTGGTACTCCTCGGCGCAGAACACTGAGGGCCCCTGGCCGTCCAGCTGAGCACGCTCGGCGAACGGCCGGTCGGCATCCATGAGCCGGTTGTCCTCGTCGCCCGCGTTGTGAAACGCGGCGCCGTAGGGGTCCGCAAGCCCAAGGGAGTGGCCTATCTCGTGGGCGACGGTCGACCCGACCATGTTGCCGAGCGCCCACACGGCGCACGCCACTTGGAGCCGCCGATCGTCGGATACGGGGCAGCCGCCGCCGCTGGTAAGCACGGGGATGCCACCCGCAAGATCGGCGCTCGCCACCGCCGTGCCGCCGCGCTCGATGCGGAAAGGGTCGAAGATGTCGTCGAACGCTTCGACCGGAGCGATGACGTCGGCGTAGCCCGCGGGGTCGGTCGAGTAGCCGAGCAGCGACTCGATGAACACGCCGCCGTAGCCGGGGTAGCCGTCTTCTTGCGTGAGTGCGTTGACGCCCCCGATGCGGTCGTACAGCCGCTCATTTTCCGTGTCCTTGCCCGGCGTGTTGTCGTAGCCGAGCAGCCCCTTCTGGTTGAGATCGGGGCCGCCCACATCCACCCGGGCGAATAGAGCGTAGTCGGCGGGGGTCGTATCGCGGAACTCGACGTTGAGGGTGGCGTAGTCCCGCTGCAGCACGGCGAACACGCGCTCACGGATCTGTTGGTCGACCGCCCGCAGCCCAAAGTGGCGCAGGCTCTCTGTGTACGAGGGGAGGAACTCGATCTGGACGACCTGTTTGACCGGGCGCAGCGTGAACACAAGCGGCACCGGGTCGCCCATGACCTCCTGATCGCCGTAGGCGATCATCGGCGTGACCACGCCATCGAAGACCCCAGGTTCGTATCGCACGTCGAGGAACTGCCCAATGGCGTCCGTCTCGGAGACGACGTAGCGCACGTGCACGCCGTCGACGAACTCGGGCAGAAGCACCACGTCAAACTCGCGCGGCGGGCCGCCGGCCTGCGGGGTGTACGTGCCCACGTACGACAGCAGCGTGTCGCCTTGCCCATCGCCCACAAAACCACCGCCCTGGACATCGATGAACTGCCCGAGCGTCGCCTCCGTCGTCGATACCCCGTAGATGATGGGTTCGGTGAGGTCGTATTGGACGGGCAGGGTCGCGCTGGGCGTGACGTTGCCCGAGACGTGTTTGTTGCGCAGGGACACCGAGCCCTCGAAGTGCCCAGGCTCGATGCCTGCGATGATCGGCTCGAACGCAAAATGACCGCCGTTGCGGTCGTCGGCCACGATGACGCCGACCTCGACGGGCCCGACGGGGTCACAGGCTTCGGCTCCGGCAGCGGCGAAACAACCCTCCACGACGGCGACCGTCTCGCCCTCGCCCGGAAGCAGTAGGTCTGCGGCCTCGAGCATGATCGGCTCGTTGGGGAAGATGATCCCGCTGTTGGTCAGGCTCGTTAGCTGTGGCGCGAGCAGTTCGTTGACGAACACGCGCACGTCCAGGGGGGCCGACGCATAGGTCGCGCTGTCGACTGCGCTCACCACTTCGACCGTGGCGGTGCCGTCAAAGCGGGCGTCGGTGCCGCCCAGTGCATCGATGGTGTCGGCGTCGACCGTTCCGGTCAGTCGATCGAAGTCGCCAAACGCCAACGGAACCACGATGTTGACGACCTCGGTCGAGCCCTGCCCGCTGATGTTGGACACCGAGCCTCGCAGCCGCAGGCGGGACTCGCCCCATGGGTCATCCACGAACGCCGCGCCTGTGGCCGTGACCGCGGTGCCCGGGATCCACGTGTCGGGCGCCACCGAGAACAGCGACAGGTCGACCAACACAGGGTCCGACTGGCGGGACTCGGGCGTGTCGGGGCACGCACACAACAGTGCGAGAGGGAGGCACCCACCCAAGAGCCGCCGATGCCGGGACGCCTGCACGCGCTGATTCTACTTGAGGGTGTCCACCCGGAGTTGGCCGCCGGTCTTGAACTTCGCGGCTTTTGCCCGCGCCTCGGCCAGCCCGCTGGTCCGAAGCACCCACATGCGTCGCACGGTCACGATGTCGTCGTTTTCGCGCGCGTGGACCTCAATGAGGTTGTTGCCGGGCGTGAGCGGGACGTCCGCGGCGAACTCGAGACTGCCGGACTCTGGATCGGGGCTCGCTTGGTAGAACACCTTCTCGCGGCTTCCGAACCGGTTGCGCGAGGGGTTGAACACCGTGATGAACATGTCGCGGACGGCTTCGTCGTCGCTCACCTTGCCCGACAAGCTGAACGTTTCGTCCTCGGTCTGGGTGATCGTCCCCATGAGGGTGATCTGCGGGGGCGAGACGGCAAGCACTGGGGTCGTGGCCGTCTTGGCGCGGGAACCACTGCTCTCGGTGAGGTCCTTCTTGCGGGAGAACGCGAACTCGCCATCGCCGAGATCCAAGCGGACCCACTCGCCGGCTTCGCCGGTGACCTTGAATCGCATCCCCGAGTCGGCCCGTGCCACGACGCGACGCGGGGCTATCGGGGAGCCGTACAGATCGACCGCGGTTCCGGCCTCCATCACCTGGCCGCCGCCCGCAAACGCGACGCCCTCGCCGCGCACGGGAAACACCAGCTTTTCGGACAACGCAGAGCCGACTTTGCTGTCGGTCACCGCCAGCTGCAGCTTGACGTCGCCCTCGTCCGGGCGGCCCTTGACCTCGAAGTCGAGCTCGATCGTGCGGGACTCATCAACTCCGATCTTGTTGAGGTGCTCCCGGCCGGCGTGCAGGAACACAGACTCGCCCGAGAGGTTGCGGAGGTTGATCCAGCTGTCCAGCGCAGGCCCATCGCCCGTGTTGGTCACGTGTACGCGCAGTCGAACGCGCTCGCCCACCTGAAGGGCGCCGTCGCCGTTGCCAACGATGTCGGTGCCCTTCTTGGGCTGGTCGAGGATCTGGTAGCCGTAGGCGAACTGCGGCCGGGCCAGGCCCTCGGCGCTGATGTCGATGGAGGTCTTGGAGCCCTTGGCCGGCGCTGCGCCATGCTGCTCGGACAGGTGAAAGTCGATCCTGTCGGTCCGCGACAGCTCGTGCTCTCCGACCGACAGCTTGAGGCTGTACGTCTTGGATGCGCCTGGGTCTATCCGGCCGAACAACAGCTCGCGCTCGTCGAAGTAGCGGTAGTCGCTGTCGGTGATGGCGCGGACCAAGAACGCGGGCGCGTCGCCCTGGTTTTGCACGGTGACGGTGACGGTGCCCGTCTCGCCGCCCTTGATGACGTTGCCCGTCTTGTCCGACCGAATGGACATCACCAGCCGAGGCGCGCCCGTGGTTGGCTTGGGCCCCTTGGACCAATCGATGCCGCGCGCGGACAACGAGGTGGCGATGCGCTTGCGCTCTTGAGCCTTTTGGCTTTCGACAAACGCATCCATCTGGGGGAGCAGCTCGTCACGCCGGCTGCTGGGAGCCCACAGCACGAAGTCCCGCGCGATGCGGATCTCTGGGTCTTCGAGCAGGAACTTGGTCCGGGCGTCGGTGTCGGGGCTCTTGTCGCTGTCGCTGAGCGGCGAGGCTTGAGCTGCCGCTTTGGCCGCTGCCTTGGCGCGCTCTTCTTTGGTCTTCCCGGGTGCGTCGGGATCCAGTGAACCTTGGCTGAGGAAGTACAGGGGGCCGTGCTCAATGGCCTGGGCGTGCGCCGCCCCAGACTCGAGGTGGGAGGCCAGCTGCTCCTCGCGAAGCACGTCGAATCGGTCGCGCCCGTAGTAGGCGATATGCGACTCGCCCACCCACACGGGCATCGTCTGCAGGTCTGGGCTAACGCCGACAGACTGGATCGAGACATCTCCGGGAGTGAGGTACTGGGCGATCGTCAGCTTGAGTGCGAGCTCTTTGTCGCCGACCTTGCGCTCGTGCAGGACTTGGACGGAGCCCTTGCCGAAGCTCCGGCGACCCATGAGCACGGCGCGGCCAAGGTTGCGCATGGCTCCCGCGACGATCTCAGACGCGCTCGCAGACCCTTGGTCGATGAGCACCACCATGGGCAGGTCGGGGAAGTCGCCGCGGCTGGTCGCGTGTTTCTCCTCGCGGGGTGATGCGACCCCCACCGTAGAGACGATCGTACCCGAGCCCAAGAACGCATCCGACACCTCGACCGCGGCGTCGAGGAGGCCGCCCGGGTTGTCGCGCAGGTCGAGGATCACACCCGTGACGCCTTCGCGCTCAAACTCAGCAAGCTTCTTGCGCAGCTCGCTGCCCGTGGTCTGGGCGAAGTTGCGTGGGATCTTGACGAAGCCGACGCGCTGCTCCTTGCCCGCGGCGTCCTTGCTCGTCAGGATGTCGCCGTTGACCGAATCCATACGGATCGTCGCGCGGACGATCTTGATGGGGATGGGCTCTGCGACCCCGGCTCGGGTGACGTAGACCGTGACGGGCGAGCCCGGGGGGCCTCGCAGGCGGCCGACACACTCGTTGAGGTTGAACGTGATCGCAGACTCGGCGTCGATCTGGACGATCTTGTCGCCGGCCTTGAGCCCCGCCTTGGCCGCGGGGTTGTCCTCGATGACCCGAATGACGGTGATCTGCCCCTCGCGGGTGCCAACCTCGATCCCCAGGCCGCCGAAGCTGCCCTTGGTGCTGGCCTTCATGTCCTCGAAGTCGTCGGGGCGTAAAAGGTTGGTGTGGGGGTCGAGCGTGCCGAGGACGCCCGCGACGATCGCGTACTCTGCTCGCCGCTGTTCCTCTTCGGTGAGCTCGGTGTTGCGGTCGATGAAGCGGAAGACCTCGCGGACATGCGGGCCCACGGCCCACAGCGCTTCGACATCGCCGACCTGGAAGACGCGCTCTGCGGTGCCGACGCGCACTCGGGCTCGCTTGCCGCCCGCCAGCGGCTCGACGAGAACCTCGGCGATGTCTTTTTCGAGGGCCTCGAGCGCGGCCAGGGTCATGGCGTGTGGGTCGATTCGGCTGGGCTCGACGTAGAACTTGGAGATGTTCCACAGCGTCCAGTCGAGCACCCGTAGCTCGGTGGCATCGTGCGCGGGCACCAACCGGGCGTGTTTGCGGGGATCACCGCGCTGGGCCTGGGCCTGGGTGTCGCTCAGCGCAGTCAGCCCTAGGGCGGTCAGGAGCGAGCCTACGACGATGACTGGCGTCGACATTCTCGCCCCCTTGATAGAGGGAGTGCGAGGGGAGCGAGACGCAGCTTTCGGCACGTTGTCACAATAGCCTCCCGTGCACCGATGGGCCACGCGGGGAGGGGGGTTTTGCGGGTTGGGACCGTCCGGCCCGCCCGTCGCCCACCGGGATCAGCGCCAACGAAACCTCAGGCCCCCTCGGGGGTCCAAAAAGGTGGCGCGGGCGCCGTTTGAGGAGCACTAACATTTGGGTTGTCGGTGACGGTAGTGCTGCAGACACCCGTGAGCGTAAACTCCGCCATCGTGGCCCCACCCAAGGGCAGCTCCAAATCTCCCCGTAAGGGCTCCGCAACACCAGCGCGGAGCTCCGGAGCGGCTGCGTCCGGCGAGTCGGTGGACGTTGAGGTCCTTCCGCTCTCCGCGGACACAGAAAAAGCACAGGACGGTGAGGACGAGGAGCCCGACGCGGACGACCTCGCCGACGTTCTAGCGGAGGTGTCCGTCACGGACTCCGAGCTGGCAAGCATCCAAGCGGACTTGACGCGTTCGACCGCGGCGGCCGCGCCGGCTGGGACGACCGCGTTGGCGCGACGCGACCCTATGGCCGCGTACATGGCCGAGGTGCGGCGGCACCCGCTTTTGACCCGCGAGGAAGAGTACGACCTCGCGGTTCGATGGGTCGAAGAGGGCGACGCCGAAGCGGGCAAGAAGCTGGTCACCTCGAACCTGCGCCTCGTGGTGAAGATCGCCCACGAGTACAAGCGCGCGTACCAGAACCTCCTGGACCTCGTGCAAGAGGGCAACGTCGGCCTGGTCAAGGCGGTGCAGAAGTTCGATCCCTATCGTGGGGTCAAGCTGTCGACGTACTCGGGTTGGTGGATCCGGGCGTACATCCTCAAGTACATCCTCAACACTTCGCGGCTGGTCAAAGTCGGCACGACCCAGAATCAGCGCAAGCTGTTCTTCAACCTGCGCAAGCAACGAGATGCACTGATCGCGGCGGGCGTCGACCCTACGCCCGAGCGCATCGCCAAGGAACTCGACGTCTCGCCCAAAGAGGTCGTCGAGATGGAACGGAGGATGTCGGCCCCCGACATGTCGCTCGATGCTCCCTTGTCGGAGGACGGCGACGGCACCCGCACGCGGCTCGATCTCATCGAGGACGACTACGCTGATCCCGAGGATTCGGCCGACTCCAAGGAGTTCAAAACTCTCCTGCAGGACAAGTTGCTGACCTTCGGGGCGGACTTGACCGGGCGCGAAGAAGAGATCTTTCGCGACCGACTCCTGCACGAAGAACCCGCGACCCTGCAAGACCTCGGCGATCGCTGGGGCGTCAGTCGCGAGCGCGCGCGCCAGATCGAAAAGCGCTTGGTGCTGCGGCTGCGGGCCTACCTCCAAGAAGAGCTTGGCGAGGCCGTACAGATCGCATTGGGTAATGACTGACCCGGAGTCGCGTGGCCGTCTGGTCATGGTGGGGACGCCGCTGGGCAATCGTGGGGACTGGTCGCCCCGCGCCCGCGACGCCGTACTGACCGCAGACCTGCTGATGTGCGAGGACACCCGAAGCCCGGCTCGGTTGCTTCCTGGGGAGTCCCTTCCGCGCAAGCTCTCGTGCTTTGTTGGCAATGAGCACGACAGGCTCGCGCCGCTGCTCGCCGCGCTGGAAGAGGGCAAAGTGGTTGCCTTTGTCAGCGAGGCCGGGATGCCCGGATGGAGCGATCCGGGCCGGCTGTTGGTCGGGGCTGCGGTCGCCGCTGGTTTTCCGGTCGACGTCATCCCGGGGCCTACCGCGGCCGCGACCGCGCTGTGCCATACGGACTTCGACACCGCGGCGGTTCTGTTCCTCGGGTTCATCCCCCGTAGCGGAGCTGAGCGAGCCGCCGCCCTCGCGCGCGTTGCCGCTGAGACGTCCACGGTCGTTCTGTACGAAGCCGGAAATCGCACGGTGGCACTGCTCAGGGACCTCGTCGCTGCGTGCCCGGACGCGGACACGCGAAGGGTTGCCGTCGCGCGCGAGCTGACCAAGCTGCATCAGGAGGTGGTGCAGGGCCCGCTCGCCGAGATTCGTGCAGAGACGACGTCGGCGGTGCGTGGGGAGGTGACCGTTGTGGTCGAGGGGACGGTTGTCACCGCAGACCGTGTCGATCGTGAGACCGAGCGCGCCCGCGAGGTGTTGGACGCGATGCTCGACGAGACGGCCCGTCCGCGCGCCAAGGCCAAGCGGATTGCCGCAGCCACCGGCCTGGACCCCCGCGAAATCTACGATCGACTCAGCGGAGGCTGAGCGTCCGCGCGGCTACTGAAGCGCCGAGACCATCAACAACTCGCGCTTGGCAAAGCGATTTTCGGGGTCGAGGCGAAGCAGCGCTTCGTATTGCGCGCGTGCCTCGTCGTAGTTTCGCTTGGCGACGCTTTGGCGGGCGCGGGTCAGGTGCAGCAGTATCTGGGCGCGCGAGTGGTTTGGGTCCATGCGCATCGCTTCGCGCAGGGCGTCTTCGGCGTCTGCGTAGCGCTTCTCGGAAAGCGCCTCGTAGGCTTGTCCCATGAGGTGGTTGACCCCGGGCAGTCCGGGGGCGGCGGGGGCTGGCCGAGCGGGGGATGCGGGGGCGAGCTGTGAGGTCAGCTTGGTGCCGTGCGCGACCAGCTGCCGCAAGAACAGGCGTGACCGCTGCGAAGTGGGACGCGCGGGTCGCTCCGGATCGTTCGGTGCAGCGTCTTCGGTGGGGATGGGGTTGGAATCGGCATCGTCCGGCTGCGCCGCGTCGGCGCGGGGGGCAGGCGAGGGCGACGGCTCAGGCCCCGTGCCTGCCTGGCTCGCGCCTTGCGACGCTTTACGGCGGGGGCGTTCGGAGCGGGTGACGGTGGTGCCGGACCTGCGCCCGGGGCTGGTCGCGGGCGACGCGGCGTGGGCCAGCCGTCGCGGGTCGCTGAGTCTGCGGAACGCACTCTGCAGGCGCAGGTAGATCTCGGTCGCGATGGTTCGGACCTCGGGCGAGACGGTCTTGCCGTCGACCCGCGGGCGCCATTGCTCCGCAAGGGCGGCGAATGCAGCTCGGATTTCGTCGAGCTCCGCATCCTTGGTGACCCCGAGCAACTTGAGGTCACACTTGCGACTCATCGACGCAAGCTCGCTCCGAAGCGCCTGCACCTGCAAAAGCTCAGACTCGGAGAGCGTAAGGCGGAGGTTGGTCTGTGTTCCGCTCGAGCAGCGGAATCCCAGCTCCTCCAGGTTTGGCCCGCTGGGGGGGTGGGCGTCGCCGTCGGCGGTGCGCGCATGGTCGAGTAAGGTCTCGAGCATCTTGCGGCGCTCGGGGGTCATCGGGCCGAACTGCACGCCGAACCCGGCCGTGGCACCCGTCGCGGCCGACTGCGCTGGGGTGACGATGTGGACCGTCTCGCCGCTGAGCTTGAGGTTGCCCGCGTTGGCGGGCAGCTCCACCCGCACCGTGACCCGGGTCATGAGCTTGGGCGCGACCGCAGACTGGACAAACATGCCGCCGCGGCTGATGTCCTTGGTGCACAGCTCGATGAAGTCGGACCAGGTCGGTGTGTTGATCTCGACCGGGTGCATCAACGAATAGCGGACCTCGCGACGTGGGGTCTGCGGCGTGGACGGAGGCGGCTCAGGGGCTGGCGTCCGCGCTGCCTCGTCGGGGGGCTGGGCGGCGTCCGCGGCGGGGACTCGCGACCCTGCGCGGGCTGACGTGGTGACCGTGGTGTCGCTGGTGGCAACGGGTGCGATCGCAGGTGGGGGCGGGATGCGGCGCGCCTGCGTGCGCGCGGGAGCGGTCGGCTCTACGACACGGGCCGCCTCGACGGCGGTCGCGTTGGCGACAGGCTGCGCGGCCGCCACGATCGGTGTGGCGGGTGCTGGGGTGGGGGCGTCTGGCTCGACGGCGGGTGCTTCCGGTTCCGGGACGGGTGCGGGTGGCTCCGCCGTTCTCTGCACGATGGGCGGGTCCTGCCCAGGCTCGGCAGCCTCGCTCGGGGGCTCCACCGCGGCTCGACCTGGCCGTGGCGCAGAGGCGGCCGCGGCTGTCGGTTTGCGGATGAGTGCGAGCAGCTCGGAGTCGTCCGAGATGGTCTCGATGAGTTCATTCGCGCGCCGTTGCGCCCAACGCAGCGTTTCGTCCAGGTCCCGCACCGTCAAAGCCGGCCCGCAGTCTACCGTGCCGCGGCCGACAAGCGCCGCCTCTGGCAGGATGTTTCTCGACCCGCGATCACGACCGCCGTCGCGGAGTGGGCATTCGGCGGTCGTGTCGCACCTGTCGCGTTGATGCCTACGCGAGCAGCAACTCGATAGGTGACCGGGCGTAGCGCTCGAATTCACTCGGCGTCAGCGCGAGCAGGAGCGGGATGACCAACTCCTCCTCGAGCATGAGGTGCGCACGCAGAACCGCATCGTGCTCGGTGAGCGCCTCGGCCACGCGATCGGCATTCCACGGGGCCGCGAGCGTGTCTCGCACGTGCTGATCTCGAACATGGAGCTGGTGGTGTCCCGCGGCAGCCTCGTCGAAGTCGGCGCCCCACCGATGTGCGAGGTACGGGTACAGCTTGTGCTCCTCGTAGTGCTCGTGACTGCGCATGGCAGACACCCACCGTTGGTACAGCGGGCCGACCACGCGCGCTTCGTCGCGCCGCGCGGCGGCGATCAGATACGCGCTCACCTCAAGAAAATTGCGGTGCGATCCCAGTAGCAAGGTCTGCGTGGCGTAGTGTGGGTGTTGCGTCCACTGGGCGCGGGGCAACGACGGCGGCGTCTGCTTGAGGTTGAGCGCGTTCATCGGGTAGCCAAGTTGTGCCGCGCCCGCCGACCCGTCAACTGCCCGTTCGGCGAGTGGCCGCTTGCAGCTTGGCGGCTGTCCACGCGTGGACGCGGGCGGACAACAACTCCAACGTCACCGCACCGCGCTCGAGCACGACGTCGTGGAACTCCGGCAAGCTGAACTGGTCGTGCAATGCGGCCTCGGCCTCGGCGCGGAGCTCCCACAAGTGCCGCTGCCCAATCTTGTAGCCGAGCGCCTGCCCGGGCCAGCCAATGTAGCGGTCGACCTCGTTCTCGATGTTCGTTTGGGTCAGCGCCGTGTGCTCGACCAGATAGGCCTCAGCCTGCGCGCGGGTCCATCCCTTGGCATGGATGCCCGTGTCGACCACGAGTCGCCCGGCACGCCACGCGTCGAAGCTGAGCATCCCCATGCGATCGAGGTCGTCGGCGTACAGGCCCATCTCGTCCGCGAGCCGCTCGGTGTACAGCGCCCAGCCTTCGACAAACGCCGAGTAGCCGCCGTGGCGCCGGAACGCGGGCAGAGCCTCGAGCTCCTGCGCGATCGCTGTCTGCAGGTGGTGGCCTGGGATCGACTCGTGCACGGCCAGGACCCGCGCCTCAAAACGCGGGCGTGTGGTCGGGGCGTAGACGTTGACGAAGTACTCGCCGGGCTTGCTGCCGTCGGCGTGCGGCGGCTCGTAGTATCCGATGTGGGTCTGCGGCGCTTCAAAGTCGGGGACGCGTCGTACGACGCATCCGGCTTTGGGCACGATGCCAAAGAACTTCGGCATGGCTGTGATGGCCGCAGCCAGGCTTTCCTTGGCTGCGCCCTCCACCTCGGCTTCGTCTGTGAAATACAGCGTAGGGTCCGTGCGGAGTCGTGCCAGGGTCTCCGAGAGCGACGACGTCCCGAGCGCGCGGGCTCCCAACGCAGTGATCTCGGCGTCGATGCGAGCGATCTCGTCGAGCCCGATTTGGTGGACGGCCGCCGCGGTTAGGGGCAGCGTGGTGTGATGCTGGATCTGCGCCGCGTAGCAGGCCTTGCCCAGCGGCAGATGCACGATTCCAGCTGCGTCCTCGCCGCGGGCCGCGGGCAGCAGCTTGGCTTGGATAAAGTCGCGGTACCGGACAAACGCCGGGCGAACATCCTCGGTGACGGCCGCCTGCAGCTGCTGTTGAAAGGCGTCACGGTCCACATCGGGCCAGGCCTGCAGTCCCGCGTCGGTGGGCTTGAGCATGGCCCACCCGTCGGTCGGCTCCGCCAGCTGTCGATCGACCAGCG
>Ga0316189_10004336_pt1 | contig 13669 bp, 11 predicted proteins | sample LowCovwburrow_MG_FD_204930 | JGI IMG/M metagenome (GOLD analysis project Ga0316189, IMG submission 204930) | Coastal sediment microbial communities from Maine, United States - Lowes Cove worm burrow | ecosystem: Environmental > Aquatic > Marine > Coastal > Sediment | place: USA: Maine...
AGACGCTGGCTTACCAGGGCAAGGAAGTGGACCGATACTTTTGGCGAACAACCCAGCAACAGGAGATTGATTATTTAGAGGAAGACCTTGACGGTTTAAAGGCATTTGAGTTTAAATGGAATAAAAAAGCCAAACCGAAGTTCCCCAAAACCTTTACCCGGAACTACCCTGAAGCGGCTACCCAATTGATCACACCAGAGAATTACAGGGACTTTATTAAAGCATAGAGCAGAGAGCCTTAAGCCTTCAATTTTTCAAAGCATCCAACAATAACTGATTCGCTTTTTTGGGGTCAACTTTGCCTTTCGTCTCTTTCATCAATTCACCCATAAAAAGGCCCAACAAGCCCTTTTTTCCTTTTTGATAGGCTGCAACCTTATCAGGGTACTTTTGAAGAATGGAGTCAATTACAGGTTGGATATCATCGCCATTCGAGGTGATGAGGAGGTTAAGGTCAGAAGCCACTTCTTCGGCCTTTGCTTTTGAGTTTTTGAATAATAATTGCAGTACCTCACTGGAGGCTTTCGAGAAGCTGACTTTGTTGCTTCCAACCAAATCAATCAGCCCGGTTAGTTGAGAAATTGACAAAGTCGTTTCAGATATTTCCTGCCCATTTTCATTGAGATAGGATTTCACCGGCCCGATCAACCAGTTGGCAGCAGCTTTGTAATCTTTCACCACCTCACAGAGGTCATGGTAATAAATGGCCATCTCCTTCGAACCGGTTAGGATTTTAGCGTCTCCGTGACTGATTCCATATTCTTCAACAAACTTTTCCATTAGCTGGGCAGGAAGCATAGGCATGGCTGCCTTAATTTCGTCCAGCCATGCATCGGAGATCACAAATGGGCACAAGTCAGGCTCAGGAAAGTAGCGGTAATCGTTTAATTCTTCCTTAGCCCTCATGTCGTAGGTCTTGCCGGAATCTACGTCATACAGCCGTGTCTCAGAGAGTACTTCTTCCCCTCTTTCTAATATCGCTGTCTGGCGCTTTATTTCAAATTCGATGGCTTGCTTTACATGCTTAAAGGAGTTCATGTTCTTCACTTCCACTTTTTTCCCCAACTCCGATGCACCCTCCGGGGCTATCGAAACGTTAGCATCACAGCGCAATGAGCCCTTCTCCATATCACCAGTGCTGATTTCGAGGTAGCGCACCAACTTACGTATTTCCGAAACCAAAATGGCAGCATCCTCTGGCTCAGTTATCACAGGGTCTGTGACCAACTCAATAAGGGGCACTCCAGCCCGGTTATAGTCTACATTTGAGTAGCCTGATTTGGGATCGTGGATAAGCTTGCCGGCATCCTCTTCAAGGTGGATTTTTGTTAATGAAATCGATTTGTTGTTTCCGGCTTTGTCTGTGATGTTGACCTTCCCTCCCTTGCAAATTGGAGTTTTATCCTGGGTCAGTTGGTAGCCTTTGGGCAGGTCAGGGTAAAAGTAATTTTTCCGATCAAAGTACATCTCCTGACTGATCTCACAATTGCATGCGAACCCCATTCGAACGGCGAACTCCACTGCTTTTTTGTTTAGTTTGGGCAAAGTTCCGGGATGAGCCAGGCTAATTACACTGATGTTGGTATTCGGCCCTACCCCATACTCGTTTTTATCGGCACAAAAGATCTTACTCTCAGTGGCTAACTGGATGTGCACTTCGAGACCAATAGTTGGTTTATACTTACTTTCTGAGCCCATGAATGAGTTCGCAATAAAATTTTAAAATAGCTTAGAATCGAGGGGTTAATGATAAAATTTCGGGGGCAATGCTGGGCGCAAAATTGGTCATAATATTTTAAATTCCCCGAAATTGTCATTCGTAGGATTGCTCTCTATTCTCCAAAGAGCGTTTCAACCATTTCTTTCCCTTTGATTACCGCCTTTTCAAGTCCGCTGGCATCACTGCCACCCGCTGTGGCGAAGAAAGGCTGTCCGCCACCGCCACCTTTGATTTCTTTGGCTAATTCCTTCACCAGATTACCCGCATGAATGTTCTTCTCCGAAACGATGTTATCCGAAGCCATCACCGCAATCTGAGGCCGCCCGTCGATATCAGCCGCCAGGATGAGGAAAAGATTATCGATTTCGTTGCGTAATTCATAAGCCAGCTTCTTCAGTGCATCAGCGCTGGGCAATTCCACTTTTTGAACAATCACTTGAACACCATTGACAGCAGAGGCCGAAGCAACAATCCCGGACTTCAAACCTGTTACCTGCTGTTGCTGCAACTTTTCCATCTGTTTGCTCAGCTGGTCCCTTTCTTTGGCCAGTGATTCCACCGCTTTTAAAAGGTCAGGTGGGTTTTTTAAGATTGCTTTTATGTTGCTCAAAAGTACTTCTTCATTGTTAATGTATGCTTCAGCCTTTTCTGCCGTAATCGCTTCAATACGACGAACACCAGCGGCCACCGAACCCTCTGAAACAATTTTAAACAGGCCGATATTACCTGTGGCCTCCACATGGGTGCCTCCGCATAATTCCACGGAATAATCTTTATCAAAGGTGATCACCCGAACGAAATCGCCATATTTCTCACCAAAAAGGGCCGTTGCCCCGCGTTTTTTAGCTTCCTCTATGGGCACATTACGATCTTCCCCTTTGGCGATGTTCTCCCTTACCTTCCTGTTCACGATTACTTCTACTTTTTTCACTTCTTCATCGGTCATTTTGGAGAAATGCGAAAAGTCAAAGCGGAGAACTTTCTCATTCACCAGAGATCCTTTCTGCTGCACATGGTCTCCCAACACTTCCCGCAAGGCCGAATGCATTAAATGGGTGGCTGAGTGATTGTTCATTGTCAGTAGACGCTTTTTGGCATTTACCACACTGTCAAAGTCTGCTTCAATCTCGCCAGGCAACTCGTTGGCTACATGAATTATAAGGTCATTTTCCTTTTTGGTATCAACAATTGAAGTTTTTTGGCCATTGGCCTCGATGTAACCGGTGTCGCCAACCTGGCCACCGCTTTCCGCATAAAATGGCGTTTGATCCAAAACGATCTGGTAGTATTCCTTGCCTTTTTCCTTCATCAGGCGGTATTTCACTATTCGTGATGAGGATTCAAGTGAATCATACCCCACAAATTGAGGCTCCACGTCGTCAATCAAAACAGTCCAATCACCGGTGGAGACTTTGGCAGCGCTTTTAGATCGCTCTTTCTGGACCTTCATTTCCTTTTTAAAGCCCTCCTCATCAACAGTCAATCCCCTCTCTCGGGCAATCAGCGCAGTCAGGTCTAAAGGAAATCCATAAGTGTCGTATAGCTCAAAACTCTTTGCACCTTCAATTTCGCTTTTCGAACCATTTTTTAGTTCTTCATGAATTATCTCAATCCTTTTAAGTCCCTTGTCGAGGGTCCTCAGGAAATTCGTTTCTTCCTCCTTGACTACCCGGGAAATGAACTCTTTCTGGGTTGATACTTCAGGGAAAATCCCATCAAACTGTTCCGCCAGAATTGGCAGTAATTCGTAAAGAAAAGGTTCTTTAAAATTGAGGAAAGTATAACCGTAGCGGACAGCCCTCCTTAAAATCCTGCGAATGACGTAACCGGCTTTGTTGTTCGAGGGCAGTTGACCATCAGCAATGGCGAAAACAATGGCCCGAACATGGTCAGCAATCACCCGCATAGCGATGTCGATCTTTTCCTCGTTGCCGTATTCCTGACCTGACTTTTTCTCGATATGAGCGATCAAAGGCCTGAACACATCCGAATCATAACTCGAATTTTTTCCCTGAATGACCATGCTCAGTCGTTCAAATCCCATCCCGGTATCAACATGTTTTGCGGGCAAAGCCTTCAGCGAACTGTCCGAAAGCCGCTCAAATTGAATGAATACGAGGTTCCAGATTTCAATTACTTCGGGATGATCGGCATTAACCAGTTCTTTTCCTGGCTTTTTAGCCATTTCCTCCTCTGAACGAACGTCAATATGTATTTCTGAGCAGGGCCCGCAAGGTCCTACATCACCCATTTCCCAGAAATTGTCTTTTTTACCGCAAAATATGATCCGATCCTCATCAATAACATCTTTCCAGTGATCGAAGGCCTCCTGGTCCCTTTCCAAGCCATCGGCCTCATCACCGCCAAAAACAGTAGCATAAAGGCGGTCTTTCGGCAATTTGTAAACCTCTGTCAATAGCTCCCAGGCCCAGTTAATCGCTTCTTTTTTGAAATAATCACCAAAAGACCAGTTGCCCAGCATTTCAAACATGGTGTGGTGATAAGTATCGATCCCAACCTCTTCCAGGTCATTGTGTTTACCGCTCACACGCAGGCATTTCTGGGTATCGGCGATGCGTTTTGACTTCGGATCGGCATTTCCCAAAAAATAGTCCTTAAACTGGTTCATTCCTGCATTGGTGAACATTAATGTAGGGTCACTATTGAGCACCATAGGCGCTGAGGGCACGATCAGGTGCTCTTTTTCTTTAAAAAAGTCAATAAACTGTTGTCGTATTTCTTTGGATGTCATTCTGTATTCGGGAGGCCGCGTAATGGTTGTTTGAATCCTTTCTTGGAAAAATCCGTATATTTGCGCTTGATTTCAACAGGGATATTCCCTGAAATTTAGGGTCAAAATTAAGAGATAATCTTTTTATGGCTAGAATAAAGTATTACTATGACACTGAGACTTGCAAATATGAGCGAGTTAGAGTGAGCACTTGGGACGTAACGCTTAACTTTCTTGGGTTTTTATCTGTTGCCGTACTTCTGGCAATTGGAATACTAATATCTTATTCAACTTATTTTGATTCCCCAAAGGAAACCCTTCTGAAGAAGCAAAACGAGGAGTTAAAATTCCATTATGACCTGTTGAAAAAGGAAATGGATAATTCCAACCAAATGCTGACAGCTCTTCAGGACAGGGATGACAATATCTACCGGGTAATTTTTGAAGCTGATCCAATTCCCCAATCCATCAGGAATGCCGGCATCGGCGGAGCCAATCGTTATCGACACCTCATTGAATCCAACCTGGAAAATGAGGATCTTGTGGTTGACACTTATGAAAAAGTAGATCGGTTAAAGAAAAAGATGTATATCCAAACCATGTCTTACGACGAGATCGTGAACATGTCAACCAATAAAGCGAAACTATTGGCCTCAATTCCAGCAATCCAGCCTGTTTCTAATAAGGAATTAAAAAGGCTGTCTTCAGGATATGGCATTCGTATGGATCCAATTTATAAGGTGCGTAAAAAGCACCCCGGTTGTGACTTTTCCGCTCCTCATGGCACACCAATCTATGCTACCGGCGATGGCGTTGTGATATTAGTGAAGACCAGTTATGGAGGATATGGCAAGCAGATAAAGATTGATCACGGTTTTGGTTACGTCAGCCGTTATGGTCATATGTCGGCTTTTAATGTGAAGCGTGGACAAAAAGTGAAACGTGGCGAGATCATCGGCTATGTAGGAAATACCGGAAAATCTACTGCACCACATTTGCACTATGAAGTACATAAGGATGGCAAAACAGTGAATCCTGTCCACTATTTCTTTCAGGATTTAACCGCCGAAGAATACGAAAAAATCCTGATACTGGCTTCTATTGAGAACCAGTCATTGGGTTAATTGATAAAAAAGAATTTTAGGAGAGGCTGACCGATAGGTTGGCCTTTTTTGTTTTCTCTTCGTTACGAGGATTTTTGTGGTTAGAAGTTTATTTTACGCTCAATGCCAAAAAAAATTATTCAAGCTTCAATTATTGTGGCTACCATGGTTCTGCTGATAGCCAGTTGCAAAACCTCCAAAACTCTCACTTCGACTCAAACAGTCCCTACTGACACAACAACGATTTCATTTGATTCAGCTGCCCTGATCTCAGTGTTGCCTGTTGACACATTACCTGAAATTGATTCGGCGTTATTGGCACCCATTATTACTTACAAAGACACTATTTCAATCATTGGTGTGGGTGACATTATGATGTCCACCAATTTCCCCTCAGAAGATTACCTCTCCCCAAACAATGGCCGTGATCTTTGGGCTGAAGTGAAAGACACCCTCAATAAGGCAGATATTACGTTCGGGAACCTGGAAGGCGTCATCCTTGATGAAGGAGGCGAACAAAAGAAATGTCGAAACCCGAAAGTGTGTTACCTCTTCCGTACCCCAGTGAGTTACTCTGAAAATTTAGTCGATGCCGGATTTGACGTAATGAGCCTGGCCAATAATCACGCCGGGGATTTTGGAGATACCGGGAGAAAAAGTACAATGGCGGTGTTGGATTCTTTGGGCATCAATTATGCAGGTCTTTTTGAAGCCCCTTTTGATACTTTTAAGATAAAAGGCCTCACCATTGGTTTTGCCGCATTTGCTCCCAACAAAGGAACCATAAGCATTCATCAACCGGATCGGATCAAAGAAATACTGACACACCTTGATAGTTTATCTGATATTGTGATTGCCTCCTTTCATGCTGGTGCAGAAGGACAGGAGCATTTACATGTGCCACGAAAGACTGAAACCTATTACGGTGAAAACCGGGGAAATGTCTACGATTTGGCCCGCCTGATGATTGACGCCGGGGCGGATATTATTTTCGGGCATGGCCCGCATGTGCCCAGGGCCATTGATCTTTATAATAATAGAATAATTGCTTACAGCTTGGGAAATTTCTGCACCTTCGGACGTTTTTCTTTAAGAGCAGAAAAGGGCATTGCTCCTATTCTAAGGGTGCAAACAGACAGGACAGGAAAATTTTTATCAGGAAATATCTTATCGATTAAGTTAATTGACCGTGGTCATCCTATATTTGACACAAATTCGACGGCGGTGAAATTGATGCGTACCCTCACGCGAGAAGATTTCCCTGAAATCCCGCTAATGATTGACGAATCTGGTCGAATTACTTATATTGAAAAATAATTTAAATATTACCTGTGCCCTACAAGGAAAAAGAGATTGAAAAACGTTATTACTCCATCGGTGAAGTAGCCGAAGAATTGGGTGTAGCAACGTCGCTCATTCGTTTCTGGGAGGGCGAATTTGATATCATTAAGCCCAAAAAAAACCGCAAGGGCAACCGTCAATTCACCAAGGTCGATATTGATAACGTCAAGCTAATCTACCACCTGGTAAAAGAACGAGGTTACACACTCCAAGGGGCACGAGACCTGGTGAAGAACGACACCACAGCCGCCAAGGATAAGCTTGATTTAATTAATTCATTACGAAAAGTGCGCTCCTTCCTGGTCGAACTAAGAGAGCAGATTAATTGATCTAATAAAACCTGATGAAAGATTCTCTACGCTATCAGGTTGCGCTAAACATGTTGCCCGGCATCGGTTCAGTTATAGCCAAGCAGCTAGTCAGCTACTGTGGATCGGTGGAAGCGATATTTAGCAGCACTAATGGAAAACTGGAAAAGATACCTGGCATCGGGCCGAAGACGATTTCATTGATCAAAAAATCAGACCTCCTTGAGGCTGCGGATAAAGAAATTGAAAAGTGTGCCAAAAATGATGTACGTATCATCTTCTACACCGATAAGGATTATCCTTACAAACTTAAGCAGACAATTGACGGCCCACTGATACTCTACACCAAAGGCAAGGGTGAGATCAATCCCAGTAGGGCTATTGCGATCGTAGGCACCCGGCAAGCCACTGAGTACGGTCGTTCGGTAACCGAGCAGTTAGTCAACGACCTAAGGTCCTACGGAGCAGCTATAGTAAGTGGCCTGGCTTATGGTATTGACATCACGGCCCACAAAGCTGCAGTTGAAGCAGGCATTCCAACCCATGCTGTTTTAGGCAGTGGGGTCGACGTGATTTACCCGGCGCTTCATCGGGAAACAGCTGAAAAACTGCAGGCCAATGGAGCCCTAATCAGTGAGTTTCCACTGGGAACCAAACCGGAGGCTTACAACTTCCCTGCCCGTAACCGTATAATCGCAGGCATGTCGGATGCCGTAGTGGTGATCGAAGCGGCTGAAAAAGGCGGAGCCCTGATTACAGCAGACATCGCCAATTCGTACAATCGGGAGGTTTTTGCACTGCCGGGAAATCTCGACCATCGATTTTCAGTGGGTTGTAACAAACTGATCCAGCAGCAAAAGGCCATTATTTTCACCAATGTTGAAAATCTGGTGAAGGAACTGAACTGGGACATCAAGGAAGGAGGACAAGTCAGAACCCTTGATCAATCGCTGGAATCATTTTCGGAGGACGAAAGAATGATTATCAACCTGCTGACTGAGGAAAAGAGTGGCCTCCAGATTGACAAACTCGCCTGGAAATCACAATTGACAGTTAATCAGCTGGCTGGGGTTTTACTTTCTTTGGAATTTAGTGGTGTGATTAAATCATTGCCCGGGAAGAAATATCAACTTCGGAGCCGGTTTTGATTTAGACAAAAGAATAAAGATGAAAGAGCAAAGATGGTTTGCAGTTTATTATCTTGGTTCTTACAATCTATTAATCTCAAAAGGCCTTGAGCAAAAAAAGATCAACCGCCCCTTTGCAAGCACCCGAATATCGAGGTGGCAAAAAAGCGATGATCAAGTTCATAAATGAGAACCTGAAATATCCAAAGGAGGCCTTGGAGAATAAGGTTGAGGGAACAGTTAAACTGGAATACGTGATTGATGGCCAGGGAAAGATTGTGAAAGTGAAAATTTTGAAAGGAATAGGATTCGGTTGTGACGATGAAGCCATCCGACTGGTTAAATCCCTGGTTTTCGAGAAGGCCTATAACCGTGGACTCAATACACGAACAAAACGATCACTGCAAATACATTTTAAGCTTCCGAAAAAAACAGGCGTGAAAATGCAGTACCAGTTGGTAAGCAAGAAATCTGAAACAAAGCAACCAACACCACCGAAATCCCGGACCTATCAGATTACAGTTAATATTCCTTCAAAGAAATGATTACCCTGAATGGAATACCCTTTTCACCCTGGCGCCTACGCTGGTTAGAATCTCATAAGGTATTGTTCCGATAGAGGTTGCCAATTCTGTAACCGGTAATCCTTTACCAAAAATTACCACTTCATCCCCTTCCTTAACCTCAATCCCCGTTACATCGACCATGGTCATGTCCATGCAGATATTTCCAACTACTGGGGCCAGTTGACCATTGATCAGCACTTTGCCAACTCCATTACCAAACCTTCGGTCAAAACCATCCGCATAGCCAATGGCAATAGTTGCAATGGAAGTCTCTTTCTTAGAAACATAGGCTTTGCCATAGCCCACAGTCTCACCTTTTTTCACTTTCCTGATTTGTGAAACGGACGTTTTCAAACTACTCACAGGCAATAGTTGAGATTGTACCTTTGCGTCCGTGTCTATTCCATAAAGCCCGATTCCAAGCCTCACCATGTCCAATTGAAAATCCGGAAAACGAGAAATCCCGGCAGAATTGAGAATATGCCTCATTGATTGATAACCCAAAACTTCATCCATCTTTTCACATAAATCAACAAATTCGACACACTGCTGCAGCGTAGCATCATCGTGTGTTGGATCTTCTGAGGCTGCCAGGTGACTAAAAATACTGACCACCACTATCCATTTGTTTTTCTTCAACACAACTCCGACTTCGTCTAATTGCTGGGCATTGAACCCCAGGCGGTTCATCCCGGTATCAATTTTTAGATGAACCTTAGTGGGTCCAATTAATTTATGCAAATGCCGAAGCTCGTTTAATTGTGATAATGAATAAATAACTGGCTCAAGCTTATTAAAGGACAATTTCAGCATGGACTCCGGCCCCACATTCATCACCATAATGGGCAGTGTAATGCCCTTTTTTCTAAGCTCAATTCCTTCATCAGGATAGGCCACAGCGAGATAATCAACCTTATGGTACTGAAGCAGGTTGGCAATTTCAACACTACCACCGCCATAAGCCAGGGCTTTCACCATTGCCATGATTTTCACATCAGGACTGACTACACTCCGATAATAATTCAAATTTTCAGTCAGGGCATTCAGGTTGATTTCCAGCCGGGTGCCATGCACTTTTTCCTGCAAGTGGTCAACAATTCCCTCAAACTCAAAACTTCGGGCTCCCTTTACCAAAATGATCTCATCTCTGAATTCGAGCTCTTGAAATTCACCCAGCAACGAATTAGTAGAATCATAAAAAGTAGACTCCGAATCAAACAAGACTCCGTTTTTACTGATATCAAGGCCCACACCAATCAACCTTTCCACTCCTTTACTTTTTAGCAATAAGCTGACCTTTTCATACAGGTCACCTGCCGAGAGCCCGGTTTGCAACAAATCAGATAAGATCACGGTCTTTTTGCGATTGCCGCTTTGCTGGATCAAAAAATCGATTGCTGCCTCCAGGCTGCTGAAATCATTATTGTAAGTGTCATCAACGAGGTAACATCCGTTGGTGCCACGTTTCAACTCCTGCCTCATTGGCACACCAGTAATTTTTTTCAACTCAGCCACGATTTGTTCCGGCTCCAACCCGATAACCTGAGCAACTGTAAGGCAATGGAGCATGTTTTCAATAGCGATTTGCCCGGTTTGGTCAAAGGGAAATAGCATGCCATCACAGGATATTCCGCCATTTCCTATCTCATAATTATAGGTTGCTTCCTTACCTTTTGATGACCACGAGATTAGTTGAACCGATTTTGATTCGTTATTTAATTCTGATAAAGAAGCGTGGATGTCAGAATGGTCGGCGCAGTAAATTATCTTTTCGCAATGATCAAACAGTCTCAGCTTCTCTGTTAATTTTTGTTCCCGGGAATCAAAACCAGCATCATGGGCTGAACCGAGGTTGGTGATGATGCCAATTGTAGGTTGGATAACCTGTTCCAAACGAACCATTTCACCCGGTTGGGAAATACCTGCTTCAAAAACGCCAATCTCATCTTCATCCGATATCTGCCAGACAGACAAAGGAACGCCTACCTGGGAGTTGTAGCTCTTTGGGCTTTTTACCACTTTTTTTGCAGTACTTAGTATCTGGCCAAGCCACTCTTTCACGATAGTCTTGCCATTGCTACCAGTCACAGCGATCACTTCCAATTTGAATTTTCGTCTGTGGTCGCTGACGACACCTTGCAAAGAACCAACCACATCTGGCACTTTTAAAACGTTGCTTTTGCTAATAATTTCGGAAGAAATGGATGAAGTGTCTGAAACAATGAATTGCCTAATTCCTTTGTTGAAGAGCTCTTCGATGAATTTATGCCCGTCATGGCGAGGGCCGACAATAGCGAAAAAAAGTGCTCCCTTGTAGTTAACTATTTTCCGTGAATCAATCAGAAGGTGACTGATTTCAACATCTTCTTTGATGTGAATAATTTCACCGGAGGTGATGGCTTTCAGGTCACTAAAGAACAGTCCCATTACTTGATCTCTAATTTCATTTCAAATTGATCCAGGGTATTGACAAACCCAATGGATTCGAGAAAATCTATCTCTCCTGAATAATCCCTGTTCACGTTTATCACTGACAAAGTCTTTCTTGCTAGTTTTGAGGCCCTGGCGAATAGTGCCCGACCAATCCCTTTTCTTCGATGCTCCACTCTTACACCAAATCGTGTCACCCTCCCTAAAAGTGGCTGAAAGATCAAATAGCCGGCTTGCTTCCCATCCACTATAACTTCCAGGGTCGTCTCATAATTGATATTGAATTTCAATTGTTCCATGGTGTCACCAAAGGATGTTACACAGATTCCAAAGTCGTCGTATAACTGCAAATTTGGCTCTTTTACGCTTTCGACAGTGATTCCATCTGACTTTAATTTCTTAGGATGTTTTAATTGAAAGCACCCAAATCGCTTTGTTTTGATAAACCCGATTTGTTCATAAACTTTAATGGCCTGATGGTTTTTCTCTAAAACCTCAAGCACACAAAAACGAACCCCGCCTGACGATAAAGTTGGAAGAATATGATCATACAGCGCAGCTGGCAGTTTATTCCCTCTATGGCCTTGTAAAACACCAGTACCCCCATTGTAGGCAGTTAACTCATTTTCATATTGATTGAGTGAATGAAAAACAAATGCTACTAGCTTCTCATTGGAAAAAGCCCCTGAAGTGTACCTATAACTGAGGTGAATTTTGTGGCGCATTTTATGAGCAAACTCATCAAGGGTCAGCTTATAAGGCACCGCATAATCACTGAACGATTCACTGAAAGTTCGGTGCATCTGCTTCATATCATTTTCCGTCAATTGCCTAATAGAATATTGATCTTGAATTATTTTTTTTGTCTCCTGACTAATTGCACTCATCTAATACCTACATTGAAACTTTCGTAAAAAAGACATATTCTAAAACAAAGTAGATAGAAACTATTTAATAACAATAGGTTCATTTGTCGATTATGGCAAAATTTACTTATTTTGGTATCCGCCAACATGTTTTCCGTACCAATGAAAGCATCCCAGCTAAATAAAGCACCAGTAATTCTGATCACAATATTTGTGATTGGATTGAGCCTTCCTAATACCCTAATGGCCCAAGATGGATCCCCCGATTTATACAATGGCCCAATCAACGACCCGATAGAAGAAGAATATAATGCAACAGAGACCGCAATAGATGACGAGGTTTACATCTATGAAGAACAATACTTCCAGGAAGAAGAACAATATTATGAAGCCGAAATAAAGGAAGACACTGCATCTGTTTCAATGCTAACTTTCAACTTCCTGTTTTATATTGTTTATAAGTTGAAATTCTCCGAGGTTGAAGACAAGCAGGAGACCACCAAGACTGCCGACGACGATTAAGCAGTTACTACGAATTTCCCTAATTCTTTTAAAGTAATACGACCCTCATAGAAGGCTTTGCCAAAAAGCACTCCATGAACGCCCATGCCATCAAGCTTTTCAATGTCATGGATGTTTCTAACACCTCCACTGGCAAATAGATAAATGCCAGGGAACCGGTCAAGAATTTGCTGGTAAATATCAAATGAAGGGCCTTCGAGGCTGCCGTCACGAGTGATATCTGTAGTTTTGAGATATTTCAAACCTCTATCATAAAAATATTGAATATGATCAAAAAGGTCTATTTCAGTTTCGCGTTGCCATCCCCCTACATTCACTTTCATGGCAGTATGATCAGCGGCCAGGGCAACTTTTTCCCTTCCGTATGATTGAATCCACGAAACGAAAAGTTCGGGATGATAAACAGCCATAGTAGCCGCAGTTATGCTTTCGGCGCCATATTCATAAGCCTTTGAAATATCGCCATCAGTGTGAATTCCTCCACCAAAATTTACTTTTAGATTAGTATGGCCTGCAATCGTTTCAAGAACATGATAGTTGACGATCTTTCCCTTTTTTGCCCCTTCCAAATCGACCAGGTGAATTCGGCGGATGCCGTGATCCTCAAATTTCTTAGCAACATCAAGTGGACCTTCCTTATACTCCTTTTCATTGGAATAATCACCTTTAGAAAGGCGGACTGTTTTACCGTTGATAACTGACAAGGATGGCACTAGCTGGATCATAGTTATTTATTTAAAGTTTAAATCGGGTGCACTGATAGCTGAATATGCAAATGTAAAAACACTGAATCTTAATTACTCGTGGATAACTCACATTTGCAGGAATCGTCGGCCTTCTCTATCCGTAATTAGTGATTCTCTCTTACCCTATTGATGTGTACTGCGCACTTAGAACCCTACGGAAAAATAGTTAATTTACTCCATTTCGACAAGCTTAAACCCTTGCCCATGGA
>Ga0316189_10004337_pt1 | contig 13666 bp, 12 predicted proteins | sample LowCovwburrow_MG_FD_204930 | JGI IMG/M metagenome (GOLD analysis project Ga0316189, IMG submission 204930) | Coastal sediment microbial communities from Maine, United States - Lowes Cove worm burrow | ecosystem: Environmental > Aquatic > Marine > Coastal > Sediment | place: USA: Maine...
GGGACCTTGAGCGACAGGGATGTCGCGACAGAGCCTACAGGACGTACTCGTGGCGTGTCCCGGCATAAGCTACTGCATGGCCTTGGCTTCCCCAATGATCAATGGTTTAAACCTGTGAGTCCTGAAGCAAGCCACCTTATAGCGTCGGCTTCCTGACTGATCAATATTCAAATGCAGTCAGTTCTCAGTGCACTTAACCTGGTAAATCGTGTGATCTTCCAGCTTGAGGGCGCTCAGCCTGCCACCCCATACGCATCCGGAGTCCATTGCGAAATAGCGTTTTTTGATCCGTAATCCCAGGGCGGCCCAGTGGCCGAAGGCGATGGTGATATCGCGTGTTTGGCGGTGCTTGTGTTTGAACCAGGGTTTGAGGTGGTCGGGCTGGCTTCCCGGTGGGCCGGATACGTTGTAGATGCCCCGGCCGAGTTCGTCGCAAAATCGCAGGCGGGTCAGAATGTTGGTGATCAGTCGCAGGCGTTTCCAGCCGGTTCGGTCGTCACGCCAGAGTCGGGGCTTGTTTGAGTACATGCGTTTGAAAAATTCGTCCCGCTGGTCAGATTGCAAAACGGCAGATACTTCGCCGGCCAGGCTGATCGTGGTTTGCCAGTCCCATTGGGGGATGACGCCGGCGTGAACACGCAGTAATTGATGTTCTTCGGACCAGCTGGCCAAAGGGTATTTGATTAGCCACTCCATGAGTGAATCGCATTCCGGTGCTGCGAAAATGGCTTCGAATTCCTTGTTACCAGAGCGGCTGAACTGGTAACTGGCCAGCAGGTGCAGGTCGTGGTTGCCGAGAACAACATCGACTGAATCGCCCAGGCTGTTTAGCAGACGTAGCACCTCCAGTGATTTTCCACCGCGGTTGACGAGATCGCCGCAGGACCACAGACGGTCGTTGGCGGGGTCGAAGTGGACGGTTTCCAGCAGACGCTGCAGTGAATCATAGCAGCCCTGAATATCGCCAATCAGATAGGTGGACATATCAGTAAACCGTCGGGCTTAGTGAAGTGGTGCGCCAGGGGATTGCAGTGTGAATTCGGGGATTTCTGCCCGGAAGGAGTGGCCGTCATCGGTGACGAAACCGTAGGAACCACGCATTGAGCCAACTGCTGTGGGTATCAGTGCGCCGCTGGTGTAGCTGTAGGATTTACCCGGTGCCAGTTCGGGTGTTTTGCCGATGACACCATCACCGATGACTTCTTCGGTTGAGCCATTTGCATGCGTAATGATCCAGTGCCGGTTACGCAGCGTGATGTTTTGCCCGGAGCGGTTGGTGATGAAAACCGTGTAGGCGAAGGCAAACTTGTCTTCGTGTCGACCGAGAAATTCAGGTTGTGCGACAACGTGAACTGGAATGTTTTTGGTCATAACCACTTCTCTGTACAAACGGGTTTGGGGGTGTAGTCAGTTTGCACCAAACGGTAGTGATCGGGCAAGTGCGGCAAACTCTGAAAGGCTGAGTTGCTCCGCCCGTTGACCCGGATCGATGCCAGCAGCAATGATTTGATCTTCGTTTAATAGGTTGCGCAGGCTGTTACGCAGGGTTTTGCGGCGCATGGAAAATGCGGCGGTGACCACCTTGTTCATGTTTTCAACAGAGCCTGCATCGACTGGTGGCGCTTTCAATGGTTGTAAACGAACGATACTGGAACAAACCTTCGGGACCGGTACAAAACTCCCGGGTTGCACATCAAACAGAGGCATCACGTTGGCGCGGTACTGGGTCATCACCGATAAACGGCCGTAAATTTTGCTGCCCGGTGCTGCGGCCATGCGGTCGACCACTTCCTTTTGCAACATGAAGTGCATGTCAATCACCAGCTCATTCCACTGCAGCACGTGAAAGATCAGCGGCGTGGAAATGTTATAGGGCAGGTTGCCAATTAACCGGAAGGGGCGGTGGCCGGTGAGTTCGGGGATATTTGCCTTGAGTGCATCGCATGAATGAATGGTGATGTTGGGTTCGCCGGCAAATTTTTCTTCAAGCCTGGTCACGAGGTCACGGTCGAGTTCTATCAGGTGGAGTTCGGCACCGCTGTCGAGCAAGGGGCGTGTCAGTGCGGCCTGACCCGGGCCGATTTCAACCAGCAGGTCGGTGGGCTTGGGTGCGATGCTTGAGATGATGCGGTTGATGACTTGCTGATCATGCAGGAAGTTTTGACCGAAACGTTTTCTGGCTACGTGTCTCAACGGCACATGTCCATTGCAGCCTTGGCGGCGGTGAACATACTGCTGGCATCGGCGCGTTTTTTGCCGGCGATGTCCAGTGCCGTACCATGGTCTACCGAGGTTCTGATAAAGGGCAGTCCCAGCGTGATATTAACGGCTTTGCCAAAGCCGGCGTGTTTAAGCACGGGTAAGCCCTGGTCGTGATACATCGCCAATACGGCATCGCATGTAGCCAGGCGGGTCGGTGTAAATGCCGTGTCTGCCGGTACCGGTCCAACGGCATTGATACCGTCTTCGCGGCATTTTTCGATCACCTTTTGAATGATCTGTGCATCTTCATGGCCCAGGTGGCCGCCTTCCCCCGCATGCGGGTTGAGGCCCAGTACCTGGATGACCGGGTCGCTAATACCAAAGCGGGTGACAAGTTCCCGGTGAGTGATACGCAGGCTGCTGTTGACGTTTTCAAACGTGATGGCATCGGCGACATCGCGCAGTGGTAAATGGGTGGTCACCAGTGCGACACGGAGTTCGTCGGTGGCCAGCATCATGACGACTTTTTTCACACCGGCCAGTTCTGCCAGTAATTCGGTGTGACCGCTGAATGCGATGCCACCTTCATTGATCACGCCCTTGTGAACCGGCCCTGTCACCAATGCGGCAGCATGACCTTTGCGCACCAGTTTGACGGCCGATTTGATGGTTTTAACAACATAGGACGCATTAACAGGCTCGGGATAACCCGGTTTGACCATGTCGGTTAAGGGCAGGGGGTAGCAACTGAGCTGCCCGGCCCTGACCTCATCACCCGGTTGCCAGGGCTTGATGTTGATATCGTAGCCAAGGTCATCGGCGGCCGAGGTCAGCAGGTGAGGGTCTGCCACAGCCAACAGGCGTAGTTCGGGGTGTTCATGGGCCAGGCGCACAGTGCACTCCGGCCCAACACCCGCAGGCTCGCCCGGTGTCAGGGCGAGCACTGGGAGGTCTTTAATCATGATCTGTGCGGGCTTTATCCATCAAGCCTGCTTTCTACAAATGCCTCGTCACGCATTTCCTGCAAAAACTTCTCGAGTTCAATGTCCATTTTTCGCTGCTGCAGATTGTTGCGCGCCGCATTGCGGATAGATTCGACGGTCACGTCTTTCTCACGCTTGCCGAGGCGCTCGATGATGTGCCAGCCCGTTTCCGTCTGGAAGGGTTCGCTGATTTCACCATCCTGCATCGCCTCGAGGGTCTGGGCTATACGTTCACCGTAGGTCTGGGGCATGAACCAGCCCATGTCGCCACCCAGATTCTGGCTGGTGACGTCATTTGAATATTCCTTGGCCAACGCAGCGAAATCGCCACCTTCGATCAGTTGCTTATGAACATCGCGTATTAGCTCCATGGCCTGTCTTGGACCGACAAGGTCATTGGTTTCTATCATGATATGCCGGGCATGGAATTCGGTTGCCATCACCTGGGTACGGTCACGGTAATCATTGACCTTGATGATGTGAAAACCAGCCGGACTGCGGATAGGTGCTGTCATTTGGCCTGCCCGCATGTTCTTGATAGCTTCAGAGAATGCCACCGGTACGGAATTAAGATCACGCCAACCCACCAGGCCACCCTCAAGGGCCTCCTGCGAGTCGGAGTAGCTAATGGCTGCAGAGGCAAAATCCAGGCCTTCTGACAGTTGTGTGTAAACGTTGTTGGCCTTGGATTCCTGTGCCGCGATCTCTGCGGGTGTGGCACCTTCTTTCAGACCGATCATGATGTGTGAAATATTATATTCGCCACTGTTGAAGCTCTCGGAAGCCAGCAGGATATCGATCTCGGTTTCGGTGATCGGGTCCATACTGTTGACGACCCTTTGCCGCAGACGCTCGGTCATCATTTCTTCGCCGATGTTCTGACGGAACTCGGTAAAGTCTTCACCGTCAGCCTCGATCACCTGGCGCAACTGCATCAGGGAAATCTGGTTCTGCTCGGCGAGCATCAGCAGGGACTGGTCAATTTCGGCATCGCTGATACGGATTCCGGTCTGAAATGCGCGAATTAACTGCAAACGGCGGATGATAAGACGCTCAAGCACCTGCTTTTCGAGCAGGTTTTGCGGGGGAATGTCGCCACCCTGTGTCCGGATCCTGTCGACGATACCCCTTATGGCAATATCGAGTTCGCTGCGCAGAATGACATCGTCATCCACCAGTGCAACGATGGAATCGATTTTTTCGGTGCTTTGGGCAAGCGCCGGAACGGTCACTGTGGGTGACACCAGGGCGATGCACATAACCCAAACTGCTGGGCGGTAAAAACTTCTCATAAAGGCTTGTCTCCGGGATTTTGCCATGTTTCATATGCCGGTATTTGATTGCAGCAAACTCAAAAAGTTGCTTGTCATGCAACCGAACCCATTATTTTAACCGATACTGAGGGCAAGGTTGGCAGATTAATAAAGGTTATTGTCTTGCCTGCATCCCTTCCAGCACATCCTCCATACGTTCAAACACCGTATGCATCTTTCGTTCAGTCGGCAGGGTGGTCAGGCGGAAGTGGTTGCAGTATGGCACATTGAAGCTGCTGCCCGGGGCGATCAGGACGTGTTTTTTCTCCAGTAACTCCATCGCAAAAGCCTGGTCGTCGAAACCATCGAACAGGCTGGTATCAATGGCCGGGAAGGCATACATGGCGCCATCGGGCTCAACCACCGACATGAAGCGGCTGTTTTTTATGCCGTCGATGATGGCCTGACGTGCCTGGAAAAGACGTCCGCCTTCGGAGGTCAGTTCAAGGATACTCTGGTATCCACCCAGTGCGGTTTGCACTGCCCACTGGCCTGGTACATTGGCGCATAGTCTCAAGGAGGCCACCAGTTCGACGGCATGCAGGTAATCGCGGGCGTTCTCGCGGTCACCACTGAAAACCATCCAGCCCACCCGGTAACCACAGGCCCGGTAAACTTTCGACAGGCCGTTGAATGTCACGCACAGGGTGTCGTGTACCAGGGTTGCCATGGGTATGTGTTTGGCCGTGCCGTAGAGCATCTCGTCATAAATTTCGTCGCTGAAGACAACCAGTTGATTCTTTTCGGCGATGGCTGCGATTTCTTCCAGCAACTCACGGCTATAAACGGCGCCGGTGGGGTTGTTGGGGTTGATCAGCACAATCGCACGGGTACGCTCGTTCACCAGGCTGCGGATTTCTTCCGGGTCGGGTTGGAAACCGTTTTCGGGCAGACAGCTGTAGTAAACCGCGGAGCCGTGATTGAGGGCGACCGAGGCGCTCCACAGCGGGTAATCCGGGCTGGGAATCAGCACCTCGTCACCACTGTTGAGCAAGGCACGCAGGGCCAGGTCGATACACTCGCTGACACCATTGCCCATGAAAACATCGTCCGCGGTGACATCCATCACACCACGTCCCTGCTGTTGCATGACAACGGCCTCGCGTGCGGGGAAAATACCTTTCTGGTGACAATAGGCTTCACTTTGACCGAGGTTCTCGATCATCGCCAGGCGCATGGTTTCCGGTGTGCGGTAGCCAAACAGACCCGGGTTGCCGATGTTCAGGGAAATGATCTCGTAACCCTGCCGTTCAAGTTCAACGGCACGCGCGGCCAGTTCGCCGCGGATCTCGTAACGAACACCTTCGAGGATGTCATTGGTCTTTATCGGTGATTTGAGCATGTCTTTATCAATAGGCAAGGTCATAAAAAAGTGGTGCGGTTCTGCGCCCGAAGCCCCCTAGGCCTTTAAGTATCAGCTGCAGGTAGATCGCATCGCGGTGGTCGCCTTCGCGGTTTCTCAAGAAACGCTTGGCAACCATACGTAAGGCCCAGCAACAACTATCATATTCAAAGCCGGCTTCGGCCGACAGCAAATCGTTATCCAGCATGGAGTAATTGACGCGGCCCATCACCCGCCAGGCCTCGTTAACCGGCTGATAATAGCGAATGTCATACTGATCCACCGAGCCACGCCTGTAACGGTATTCGGCGCCCAGGCGCATGCCGTTTCCTGCTCTATACGTTGCGCCAATCACGGCAACATCAAACTGGCTGTTCTGCCAGTCCCATTGGGTGCCGATACGGGCCTGCAGACGGTTGGTCAGGTTGAGCTTGAACTCGGCGATGAAAGGCGAGGAATTTTCACTCAGTATCGGCTCGTTATCGACCGACAATACCTTCTGGTTTTCGAAATAGAGAATCTGGCCAAAACTCAGGCTCCAGAGTTCACGTCCATTCATCTGGTTAATCGAGCGCGTGGTCAGGGCCAGGGTCAGCTGGTTGGCGTTGGACTGGCGGTCGGCACCCGTATAACGGTTGTAATGAAACAACTGGCTGAAGCCAAAGGTGAAGGGTGCGGTGTCAAAGTCCGGGAATTCTTCCTGGTTTTTATATGGCACATAGAGGTAAAACAAACGTGGTTCGAGTGTTTGCAGGTTGCCTTTTTTGCTGTCACGCTCAAAAAACATACCGGTGTCAAAACTGAGAATCTCGGTGCCGCGATCGGGCTTTTCATCACGCGGTAAACCTTGCCAGTTCAGGTCATAGGCCGTGTAACGGTAACCGGCGCTGGGTTTCATATAGCCCCAGCGGGTTTCGATATTCCATTCGAAGCGTGGATAAAAGTCGAAACGTGTTCCGGTCACACCAATATCGCGGTCAAAATGGACCAGTTCAGCATCCATCAGTAAGCCCAGGCCCTGAAAGCCCAATGGCTTGTCGAGATCAAAGGCGACACGCGGCAGACGTGTGTAGGGTGCGTTGAGGGGGTCGACGGCTTCATCCACCACCTGGAAGTCATCGATATAGGTTCTGAGCCGCCAATGACGGCCGCTGCCATAGATGCCGTATCTGCTACGCAGGTATTGTCTTGATGCCGCCGCCAGGCTGTTGCTGAAATCCTGGAAATACTGGTCATCGCTGACCCTGTCGATTAAAAACTGGCTGCTCCAGCGTGGCGTGAACAGGGCCGTATGCGCAAAGCGGTAATGAAAACGGGCATCACCGGTCTTTGAATCATCGGGCATGTAGTCAAAATCAAGTTCGCCGAAGGTACGTGGTGTGATGAAGCGGTATTCGCCGGTCAACATAAAACCCCGCTCGGTGAAGTAGCGGGGTGTCAAGGTGGCGTCCTGGTCGGGTGCGATATTCCAGTAATAAGGAGCGCTGAACTCAAAGCCATTGTCGTTGGCGGTACTGATATACGGGTAGAGGAAACCACTCTTACGCCGGTCATCAATGGGAAATGTCATATAGGGCAGGTAAAGAAACGGTATGTCAAAAAACCTGAGCTGGGCGCCCTTGACCGTACCGACGCCTTCCTCGAAATCAAGATCAAGCTCTTTGGCTTTCAGCATCCATTCCGGTGTTTCTCCCGGGCAGGTCGTAAATTGCAGCATGTGCAGTATGGAGTGATCGCCCGAAGAAACCGATACCTCGGTGGCGCTGCCTCTTGCACTGGAGCCCACCAGGCCGTAGTCGACATCCAGAAAGCTACCGCCCTCATCGAGAAAGCTGTATCGCGCGCTGGTGCCATTGATATACATGACCGAGTCTTCGTAAAACACCCTGCCCGGCATGGTGATGGTTTCGGTTTGGGTATCGTATTGCAGCAGCTCGGTGGTCAATAGCTGGTCTGCGCGACGCAGCTCCACTTCATCCTGGGCGGTTGCCATGCCCATTTTCCTGGCATCAAACTGACGGGCTTTCACGGAAATATTTGAGCCTGTGCGGTCCGGTACCTTATCCAGCATCGGTGCGAGGCTGGGGCCGGGGCAGGCAAGTTGCGGGCCGTCTTCTTCTTCGGCGTACGCAGCAGCCTGGCACAGCATCAGGGTTAGCCCCGTGGCCGCTAGCAATAATGATGATCTGGAATAATTTCGGGTCACAAATCGATGCCGTAGTTGAACAGGGTCAGCGCGCGCATTGTAGCAAGGGATTCGTAGTTACGGGTCATAAATTGACCTGTGCGGCACTCTGGGTACATGTTTGCTGCAGCCATTTGTTTCGTTCTTGTTTTGGAAGCTTTGATTTTCTTTCGGCCAACTGGTGAAACTTCTGCCAGTTGCCTCCGCCCTGGTCCCACAAACGCTGGAACGCACAGTGGCTGCCTTCGTAGGTATTGTACAGTGCCAGACGGGCATTATTGAGTGGTTCTTTGAACCAGTTTGCGTAGTAGCGTTTACCTTGCCATTTTTCATCGCTCAAGTATTGATAATCCGACTCAAATACACTGAAAATTTCAGCCTTGTTTTTGCGCATCATGGCTTCTGACTGCCCGCCCAGGTAAAGACCGGCTAACCGTGTGCGGGTTTTGCCGACCAGGTCTGAGAAATCCTTGCTGACCTGTTGAAGCGTCAGCCAGTCTTGCAGGTCCTCCGGTTGGTGTTTGTACTCAAGCCAGGTTCTGACGCCCATTTCCTCGACAAAACTGGCATAACCCTCGTTGAACAGCCCATCATTTTTGACGTACAGGCGCTGGTGAGCCAGTTCGTGAAAGAGATAGGCGGCCAGTCGTGTTTCAGAGCCAGAAAACATGGTGCTGAGCAGGGGGTCATCGAACCAGCCAAGTGATGAGTAGGCCGCCGCAGGCGCAACGATAACGTCCAGGCCTTTTCGGGATAAGCGTTCTGCGGATTCCTGCGCTTTTTGCTGTTTGAAGTAACCCCGGTAAGGCACACAACCGGCCACCGGAAAGCACCACTTTTTGGGTTGCAGCGTAAACTCACCGGTGGCGATGACATTCCAAACCAGTGCTTCACCCTCCACTTCAACATAGCTTGAATAGCTGCCGTCATGGGCCAAACCCAGCTCGTTTTGGGCAAAGGTCTTGATCTGTTCTGCGGTTATTAATTGCCCGGCAAGTTCCGCCGGGGTGTCAGGGTCGTTGATCAGTGTCTGAATATCCTGACGCGAACGCATCAGCTTGTGCTGCCCGGACATGGCCTGCAGGTAGTAAGACGGGGCGGAACAGCCGCCCAGGCACAGGACCAGAAACAGGCGAAGAATCATTTCTTGAGGTTTTTGTCATCCACAAATTTAAGTGACGCCGAGTTGATACAGTAACGCTGACCGGTCGGTGGCGGTCCGTCAGGGAAGATGTGCCCCAGGTGTGCGTCGCATTTCGGGCATAGCAGTTCTATACGCTGCATGCCGTGGCTGGAATCCGGGCGCTGGGTGACCTCTGCTGTATCCAGTTCGCCATGGAAACTGGGCCAACCGCAGCCGGAGTGGTATTTGCTATCGGAGCCGAACAGGAGGTGGCCGCAGCAGACGCATGCATACCGGCCTTCTTCGGTATGGTCGCAATATTGCCCGCTGAAGGGCGCCTCGGTGCCCGCCTGACGGGTGACGCGGTATTGTTCGGCATCAAGCTGTGCCTGCCATTGCTGGTCGCTCTTGGTAATTTTTTTCATAGTATCTGCCATTGTAATGTATCTTGTAGGTCTGAGATTTTATCTGTGTGAATATGAGCAAGGTGGGTGTATATGATCAAGGTTTTTGAAGATTTCGACATTATGATTGTCGGACACTACAAGTCGATTCTTGAAGCCAATGGTATCGAGACGTTTCTGAAAAACCAGTTTGGCACATCAGGTGCCGGAGAATTGCCGTTCGTCGAGGTGGTCCCGCAGTTATGGGTGTTGAATGAAAATGATGCCGGGCGGGCAAAGGAGCTAATTGAGGAGCTGATCGATGATGTCAACCTTCCCTCAGGTGACTGGAACTGCCCGGCATGTAACACACCTCAGGAAGCGGCATTTACACATTGTTGGAAGTGCTCGACTCCACGAACACCGCCGTCCTGAAATTGAACTCCAATAATACTATCTGCCTTATAACGGATTAACTGTCGCTGTAAGAAGGGTCGGTGGCGCGCCGGGTAGCTACCCCCGGGACACGCTCGAGCCGTCCATGGTCGCTCGGTAATCTGTTCCCGACAGATTACGGTCCCGGTGGCAGCAACCCGACACCCCTTTTGACACTTGATACGCGGTTCATTCTGGTGACACCCAGCCGGAGGGTCTTGCCTGGTGGAGCGACCTGAAAGCGCCGATCATGTGGACCGTTAGGGGACAAATGGGCAGGGACGCCCATTTGAGGCCATCCAGGGCCGGATGCCCTGTATGGCCGGCCCCGTCAAGACGGGCCAGATGTGAGGGCAGCCCGCAGGGCCGCTGACCCGCGAGCACCACCAGGCAAGACCCTCCGGTTGGGTCCCTGCTGGATGTGATCACTTTCCCCTTTAATGGCAATCGACCCTAACGATCATCACCCCTGAGTTGGCGAACTTCGTGTTCCAGGCGCTCGGCTGTCAGTTCTTCAGCGGGGATCGGTTGGCCAACCCGCAACTCGATGAGTGCCCGGAATTTATAGGGTCTGCGCTTATGCAGGGGGTCCCGCCGGCTGAACAGGGAGCCCCACAGATTGCACAGCGCCATGGGCACCACGGTGACCGGGGCAGGTTGCTGATCGACGATTCGTTCGATGCCTTTCTTGAAGGTATTGATGTCTCCGCTCGCCGTGATACCACCTTCTGGAAAAATACCCAGCACATCGCCTGCTTCCAGTACTTCATTGATCTGTTGATACGCCTGTTTGAGTATCTCCGGGTCTTCTTTTTGTGAAGAGATGGGTATGGCCCTGCCGGCTTTGAAAATGTATTTCATGACCGGGATCTGGAAAATCTTGTAGTACATGATAAAACGCACCGGGCGCCGGATAACACCGCCGATGATCAGCGGGTCAACAAAGCTGACATGGTTGGCGGCGACGATGACAGGCCCGGTGTCGGGAATTTTTTCCATACCCTTGACCTCGACCCGGTAAATCGTATGAATTAATATCCAGACCAGGAAACGCATCAGGAACTCAGGCACGAGACTGAAAATATAGATTGCCACCACCAGGTTGAGAATGGCCGTAAACAGGAAAAGCTGTGGAATGGTAAAACCGGCCCTGCCCAGCAATAGCATGGCGATGATGGCGGAAATTACCATGAACAATGAGTTGAGTATGTTGTTGCCGGCAATAACCCTTGACCGGTGGCTGGGCGTGGTGCGGTGCTGAACCAGGGCATACAGCGGCACGATGTAAAAACCACTGAATATACCGATCATCAACAGGTCCCATATGAGTCGCCAGTTGGCTGGTGTTGCGAAAAAGTGACCCAGACCCAGGTAAGTTGCTGGTGAACCGGGGCTGGCAAAATACATGTCAATACCAAAAAAGGTCAGTCCCATCGCACCCAGCGGGACCAGGCCGATCTCTACCTGTCCCCCGGACAGGCGCTCACATAATAATGAACCGGTGCTGATACCGATGATGAACATCGCCAGTAAAGTGGACATCAGGGCTGCATCGCCTCCCAGGATGTTTTCTGAATAACTGGGGATCTGGACAAGGAATGTTGCACCAAAAAACCAGAACCAGGAGATCCCCAATACGCTGTTAAGTACAACGCGGTTCTCGCCGATAAAGCGTATATTCCTGATTGTTTCTGTAATGAAATTCCAGTTGACTTTCAGGTTCTGGGCGACAGCCGGTGCCTGGGGTATATCACGGCTGACCAGGTAGCCGGCGATAGCGACCACCAGGCCCGTACCGCTTACCCAGACAGGCCAGTCTGCCTCGACTGCCATTAACAGCGGGCCGGCAATGGTACCGGCGAGAATAGCGACGAACGTCCCCATTTCCACCAGTGCGTTACCGCCGATCAGTTCACGGGGTTTGAGTACCTGGGGGATGATGCTGTATTTGATCGGACCAAACATGGTGGATTGGAAACCCAGCATGAACAGGACAATGAGTAGCAGGGGCAGACTGTTGAGCCAGAAACCGAGTGTGGCGGCCAGCATGATGAACACTTCAAACAGCTTGATGCGTCTGATCTGCACGGATTTTTCATACTTGTCGGCAATTTGCCCGAATACGGCCGAGAACAGGAAAAACGGCAGAATAAAGACCATCGCGCTGAGATTGACGATCTGGTTGGTGTTCAGACCTGCCAATTCGGCACTGCTGAAGACCAGCATGGCGGCCAGCCCGTTCTTGAAGACATTGTCATTGAATGCACCGAGGGCGCCGGTCACAAAAAACGGCATGAAGCGCCGTTCTTTCAAAAGCTGAAACTGTGAGTGTTCCGACATGGTATTTGTAGCGGACGTCTATGCCGCCAGCTTGGTCAGTACTCCCGCAATAGTGGCCGTCATCATCGTGGCCAGTGTGCCACCCAATACCGCACGTAAACCGAGGCGGGCAATATCAGAGCGGCGGTTGGGCGCCAGGCCGCCAATGCCACCGAGTTGTATCGCAATTGATGAGAAATTGGCAAAACCACACAGGGCGTAGGTGGAGATCAAAACGGAGTGCTCTGACAGGGTGTCTTTTATTTGCCCGAGATGCAGGTAGGCGACGAATTCGTTGAGGACAATTTTTTCGCCGATCAAGCCGCCGACGATGGTCGCCTCAGCCCAGGGCACACCGATAATCCACGCCAGTGGTGAGAGGATATAGCCCAGGATCAATGAAAGGCTCAGTGTCTGGCCTGTCAGGCTTTCAAGACCTGTAATCTCGCCAACCCATGCCAGCGGGAAATTGATCATGGTGATCAGGGCAACAAAGGCCAGCAACATGCCGGAGACATTCAGCGACAGTTTGACACCATCGGCTGCGCCATTGGCTGCTGCCTCGATGACATTGGTCGCGGTTTTTTCGATTTCCAGGTGCACCGTACCCTTGGTCAGGGATTCCTCGGTTTCCGGTCTCAGCAGCTTGGCGATGACGATGGTCGCGGGGGCAGCCATTACGCTGGCGGCCAGCAGGTGGCGGGCGTAAAACAAGCGTTGTGCATCATCTGCACCGCCGAGCATGGCGATATAGGCCGCCAGTACTGCGCCGGCAATGGTGGCCATGCCGCCGACCATCATGGTAAAGAGCTCCGATTCAGTCATTTTTGCAATATAGGGCCGCACCACCAGTGGCGCCTCGGTTTGTCCGATAAACACATTGGCGGCGACCGATAAGGATTCTGAACCACTGACCCGTAAGGCTTTCTGCATAACCCAGGCCATACCCGCAACGATTTTCTGCATAAAGCCGATGTGATAAAGGACCGACATCAGGGAAGCAAAGAAGATGATGGTCGGCAGCACCTGGAACGCAAAAATAAAGCCAAAGCTGGTCTGGTTGGCGAGGTCACCAAATATGAACTGTCCACCGACAGTGGCAAAATCGATAATCTTGACGAATACGCGACTGATCGCATCAAAGAACTCACGCCCACCCGGCACGATGATGACGATAACGGCAAAGACGACTTGCAGGCCAATCCCCGCGCCAATCTGTTTCCAGTCGATAGATTGCTTGTTCGGTGAAAAAGCGAAGGCAACCGAGATCAGAACAGCCAGGCCGAATAATCCAAAGGCAATGCTGCTAATCATTCAATGCTCCAGTCATTTCAAGGTGAATCTGGTTTTATAAAAAAAGAGGTTTATTGTTTTATCAGGT
>Ga0316189_10004338_pt1 | contig 13665 bp, 11 predicted proteins | sample LowCovwburrow_MG_FD_204930 | JGI IMG/M metagenome (GOLD analysis project Ga0316189, IMG submission 204930) | Coastal sediment microbial communities from Maine, United States - Lowes Cove worm burrow | ecosystem: Environmental > Aquatic > Marine > Coastal > Sediment | place: USA: Maine...
TGGCGGTAGTCGCGATCGCCGTGGCCATCATCGCGCTCTTCTTCTTCGTTCAGGCGAATGAGGCCACTACGGCGGCAACGAAGGAGACGGACAACGCAAAGAAAGAGACAGACAACGCAAAGAAAGAAAGAGACAACGCAAAGAAAAAGACGGCTCGTGCGCGCGCCGAGACGCGCGACATGATTCGAAAATCACGATGGGCATCCGAGAACAACAACAATCTCGGGGAGTTACTGCATAACCCATCGTGATCATTCGCGGATCTGCGCTCGCTGAACCCACTTGGTCCTCGTTGATCCCAGCTCGTCCCAAGGTTTTGGTGCCACCTAGGTGCCACCTCTGCGCGACGGTGCGCAGGTCCTCACTGAGGTCGCCTCTCTGATCTCGGCACGGCTAGTGCACCCTAGGTGTCACGGGACGGAGCAAGTGATCGCCCTTCTGGACGGGGTGCTGATCCGTCGGAAGTCACTGGAGAATGGGCGCGCTCTCCATGGCCGTCCCGAAAGGGCTTCATCCGTAGAGATGACTGCTCGACTAGCGTCCCATATCGGAGCCGCGGACGACTCACCGGCCGGCTGACGCACTGCGGCGAGCAGAGGCGCGGCCGGTTCACCTGCGGGAGCCGGGCCTAGTCGAGGAAGTGGCGCAGGTCGCGGCTGAGCTCCCAGCGCCAATCAGCGCCAAGGGAGATGCGGAGGCAACCGGCGACGTCACTTGGGAGCGTGGCCCCCTGCTTGTGGAGGAGCGCGTATCAAACCTCGTGCGGTGGCATATCTGCGCCCATCCGCCGTCGCACCCCGGGGAAGCCGCACAAGCGGAAGTCCGGCGTGAACTCGACGGTCGATTACCCACGTCAGTGGTCCTGCCTATTGACACATCCCTTGGCGGTATGGTCTCGTCGAAGCGCTCATGCTCATGCCGATTGCTGAAGCGAAGCTGCGTCTCCTTGTCAGGGTTTTTCATGAGACACTCAGGTCAACAGACAGACAAGCTCGGAGAAACTGCTGGTCTCTGCGGAGATTCAATCCCCCCCATTTACTGGATCTATGCTCGCCAACGGTCTCGCAAGTGATGGTCACATTGTCATTCACCCCGACGGCTCTCTCTCTTTAACCGCAACAGGATATGAACTGTGTGAGACACTTGCAAACGTAGAGCCACACGAACTTGACCTAGTCAAGCGCCTGGTCGAGTCGTCGGGTTCTACAGTAGTGATAGCTGATGCACGCCAAAGTTCGCGGGAGACGCTAGAGGCACTGGCGGAGATGGGCGCCCTCGATGAGGCTGCAAGTGGGCAGTACCGACGACGACGTGCAACGCCAGTGTTTGCTACGATAATTCCAATCGCCCAGGCTGCTCTCCGCGGAATCCAGAACTTCCCCCGCACCCAGGACGCAGAATGAGACGCCGTCCCCCAAAATACCAAGCCTTTGTATCTTCCACATTTGTCGACCTGCGCAATGAGCGCAAAGCTGTAACGTGGAAGCTCCTCCGAGAGTTCTACATACCGGCAGGGATGGAGGCTTTCCCGGCGAGCACCGATCGCGGCTGGGAGACAATTAAGCGGTGGATCGACGACTCTGACTACTACATCCTCATTGTCGGGTGGCGGTATGGCAATGTCGACCCAGATTCTGGAATGAGCTGGACTCACAGAGAGTACGAGTATGCCAAGTCGATCAATATGCCCATCCTCGTATTTCTTCGAGATCGAGATGCGACGACGATCGACAAGATGGACAGAGACTCTGCGTTGACGCCGCGGCTAGAAGAATTTCGAGAGAACCTAAAGGGCAACCACCTCTACAGAGCCTGGAAGAATGCCGACGACCTATGCAATGCGGTTGGCGAGGCGCTTTCAGCACACGTACGGGAAGATGAATATCGAGGCACTCCTCGGCCGGGGTGGTACCGCGGGGATGCGCTAGGAGCTTCCCCCGAAGCCCTCGAGGAAATGGCACTGCTTTCAAAAGAGAACCGTGAGCTGGTACAGAAGCTCGCGACCCTACAGAACAACACCACTCCGAAGCCTGAGCTTTCACTGGACGCAGAATGGCGCGCAATGGGAGTGCAGCTCTCAATCTACAAAGACGGTGCTGAATGGGAGGGGACAGAACTCATACAGATTAGTCGGACGACAGGCTCGAATGCAAAATATGACGCCTTCAGAAAGTGGGTTGACTCCCACAGCCTCACCATTTGGCCACGGCTTGCCATCGCCAACAGCAGCGACGTGGTCGCACACGACATCCTTGTCGAAATATCAGTCGACCACGCTCAAGACCTCCTCATCCAGAAAGCCGACTTTAGCACAATCTCTACCAACACAGCCCCGCGAAGAAGGGCTCTACTCTACGACAGAGCAAACCCTAATTACATCATCTCAATCTCCGAAGACACCTCCCACAGAAGAACTATTCGCCAATTTATACGGTCTGTGTACGCCCACTCGAGCGAGTCACTGATCCCATTCGGAATCATGCTTGATCGGGATTACAACTGGGCGCAGGGTGAAGCACTGACGATTCGATGCAGCATTCGCGAGAAGTCGGGTTTCTTCATGGACACTGAGGGTGTTGTCCCCATCTCAATAACGTGTGAGTCGAGTCCCATATCCAAGAGAACGGCCCAGAGCATATTCCAATCACTCAGGGCTCGGAGCGAGGAGCACCCTCAACCGCCTTGAGCTTGCCGGCCCCGATATCGCCGAAGGGGAGCGCTACAAGAAGATCTGCTTCGACGCGCACCCCGAGGCCCCCGAGGCGCTCATCCTCGACATCGACCCGACCGACGATCGGGTCTGTGCCGGACCAGGGTCCGCCGGTGATCGGCCACGACGGCAAGCTCCACAAGAAGCCCCGCATGCTCAGCCAGATCGACACAGCCTCGCGCTACTCGATCTACAGCGAGTTTTTCGTGACCGAGGACGCCGCCACGGCACGGTGCGCTGGCGCGGCGGCTACTACGAGGTGCCCGGCGAGTACGTCGGCGAGAAGGTCGACCTCCGCTAGCCACGTGTCTCACCTCCGAAACCCCGCTTTGATCGTGGGACAAAACCCCGTGAATAGCGCGAGCCGACACAGGGTCCACGGCAACCAAGAGGGCCGCCACTTCCATGGTCACTACGGCGAGTACATCTACATGCAGCTGTACGTCTTTGCCGACGGCTTCCTCCTGAGCGCGACCCTCAACACTGCGGAGCGCGCTACCGGCAGCCTCGCGCTCGAGGACCTCGAGCGCGTCATCGCTGAGCTTCGAGCCCGCTGGCCCGACGTCGAGATCACGATCCGCGGCGACTCGGGCTTCTGCCGAAACGAGATCATGAAGATGTGCGAGGACAACGAGGGCCTCCACTACGTCCTCGGCCTCGCCCAAAACTCGCGACTGCGCGAGGAGGTCGCGGACCCGATGACGAAGGCGCGGAGGATGCTCGAAGAGACAGGTGAGTCGGCAGCGTCGCGCAGTGTCCCTCCTCGGTACTGCTGGCCCGTGGCTTTCGCCACGGCCTGCTAGCCACTCATTCAACCACTATAGTACGTCTCTTTTAGCTCGTTGTGGACCTCAATAACGCATCCGTCGCGGTCAAGAGTCCCCGTTTGGTTCCATCCAAGCCAGTCATCAATCAACTCCATTGCCTCTGGAGACAGACGAAAACCGGTGAACTTGTAGGCTTTCGTATTTGTGCGATGGATCGGAAACATCTGATCAAGCCGGACAATGGACGAGTCTCTTCCGTCTAGCGGAAGATAGTCCCAGAGGTACTGCGGATGCTGTACCCGACGAATACTGTCCACCAGTACGGCCGGCCAGTCATCGGCACCAAAACATGGGGCAACAAACATGAGGGGGGTTGTAATCCATTTCTTTACCCCTCTCAACTCCGGGTAGGCATTTCCGTTTGATATCACTATTGCGGGGCGACGTTTTCCTCGAACAATTTGGAAGCGATCATTTGGGAATTGGGGAAGTGCGGATACTGGAGGGTCCGGCTGCGCATGCCGCGCACTGAGAAGAAATGGCGTAATTTTTGTCTCGGCGGTGGCATGACTGCGGGAGTCGACTCCGCGACTCGGAACAAGCTCGAGAGGCGCCACGTTTGCATGCGGAACAAAGACATAAACAAGGGCACCTCGTTCAAGGACAACGGGGCTTTGCACTGTCCACCACCCATTATCCCCTAGGTGCTTGAATCCCAGAACATCTTGGATGCTGTCCTCTGGATAGCTATTGTCGCTAGGGGACGTCATTTTCTATCCTGCTTGCTGACTTCCATATCAAGGGATCAAACTCTGTCGTTCCCACGGATTCGGGGGGGAGCGCTTCAAGCTCAGCCACTTCCTCAAGGGCTCGAATAACCTCGGGTGGGTAGTTGGGCCCAGGGACAAAGACTCGTCTCCCCTGAGACACCTGTCGAGCTTGGCGTTTTTCAGCCATCCTCTCGCGAAGGGCGCGCAATTTACCCCGAGTGCGCTTCTCCTGTTTTTTTGACAGCGGCGCGGGCGCAGGCTCTTGAGGACCTGGTGTTTCTATCACATCTTCCGCGAAAGATAGCTTCTCGCTCGGAGCTGCTCGGAGCATTGGCTTTGTTCGGTAAACGTACGCGAGCAGACCCTGCGTGTCAGAACCGAACTTGCGTACATTTCGGAGAATTGTACGAGAGACTTTGACGGGGATCTCTGGATCCAGTCGCTGTCGAAGGTTTCGGTCTCGCGTTCCGAAACTGACGGCTTCGTAGTCGTTGTCCGTAACAAACGAACGGGGCTGGACTCCAATGCGAGAGAGCGCTGGCTCGATCCGGTCTTGGACAGCGCCACACCACGGTCCAAAGTGAAGAAATTCCCAATCAGCTCCCGTGTACGTTTCCCCGTTATTCTCCTTGGCGTACTCGAGATCGGCGAGGTAAAGATACTTGAGAAGGTGGATCGGGCGTAGTTCGTGGTTCGGGAAGTCTTCTTCCGCCGCGCAAGCGACAGCGAATTGGAGAAGGCGGTCAACAAGTTCTTGGTTCATGTAGGTCGTTCAGGCGGCTCGCCAGCTCCCCATGGGCTCTTGGGGAGTCAGGATAGTCAGATATCATGACGCATCCAAGCTTTCGACGTGCGCTCGCTTCCGGCCGTGCGCAAGCCCAACCCAGCTTCTACGACCTCCATGATCTCTGACGGACAACGTCGTCGGCTGGTGTGCGGTGCTGAGCAGCGGCTTCGAAACGAAACTCACAGCGCGCGAATGCGGTTATGGACATGACACGGCGTCGGGACCGCCACTGGAGGTTGCACTAGACGTCGAGCCTCGCACCAGCGACTCGAAGCGCGAGCAGTCTCTTGCCTGCCGGTCGGCCAGGTTGCCGCCCCAACACGAGACCCCGACCGTCCGCGATCGCCAAGGACCCGCAGGCTGATCAAGGACAACTAGTTTTGCCGGTCGGCGCCAACTAGATCTGCCGGTTCGAGCCAGCCGAACGCGCGTGCGACGCTTGAGGGACGAAGGAGCCCTCACGTGGTCACAGATGAGCAAGTACGGCTGCTAAGGAGCAAAATGAGTCAAGGAAAGACACAGGAGGCCGCGGCCGCCGCGGCAGGGATGAGCGTGCGAACGGCGCGCAACTGGCAGGACGGTCGGCTGCCATCGCAGACGATCAAGACCCGGAGCTGGAGGACCCGCGCGGATCCCTTCGAGAAGGCCTGGGAGGAGGTCATCGAGCCGCTCCTGCAGCGCGACGAGAAGGGCGAGCTTGAGGCCAAGACGCTGGTGGAGCTGCTCATCGAGCGGGATCCTGAGAACTTCTCGATGAGTCACGTGCGGACGATGCAGCGGCGCTGAGGCTGTAGTGGCGGGTGCGAGGCTCCAGCGAGCATGCTCGCTCCTCGGGCTCTCGATACGAACCGTCCAGGCGCTGGCGGGCTCAGGGCGGCGGCGAGGATCGCCGCCACGGCCCGAATAGCACCCCCCACAACAAGCTGACGCAGGCAGAGGACGAGAGCTTCGTCGAGGAGACCTTGGAACGCGACCACAACGGGCACATCGAGGCGAGGCTCGAGGAAGAGCGACCGCACCTGCGGCCGCTGCCGCAGCGCCCGGTGCCGATCTACACCAGGGAGGAGCCCAAGGTGCTGGAGCACGGTGAGGGTCCGAAGTCGGATCTACTCGGTCCCCTCGCGGCTGATCGGGTACCGGGTCGAGATCCGGCTCTACCCGATGAAGGTCGAGGTCCGCTACCAGGGCTCGCTCGTCGAGACCTTCCCGCGTCTGCGCGGGGACAAGACCCACCGGATCGACCCTGGAGCGCTGGCGGGCTCGCCTCCACAGCAGCGGCGTCGCGATCGTCGCGACGCTCGGCGGCAGCGGCCTGCCGTCGCTGCGTGCGCTCGCGGCCCGTCTCGGCCGCGGCGCGACCCGCCTCGAAGTGCTCGACGCGGTGGGCGGGCTCGAGGCGCTCGGCGGCCTGGCGGCGCTCCTCCATGAACTCGCGTCGCAGGTCCGACTGCTCTAGCGAGAGCGGAGAGCAAACCTGTCCTGAAGACCTCGGAGACGAAACCACCTTCAACGCCCGGCCCCGCCCGCTACTCCCGGCGTATGAAGTACGACCTACAGCCCGGGATCAACAGCCCAGGAAGCCGACAACGGCGACTACGCCGTGACGATCACGCCATGGCGCGACGCGGGCGAAGACAAGGACGAAGGCGATGCCGAGGCGACGACCTACACGGTCGCCCTCCCCTCTCCGGGGAGCGAGCTCTTCTGGGAGGCCGGCAATCTCATCGGCCCCGGCATCGCTGTGGCGCCCCGCTGTTACGTCCGCAGGCGAGATCCCGGCGGGGCCTGGGGCGGAGATGACTACCTCCAAGACACGGTCGTCCTCTGCGGCGCAACACCGTCAGGGTTCGGCGACCCCTACCCGCTCCGCTTCCGCGCTTGGATCAGCGACGGCACGGACTCGCCGTCAAACCGCTTCGATCACTCACCCGGCCGCTACGTGCTCCCCACCGGCCACCGGCGGCGGCGAGGTGACCTCCGACGCCAGTATCTGCGGCGACGGGGTCGTGTCCGGTGACGAGGAGTGCGACGACGGCCCCGACAACGACGACAACGGGCACGTGCTGGGGGGTTGTGGTGACTCGCGGAGATGCCGAGCACGCATACGTCGTATGGCCCTGCCAGCGCCTCCGCGGCGAGGGCGAACGCGATGCCGTCGCTCGGTGAGTCGGTGTAGGGACGCGTCAGCATGACGACTGGACACCGGACCTGAGCTAGCCTAATTACGATAGCCATCATGGAAGACACAACCACTTGTCCCTGCACTAACATGCTGAAGGCTAAAGACCGATACGGAGTCGATGTCGAGTTCTGCATAGCCTGTAGAAAGCCTCGCAGGACCCTTTGCCCCCATCCACGAGGAGCCCTTAGCCGAGTTTCTTACATCGGAGCTGAGTCCGACGCATGGGACTGCCGTCGATGCGGTGCCGAGGTTGACCTCTCGTGAATCCGCACGAACTCAACGGAGCGAGTGGGTCCTCCCTGGGCGCTGGGTCGAAGAGGCACTGCTCGCCGAACCAGTCGGCCGCCCTGTACTTCGCCAGCGTCAGCTCCCGACCCTCACGTGAGGTGCGCGTCGTCCTCCCGCGCCCGCCGATGATGAAGTACACGCGCTCGGCCGGATCGGCCTCAAGGTAGAGGATCGCGGGATTGACGCAGGAGGACCTGGGCAAGCTCCTCGGCGCCGCGGAGGGGGACCCCGCTCGCCAGGTGGCAACGGCTTCTGCCCGTCCTGCATGGGCCGGCGGATGGCTGAGCAGGTGGCCTAGGAGCGCCTCAGCGAGGTCGAAGGGCCTGTTGGTGAGCTCGACCCGGCGGGCCTCGATGGTGGCGAAGTCGAGGACCCTTCGCGGACATGTCCGTCGACACCTTCCCCTATGGTATTGTCAGACTAGGCACCGGATCGAGCGTCTGTGTCGCTACTTCCTGCGCCTGCGGCATATCCTGGCGCCACCGCAGCGTTGAGGTTGCGGGCGACGAAGCCTGGCAAGACCGTGATGACGGCGCCAAAGTCCGGGCAGAGGTAGCGGCGGACCACTCGCGGCGCCGCCCGACGAGCGCCTCGACCCAGGCGCCCCGCTCCTGGCCTACCGCGGCAGCTACCGCTCATGCAAACGCTCGCGCCGCAGACCGACGGAGGCGCCCGTGATGCTTGAGCCAAACCCGCTCCCGCCGGTGTTCGCGTTGCCGTCGTCGTCGCCTGCACACGCCAGGACCCCGGCGAGCGCGAGGGAAGCCCAAGAGAGAAACGAGCGGGGAGCAGAGGTCAGCATCTGACGATGACCAAGACCCAGGCACGAGCGGCTGTCAACCCCGTTGATCTGGCTCCCCAGCGCCAGCTCGAACGGTTCGCGGCCAACTAGACGGATCCGTCAACTCGACTTGTTTCATCACCATTGCTCTGAGCCGCGCGCAGCCTCTGTCGGAGAGCGACCAGTCCGGCCTGGGTTGCCGATGGGCAGAGATTCATACTTGCATGTTTTCGGAGGTTATATGTTCATAACGGGGAGAAGCCTGAGCATGAGCGTCCCGTCGTCACCGATCCCGACCCCGGTCCACGCGCCCGCATGGACGCGCTTCTTTCCCGGCGGGGAGGATACCGGCTCACGTCCAGGCAAGGTCTGCCGGTCCGCCAGCACCCCTTCAGAGGAGCAGATCAAGCCCGATACGGTGCTCGATCAGCGTTTCCGAGTCCTCTCGCAGCTGGGCTGTGGCGGGATGGCCAGCGTCTACCTCTGCGAAGACCTCGCCCTCCGCAGCCAGGCGGCGGTGAAGATCCTCCAGAGCGCTGACCTGGACCTTCGCCGGCGCTTCCTCGACGAGGTAACGATCCTCGCCAACCTGCGGCACCCGCACCTCGTGCAGGTCCTGGCGGTGGGCGAGACCCCGGACGGGGCGCCCTACATGGCGATGGAGCACCTCGGAAAGAGCCTGGATCAGCAGCTCCGGGCGAAGGGACCCCTACCCTGGCGCGAGGCGATCGAGGTGACCCGGCAAGTCGCGAGCGCCTTGGAGACGCTTCACCGCGCCGGCGTAATCCATCGGGACGTGAAGCCCAGCAACATCGCCGAGCTCCGGGGCGTCACGGGGGAGCGGCGGGTCAAGCTCATCGACCTGGGGATCGCGCGGATCGAGGAGTTGGCGCGGATCCAGGGCGGCGGTGAACCCTTGCCCCCACGGCGGCGCACGGCGGCCGGGAAGATCATCGGCACGCCGGGGTATGTGCCGCCGGAGGCGGGCCTCGCCGCTCCCGACGCACGCTTTGACGTCTACAGCCTAGGCGTCACGCTCTATCAGCTCTGCACCGGGAAGATGCCGGATCCGGCGGAGCTACAGAGGATGGAGGAGGCCCGGCCGGGGTGCGGGATCCCCGAGGGGCTCGAGGCCGTTGTTCGTCGAGCGATGGCGATCCTCCCGGAGGACCGCTTCGCGACGGTCGCCGAGCTTCGCCGCGAGCTTGCGGCGATCCAAAGCGACGGAGCTGAGAGCCTGGCGTCGGACCTGCCGCTCTTCGACGGGTGCTACGAGCTCATCGAGCTCATCGGGGTCGGCGCGAAGGCGGAGGTGTACTGGGCGTACCATCGCGATGCTCGCTGCTACGTGGCGCTCAAGATCCTCCGAGAAGAGGCGTTGGAGTGCGAGGAGGATCGCGCTCGCTTCGTCCGCGAGGCTCGGGTCCTCGCCGCCGTCGACGACCCGGCGATACCCAAGCTGATCGAGTGCCGCACGGGCCCGGGCGTGCGGCGTCCGTTCATCGCGATGCAGCTGCGCCGGGGCCAGACGGTCGCGGAGATCAGCCCGGAGAAGCTCGGGGCGAGCGAGGTGATCGCGGTCGGCCTTCAACTCGCGGCGGCCTTGACGACGCTCCATCAGCAAGGGGTCCTGCACCGCGATCTGAACCGGAGCAACGTCCTCATCGACCGCCGCGATGGAGAGCCGGTCGCGTCGCTGATCGACTTTGGCGAGGCCGAGCTCCTCGATCGTTTCTACGCGCTGACCGACGAGCGCTACCCCACGCCACCCGAGGCGCGTACGCGGCCCGAGAGCGAGGGGCTCCGCAACCTCGAGTGGACCGCTCCCGAGGCGAAGGCCGGTCACGGCTGGACGCCCCGCAGCGATGTCTACTCGCTCGGTCGGCTGCTCTATGGCCTGCTCACCGGGAAGCGGCCGACGATGGACGAGGAGGGGGAGTGGATCTCGCCTGCGGAGCACGTCGCGGACTGTCCGGGGCCCTTGGCGAACGCGCTTGTAGCCGCGCTCCAAGTGGATCCCGCCCACCGCTTGAGCGTCGCTCAGCTGATCGTCCGCCTCCGCGACGCAGACGAGGATCTCCGGGAGATCGAACTCGCCGAGCGCATGGAGGAGATGCGTGTCGAGGCCGCCACTTCGAGCGAGCCAGAGATCGCGACGGCAGTCTCATCGTCGCCGCGCGTCGGCCCTGGATGGCGCTGGGTCCTCGCGATTGTCGCGGCGCTGAGCCTGGTGTTGCTGGGCGTGTGGATCGGCCAGAGCGGGAGCTCTACGCCCGGGCTCGACAACACGCGGGTTGCCTTGGCGTGGGCCTCGCGCGTACCCGAGGAACACGGCGCACCTTTGCCCGCTGAGGCTGAACCCGCCGAGGAGGCCAAAGCATCGCGGGCTGCGATGGCTCCCCCTGAACCGGACGAGCCAGACTTGGCCGAGGGGGACGACGCGGAAGAGGTGGTCGCCGACCTCGAGGAGACGCCGGAGTCGGAGGCTCTGCCCACGAAGGCCAAGAAGCCGGCGGGATCCGCCTCTGTCCAGAAGGCAAGACAGCGCGCGCTGAGCAAGAAGAGATCGGACCTCAGCGGCTGCCTGTCGACCGACGCAGGAGCCATGATCGTGACGATCAACGTCGGCGCCGAGGGGCAGATCGCGAACGTGTCGCACGATGCCCCCAACCTGCCGTCGATGGTGACGAAGTGCATCGAGCGACAGCTCCGACACGTACGGGTCAAGCCGGGCGCGCCCTCGCAGCACCGGCTCTCGCTCGGAGAGGTCTGACATCGCCATGGCGGAGAAGGCTTGATATCGTCCATGTCCGTGCTCGCGATCGCTCCACTCCTGGCTGGCCTCCTCGCCTGCCTCGCGCCGTCCGATGAGGTCGCCGTGGATGATCGAGGAGCTCGCGACGCAGAGGCGAAGGCGCAACGCCTCGAGACGGAGGGCGCCCTGGTGCCCGCGGCCGAGGCCTGGGAGAGCGTTGTCGATGAGGCCGTCGACGCCGATACTCGAGGTCACGCGGCCTTTCGAGCGCAGAAGGCGTACCGCGAGGCGGCGCGTTCGAGCGGTGAGCACGAGCTGCTCTGCGAGGCCCAACGCGTCGTGCTCACGAACCTCGAGCGCGCCGATCTCGGTGATGACGAGCGCCATGACTTCGACGGGTTTCGCGAGACGATCGCGGCTGCGCTGTCGACCACGGGTACAAGCTGCGAGGAGGATCCGCTCGTGCCCTTTCTAGGGCTCGAGGCGAGCGAGCAGGCGACGATCCTCCCGGAGCCGGAGCGAGGAATCCGCCCCGTCCGCGTTTCTCCGCCAGACGCGTCGATGACGGCGCCGGTCGGCGTGTCGGAGGCCAAGTCGCGCTCACAGGTCGCGCCCAAGAAGATCGCCGGGGGCGTGCTCCTCGGCGCCGGCGCTGCGCTCCTCGGCGCCGCGACCTACGGCATCATCGAGGACTACCGCGCAGGTCAGGCGATCATCGTGTACGCGCCCAAGAACAACTCGGTCGGCCTCACGGAGGCGGAGATCGCCGCGTTGAGGGCCGAGCAAGAGCGAGCTCGCCTCGGCTCGCGACTGGCGATCGGCGCCGGCATCAGCGCCGGCGCAGCGCTCATCACTGGGGCAGTCCTCCTCGCGCTGCCGTCGACGCGGCAACCGAAGGAGCGACGCAAGCTCGCGTTTCAGCCGAGCCTAGGCCCGATGCTCGCCGGGCTGCGTCTGAGAGGGTCGTTTTGAACAAGTCTCGCAAGAGCCGAAGGATACGAGTGTCGCTACGAGCTGCGCCGATCACCGCCCTCCTCGGCTCGCTTCTCTCCCTCACCAGCGCAGGCTGTGTCGGCGAGTTCGCCTCGAGCGTGGTCTCAGAGCCGATGCCCTTCGACGGGTCGAGCTCGTCGACGTCGGCCGGGCTGACCGATGCCACCGGCACAGGGGCGACGACGGGCACCGACTCAAACTCGACCACCGAGGCGCTGACATCTAGCGGCCCAGGCTCGGGGGCGACCGAAGAAAGCTCGACCACCGCGGCTGAGTCCACGACCACCGGTGTCGACGCGTCGCCCCCCGAGCTACTCGACTTCAACTTCTCGCCGCCATCGCTCCTCGCCAGCGGCCCGATCAACCTCGAAGTGCTCGCGGAGGGAGCCGACGGCGTCCGACTCACCTTCGGCGAGCAATTCTACGAGCTCACCCCGGAGGGCGACGAAGGCACGTTCGTCGGCCAAGTGAAGATCTACACGGGAGCCGACAACGGCGACTACTCGGTGACGATCACGCCGTGGCGCGGCGAGGACGAAGAGAAGGAAGAGGGCGATGCCGAGGTGACGACCTACACGGTCGCCCTCCCCTCTCAGGGGAGCGAGCTCTTCTGGGAGGCCGGCAATCTCATCGGCCCCGGCATCGCGGTGGCGGTCGATCTCCTACCGAGCGGAGATCTCCTGGAATTTGGCACGCGCTACGACAACGGCGCCGAGCCCCGCTGCTACGTCCGCAGGCGAGATCCCGGCGGGGCCTGGGGCGGAGATGACTACCTCCAGGTGTTACCGGGCGTCCGCTGCGAGGCGACCGATCTCGCCGTCGACGAGGACGGCGGGATCCACGTCCTCGCACGGCGCGGAGCCGTGGGCGAGGAAGTCTGGTGGCTCGGATCGATCGCGACCTGGGGCGCAGCCCCCGAGACTCGCGGCCTGGGCTCGAAGGACGAGCAGGCCAACGATCTCGCGGTACGAGGAGACACGCTCGTCCTCTGCGGCGCAACCCCATCAGGGTTCGGCGATCTCGATGTGATGCTGAGGACCTATCGGCCGAAGCAGCCTGGTGAGCCCAGAGTCTTGGACTATCTACCGCCAGGGGAGATGTGGGAGCATGCGTTTACAGAAACGGCCCACGGATGCGATTTTCGCGATGAGACCGCGGTAGTCGTGGTTGGCGATGTATTCGGTGATCACAACAACGATTTCGAGTATCTGACACGCCGCTTCTCGCTTGTTTATGATCCGCAGAACAACTCGGTGAACGAGGATCCCTTCCTCATCCGCAAGCCTGAACTAGGCGATCCTGCTCAGAGCTTCGCTCGTGCCGTGGTGATCGGTGACTGGGGCGATGCGATCATCACCGGCTACACTTGCCTGAAAAAGTGCTCCAAAGGAACCTACGAGGGGATGCTCTGGAGCGAGACCGAGTGGGGCGGGCTCATGAACGAGGTCAGCCTGGGATACGTCCCGCTGGAGAACTACACGCCCTCAGCGATCGCCTGGCATCCAGCTCACTACGCGATCGTCGCGAGTGGTGGACCCGGCGACGAGTTTCTTCTTCGCGCCTACAGGCCCTCTTGGGACCAAGTGCTCTGGAGCTTTCCCAAGGCCAGTCTCGGAGCGCTCCAGATCGCTC
>Ga0316189_10004339_pt1 | contig 13665 bp, 20 predicted proteins | sample LowCovwburrow_MG_FD_204930 | JGI IMG/M metagenome (GOLD analysis project Ga0316189, IMG submission 204930) | Coastal sediment microbial communities from Maine, United States - Lowes Cove worm burrow | ecosystem: Environmental > Aquatic > Marine > Coastal > Sediment | place: USA: Maine...
TGGAATTATTTACTCGGTGAAGAATAAAGTAACTGGTGAATATTACGTTGGAGCAACTAAGGACTCAATTAAAAAAAGGAAACAAGACCATGAGCAAAAAGCAAATAATGGTCTAGGACATAAATTTCAAGAAGCAATCAGCACTTATGGTGCTGAAGCTTTCTCTTGGGAACAGATTGATACAGCAAGTTCCTCAGATGAATTAGCTCAAAAGGAGAAGCAGTATATTTTAGAATTTAAGTCTAAAGAAGAGGGATATAATTCTGATTCTGGAGGAGGTTTTCAAAAAAAAATTCATCAATATAGTATTGATGATGGCAGTTTAATTAGTACTTACGATAAACTTGAAAATGCAGGTAATGCAATCAATGCAAATAAAAAGCGTATATCGAGTGCTTGTTTAAGTGTTAATAATACTTATGGCGGTTACTTCTGGAGTTATGAGTATAAAGAACCATTTGAACCAAATAAAGATAAACGTAAGAAAAAGGTCTTGTATTATAATTTTAAGGAAGATATAGTTCTAGAGTTTAACTCAATAGCAGAAGCCTCAAGGGTAACAGGCTTTTCAAAATCTATTTTAGCAAAATATTGTAGAGGAATTATTAAACCTCCTGAAGATTATAGTTGGGAATATATCTAATAAGAAAATTTAACTAAAACTAAGAGGGCGGCATTTGCTGCCCTTTTTTATGCAATAACATTATGAAAAACATTATATCTGAAATAGAATTAAAATACAAACCAGCTAAAAATAAACAGGATAGAATTAAGATTTGGGACAGTCAATCAGCCTATAACGCCTTTTTAAGTACTTGGGCCATGGATACTCTAGAACTTAATGAAGAATTCAAAGTGCTGTTGCTTAATAGAGCAAATGAAGTATTAGGCATACATACTGTATCTAAGGGTGGACTAAGCGGAACTGTGGTTGATTTAAAGCTAATGTTTGCAGTTATATTAAAATCGGCTGCAAGTTGTGTAATATTGGCACACAACCACCCCAGTGGTAATCTGAAGCCCAGTGAAGCTGATAAAAAACTTAATAGGAAGATTAGTAAGGTTGCTGAATATCTTGATATTAATATTTGGGACAATTTGATTATTGCCAAGGACAATTACTTTAGTTATATAGATGATTTACCGTTTTAGGGGCATGTAAAAGGTGTCCTTTTTTACTTTAAAAATTTAATAGCTTCAATTAATGGGAGTTAAGCTATAGGGTTCATCCCCATCAAGGGGAGTAAAAATAGCAATGTTAGTTTATATTGTATGTGGTTTTGGTAGACTCTGCATTTATTGAATGATTTAAGGCTTAGTATCTATTTTGTAGGATGAACCTTTAAAATAATTGGAATAAACACCATATATTTAGGAATAAATAATGTAGATAAATACAATTGCGTTTATCTAATTGTTGTGCTTCATTATGACCCGTCCTGAATAAAGGCTACATAATTTAACACAATTATGAATAATCATCGAGACGGACAAAATTAAAATCATAAATGTTATCATTATTCATACGAAATCTACTTTTCACAATTCTGCAACCTGGGCTAGTAGCAGGACTGATACCGTTATGGATTACAGGTGTCAGGATAAATAGCATATTTGACGAAGTTTGGCAATTGCATCATTATATCGGGACAATTGCATTTCTAATTGGCTTTGTAATAATGCTTTGGTGCATCATAGGTTTTGCCGTCAAAGGACGAGGGACGCTTTCTCCTGTTGACCCGACAAAAAAATTGGTTATATCAGGACTTTATTATTTCTCCAGAAATCCAATGTATGTTGGTGTGATACTTATCCTAATTGGTGAAGCTATTTTTTTTCAATCAGCTAACTTGTGGGTTTATTTAATATTTGTATTTGTATTGTTTAACATATTTGTGATTCACATAGAAGAACCTCGATTAGGAAAAGATTTTGGAGAGGAGTATAATTTGTACTGCCAAAAAGTAAGACGATGGATTTAATATTCTTGAACACAAACGAATTACAAAAGACAAATACGACTGCACAAGAACATTATGAGTAAGAAAGTAAAATGGACTTTTTTTGCCCTTGTGATGATACAAGGTTTACATTCAATTGAAGAATTTATAGGTAAATTATGGGAAAATTTCCAGCCTGCTAGAATTTTGTGCAGTCTTGTTTCTGACAACCTTGTGACGGGATTTCTCATTATTAATATTGGACTTTTCATTTTTGGATTATGGTGTTGGATTTTTCCAATTAGAAAAGGTTATTTTTATAGCCAATTTTTAATTTGGTTTTGGATAGTTCTTGAACTTATTAATGGAATCGGACATCCAATTTGGACATTTATGCAAGGAACATATACTCCTGGAATATTAACATCATCATTTCTTTTAGTACTAGCTATAGTTCTGATTCAATTACAATTTAAAGAAAAAACGAAAGCACAACAACGGCTATAATTCATTGTGGCGGAATTTTCCACTGAAAATTCCTACCTTTAAATCATCGCTTGGTTCTAGCAGAATAGTCCTCGCGGACAATTCCACAACGAAACCATAGCCAAACCGTTGCGTGCAATTTGAAAAATGACAGAAACCATTTCAAATAACGAAAAATCATTTAACATTCTGAATAAATTAATTCTGAATGGATTTTATGATGGTCATATCAGTCCTAATAGAATTGAATTAAATAGAAAAAAAGGTTTATTCAATTCTGGAGATAATCATAGGATAATTGGAATTTTGAATAGGGATAATAAATTTGAATTAGATTTTGACTTTAAGTTTCCAATGAATGTAGCTGTAAAAATTGCAATCGGAATCGGAATTGTTTTTTCAATCGTATCTCTGATATATGGAAATTGGTTATTACCTATCCCTTTTTTCATTGTACCATTTCTGATTATATTTATTGACTTTAAATTAATAAAGAAAAAGGAAATTAGTCTTCTGACTTCAAAGTTTTTGGAATTATACGTATCGGAATATGAATAAAAATTACAGTATAATTATATAAATATTAAAAACTAAGGCTTTGAATAGAACAGATTTTAATCAACTTATTGTGCTTTTAATCTTGAATACCATTATTCATATTATCGCTTTTATCTATTTTGTAACCAATGTAGAAACCATGCTTCAGAATGGAGAACGACCAATTTTCATGAACATAGTTCCGATTTTTCATTTTGCTTTATTCTTTCTGTTTTTATGGTTTATTTGGAGAAGAACTGATTTTGAGAGAGCAAAAAAACACAGAAATACACATCTAGTTCTTTGGCTTGGATTTTTGGGAATGTGGATTTGGATAATTGACAATAAAAAATTTATTAAAGAAAAATAAACTTCACACAGCAACGTGTATAATTAATTGCTTTAAACTGGAATTAAATATTATGGATTTAATTAATCAAAACCTTAATAAAGAGGTAGGCTCTTTTTATGAAATATTGACAGAAGAAGGCTTGTTTGAAAATAAACTATTTTTTGATTTAGTTTCAGAGATAATTACCATTAATAATACCAAATTAAATGAAATAAATAGAATCAAAAAAAGTAATAAGATTTGGGAGTTAGGGTTTACAATACAGTCAAGTATAAGCCATCATTTTCACAAATTAGATGTTTACGAAATCACAAATTTAAATGAAGAAAAGATAGTAGAGTTGAATAACATAATTAGATATATATGTTATGCTTTTAAATATAATAATGATATTGACATTGATTTCATAAATGAACAATTTAGATTGGCGGATTAAGTAAAGAAATATGGCAAATAATAGAAAAGGACAATTAACCTCTTGGTGTGATTGGAATAAACATTTAAGAAAAATTGGAAAAAGATTTTTCTGGAAGGGTGAACGACTTGCTGAAAAGAAAATGATTGAGCAAAACTTAACGGAACTTGAAACTCAAACTTTATCAGAATCTGAAATGGATAGTGCTGAAAAACTTTATAATTATCTGATTTTAAAATTACCAAATTCTGTCGATTATAAAGATTTATATAATCTGTGTTTTTCTCTATTTTGTACTCTTGACCTTCTGCCAGAAAGTTTAAGGTCGCTAAAAATTACAAAAGGAGTTTTAGCTCTAACATTTATGAAAATTGCAGTGATAAAAAATATTTCTGAATATATAACAGAGAGGGATTCGATTTACCAAATTGATAGTTTTTTTAAACTTGATAATAATTTACCGAATCATGAAAACGCTCGAATATTACTCGGAACAAATTAAATAAAAACATTTGTCACCATTTATGAAAATTGAGATTGTATTAATAATTCTTGCCATTGAAATAGTTGCTATTTTATCTCTAAATAAATACTTATTGGATAGTAGAAATAGAAATTACTTGTTGCTAATAACCATTGTGCTTTTTATAGTTGGATTGTCGATTAAAAACGAAAATAATTTTATTGATTATAGACTTTTTTTAATTCCTTTTATTCAAGTCCTTTTAGTAGGATTAACTCATTTTATATTTCAATTTGTTTTTAAAACTGATTTTAACCTCAATATAAGAGGATTTGAATTTCCAAATAAACTGAAATCAGAAACAAGTGGTTTTCTTGAATTTATGAGTCTAGTTTTCTCTATTGGGATTATATTGCTAACGCTGATTATATTTTTTCTTTTATAATAATAACATTGCCCAAAACCGCGTATAATTAATTGCTTTAACTAGTATTATTTAAGAAATAGTAATAACTTTAAATAATGCAACTAATCATACACAAACACTTTACCGTATATATGAAAAATACGACTTCAACAATAATTATACTTTTATTATTCTTCGGTTGTGCACCTAATATTTCATTGACTAAATTAAAATCTGATTTTAAAGAATATGATGTTCTTGTTTCAAATGGTGAATATGAAAAAGTAATTGAGTTTATGCCAACTGACTTTTGGAACATATATGAGAAAAATGAATTTTTAGCTAATACTAAAAGAGTAGGTAAAAAATTTGATTCTCTTTCCATTGGTAATATGAAAATTGAAAATGTTAGTAAAACAATAAAATCGAATAATAAATATTTTAAAGTTATAACTTATTCAACTGAATTGGAATTTGATTCTTCCAATATCTCTGATATAATGCACGAAAATTTTAAGTCAGATTTTGGTGCTGAAAATGTAAAATTGGATACAATTAATAAACAGTTTAAAATAAACAATAATAGCCAAATGATTTCGGTTTATGATGACAAATTAGAGGTATGGAAATATTTAGAATACAATCCTCAAACAATAATCAAAATTTACGGAATTGAAACGGGGACAAAACTGATAAAATATGTACGCTAACACCGTATAAAATTTATTGCTAGTTTTAGTTGCTTACATAAGTCCTAGCATCTTTTCTATTCAGTTTGTATTTGTTAATTTTAGTGCTTAAACAAAAGCGGAACTATCTTGCACGAACCCATTGGAGGTAATTTGAATTATGAACAGTGAATTAACCAAAAACTCATTAAGTTGGTGGGAACAAAAACGAATCTGGTATAACTTAGTTGTTTTACTTATTGGTGTTTGGCAAATAGTTTCAGAAGAACCCGAAACTTTTGGGTTCGCAGATATTAAATGTATAATAATTTATGGAATTGGAGCGAACATATTTTATTCTTCTGGTCTAATATTAGAATTGCTTGATGAATATTACTTCAAAACATTCTTTAAGTTTAATAGGTTCAGGTGGCTCTTTTTAATTCTTGGCACTTTATTCTCAATATTCTTTGTTATGTATGCTATTGCAATATACTACAACGGACCAATATGGTTATGGTAAAACTAGGGAAAATCAATGATAGAAATGTAGAATACATTAAGGTAAATGACTTAAGTGTTCTAAAAGGCAAATTACCCAAAGACAATTGGATTCTTCTCGCAGTTGCTGATATTGAGCAAACTAATAAAATTCATGAATTAAGTGTAATCTGTTTTGACCATTACGTAAGATATGTTTGTGGAACAGGTTCTGGTGGAACAAAAATCGATGATTATTTTGATGAAGAATATTTAATAAGACTTTTTAGAGCTGGAAAAGAGCCAATTGATGAAAACTTAGATGATATGCCAATGACTGTGTGGAGTGAAAATTTTGAAGAAGAATTTTGGTTTGCGACATGTTTGGCTAATGAAGAAAACATTGAATTAAACAAAGTAGTTTGTATCAATCTAACTGATGTTGATTATGAAAATGAAATACTTTATTATACTAATAATACTCCTATTGATTTTCCTTTACGGGCAAATCATGGAAATAGAGTTTCCTCCTGTTTTTAATATAGTATTAGTTTCCTTATTTTTTGTTATTTCATTTTTATGGGAGTATTCTGTTACAAAGAAAGACTATGAAGCCGATTTTAAATTTAGAAGTATAAAGAAAACTATAGGACTATCTGGAATTATTTTTGCTTTAGCTTGGACACTTTTACTTATATACTCAAATGGATATTTCACCTATTATATCTTAATTTTTTGGTGTATTCCTGTTGCGGAACTAGGGGTTTATTTCATCTATAAAACTAAAAAACCATATACACTTTTTATAAATGGAAATATTCTGACTCTAAATAAGCTTTGGACTCAAAAAAGAAATCTGACTGAACTCAATCAAATTCAATTTGACCGATTTAGTAAAAATTTAAAGCTGGATTTTAATTCAAAATCTGGAATATCAATAAGGACAACTGAATACGAAACTAATGATATTAAAGAGTTACTTGAAATCATGATAAATAATTCTGAATACAAAGTGTCTATTCCTCAAAATTATTAGATGAATTAAAAAAGAAGCAATTTTAAGCTAATCTAGAGACAAAATTTTCATCATATGGCTAGTCCCCATGTAGGGGAGTAAAAAGACAAGTGATAGTTTATATTGTAGGATAAGCCATTAAAATTATTGGAATAAACACCATATATTTAGGAATAAATATAATGTAGATAAACACAATTGTGTTTATTCAGATGTTACCTGCAAGCCGATGAAAATCCTACATAAAATAACACCTTTTTTAATTTTAAGGATACTCTCAATAATATTTGCAATTTATTATTTTACTATTGAAACAAATAATGAAGGTTGGGGTGTTTATGTTATTTTCGCTTTGTGTTTATTTGTAACCGTCTGTTTTATCATTGAATTACTTCTTAAATTAATTTTTAAAAACTGGAAAAAATTAATTCTAATTGAGAGTGGAATTATTTTGATTTTAATTGGTTATTATCAGTATCAAAATAGACAATTTATATTTGAATTGCCAGAAAATTTTTCACAAGAATATATCACTGTTATTTACAATGTTGAGAATGAGCAAAAACTTGAAATGAACATTTTTGCTTTTTGGCAAAAAATACAAGTACCAAAAGCAGGAGTGGTTTTGACGTCATCAAGAATTACTAAATACGAACATGATATTGACATAAAAACATTTAACGGAGAATATTACAGTTCTGATGATAATCAAAAAATGTTCTTAAAAGAATTAGATTCCGAATTTGAACAAAATGGACGGATGTATAAATTCAGAACTTGGAGGCTAGGCGAAGGAAATTCTATGGTACATTTTGAAGAAATTAGTGAAATTTATAAAAATAAAATTATAGAATCATTTAAGAAAAAAGCCAGCAGGTAACAAAGAACTGAGTTAAAAAACAACATTTTGGCTAATCTCTAAGTAGGGAAGAGTTTATTTGCCTACTTACCTTTTAAATAACCAACCAAATTTCCACCAAGCACTTTTTGTTTTAAACTTACCCTGAATAGGTTCTTTTTTATCATTATAATATTTTTTCTTATCATTTTTACTTTCTTTTCTACCAATATCAATCATTTCTTTATCCCACTTTGGTGCCCATTTAATTTTGTTTTGGGTAATCCAGTAATGAGATTGACAAGGAAAATTCCAATTACCAATTGATGGGTCGATAGAAATTGACTTCCCATCAAAGATTAATTTCCAATCCGTTGGAGAAAATGGAGTAACAGTTTTAATGCCACAACCACAAGCGCATTTATGTATGGCAATACTAAATCTCACTGATATGTATATTACATTATCTTCAAGTTCTTTTGGAATGAATTCTACAAATCTATGTTCCAGCCTCATCATTCTGAATTTTGTTAGCGTTTATTCTATAAAACATATTATGCTCATTTGTTAGATCATGATAAAAACCATAAAGTTTCTTCCATTTCATTACAGCAAAACCTGCATTTAATAAATTTAATTCTGCTGTTTGAATATTTTTATATTCATTATCTGGATTATCTTGATAAGATATATAAGGGCTTTCCCAAAAATGACCGTATTTGCCCTCTGTTCCTGTAGTGTTTCTTACAAGTCCAGTTAATGCTCCATTTTTATAATCTACACCAATACCTGAATCTATAAAAGGTATATTGTTTAGCTCAAGAAACTCTATAATCTTTTTCTTAATATCTCCTTTATCGATGCTAATAAAAACGAATGTAAACTGCAATAGCTCATTAAACTTATCCTCTTCTAAATAATAAGGATGTTCAACAATTCCTTTATGCATACGAGAATAGATAGATTTGTAATAATCCACTTTTTTCTTAGGAATTATTAAATCATCGATTGAAGCTGCACTTGGTGCTCTAAACGCATTATTATTATAAAACCAATCCCCATCATAGATATGAATCTCTTTTACGGGAACTTTAGAAACTAAGTCCAAAATATAAGATCCTGTACCACCAAGTCCAATAATACCAATTTTTTGATTTTCAAACTTTTTTGTAAGCTCCTTTAATTCAGGCTTATTTGAGTTTGTGTCTGCATAATTAAAAACCGTTTCTTCTTCAGTAAGTTCTAATGGAGCACCCTTTTCACTTGCTTTTTCATCTATAACTTTAGCTGGTGCTGTAATCATATTAATGTAAGTGGACATTTTATGATAGTAATCCTTGTAACCATGAGGTTTAGGTAAACTAGAAAAATGAAAATTTACTTCAAAACCATCTGCTATAACTTGTTTATTAGGGTTAGCAACTATATTAAATGGATTTCCATCCAATTTGCAAGGCATCTCACCCTGAAAATAAGTCGTATGTTCTGGATTTGGTTGTGTCCTATGACCTGCTCGTTGTAACCTGGATACCAAGACACCATACTTCACCTCCTTAGAAGATGTTAAATATGGTATCCTGTAAATAAATAAGAAATCATTCTTAATATCCATTACCAGATTCAATTTCTGTAACTTTTGAAGGTCTTCACTATGATTTATCAGTTGCTGTGACATCGAATTGAGTTCCTTCTTTAATTTTTACTTCTTGTCCTTCTGCTAATGTTCCATCTTTATTCCCTTGAGCATCAGCATATACAACTTGATACTCTGTATTAGGATAAGGTGGTTTTGGGAAAGCAAGCTTAGTTACTTGATCAAATGAAATGGTTTTACCTATCCATTTTTCTGGAGCTGCATTAACATAAATTGTGTACTCCTTGGTTTGCCCTGGGGCTTCATCATTTTTACTTTTGTTTACCATAACTTAATTTTTTTTGTTATAAATATGAGACAAATATAAACATAAATCTAAATACAACAAGCATAAATCTAAATAAATCAAGCAAATATTTAGATTATTTTCAATAAATTATTAGTATAGTAAGCAATTATTAGTAACTTAGCACTCAATTAATTACAATTTATTACAATGGCGACACTTGGGGAATCATTAAAAAGAGCAAGAAAAATTATAAATTTAACCTTAAGACAGGTTGAAGATTCTTTGGATATTTCTAATGCATACTTAAGCCAATTAGAAAACGATAAAATAAAGAAACCGTCTGCTGATGTTTTATATAAATTGTCTAATCTTTATAGAATAGATTTGACACAACTGCTGAAGGCATCAGGTATAATTGAGGAACCAACTCCAGTTAAAACAAAAGAAGGTCAAGCAAGAGAAGAACTAAATCAACAAGTTGCATTCTCCTTAGACAACCTTAATTTTAGTCAGAAAAAGGAAGTTCTAAATTTCATGGAATTTATCAAAGCTAAACCTTCTGAATAAAGACATAATTATTATTTACTAAAAGTAATATTTTGATTAAAAGTTAAAAAATCCTTTTTTTGCATTGTTAAACTATATTTTGTTTGTAATTTCATCTCATACTAATCTTTTTTCTAATTTATGTATTTAGCCAAAACACTAAATTCTTCCGAAGTGCAAACACCTCTTTATGTTGACATTTTGGAAAGAATCCTGAATCATACAAGCGAAGATGGTAAGGTAAATATTGACAAAGCTATTCTTGAAGCTCAACAAATTGCACTTGAAAAGAAAGAAATTTACTCGATAAATCATAGATATTATTTTCTCGTTACGACTTTACTTGGAAAATATTTTGAGGGTTTAAAGGAAATTAAAGATGAACAAATAAATGATAAGGTCTATTCGGATATTCTTCATCTGTTAAAGTAATTCATTAGGCATTATGGATTATTCAGCTATTCAGCTACAACTTCGACAAGTTGATGAGGCTTTTTCCCGAAGCAGGATAAATGTTTACTCCGACACTAAAAAAAAATGTCACTTTAATGAATTACATAGTCTTTTTGTAGAAATATCCAAAATCGAACTTTCAGCACTAAGTCCTGGTGATGTAGAAATACATTATAACTTACTAAGTTTTGTATTGAATGGTCTTGAATATTTAGATAACAGTACACTAAATGTTATACCCTATGAATTGGTGTCCTGTCTAGAATTAGCCTTAAATGACTGGATTGATGATGATAATTTTATAATAGTTACATCTCTTTCAAATAAGCATATTGAATATCTACTAAGCACTAATTTTAATTCAGAAACTTTTTTAAGTACAAATAGATATATTCAAGGGAAATATAATTTAAAAATAACCAATAGATTAATTAGAATTACTCTGCCAAAATCACTCAGTAGAGATTATCTCTCAAGTGCGGTCTTATATCATGAATTAGGACATTTTATTGATTTAGAATATAATATTAGCCAAAAGATTTTACTTAAGAAATACCCTCCACATATTCCAATTCCAATTGGCGTTTTACCATCAGATATTAATAAGGAATATCGGCATACTTTAGAGTTTTTTGCAGATTTATTTGCTGCCCAGTATGTAAATCAATCGACAAATTTTTTTTTACAACGTATAACAACACCTTCTCGAGATGGTGATTCAGAAACTCATCCGTCAACAGCCAAAAGGTTACAGATTGTTAATGATTTTATAGATGGGAAACCATTAGAGATTTTAGATGAATTTAATCACGTACTTAGTCCTTCGAGTTTACCTGCCTTAAAAGTGCGACATTCAAATCTTGATCCCAAAATCTCAGATTTTAAAAATTTAACCCCTCAAAAATTAAAAACCCCACAAGAGTTACATGCTATTTTCAAGCTAGCATGGGATGTATGGATAGATTCTGAAACAAATTTTCTTAAGGACTTTGAAGAAAAAGAACGCTACCACATAATTAATAATTTAGTTGAAAAATCTATTTCTAATTATACGATCCAAGAAAAGTGGAATAAAGCTTAATTAAAATGAGTGAAATAACAACAAAAGACTCTGGTTTGATAGCAAAGTCTGAATTATTAGACCTTATCCAGAAAGAGGAACTTTACATTTCACCACTTTTAGACGTAACACAAATTGGCGCTATAAGTGTAGATTTAAGAGTTGGCACTGATTTTCTGGCTTCAAAACAAGGTCGCGATGAATATATTGACACTACAAATAATGACACTTCAACTAGGCCAATAAAAGGCCATTTTTCTGAGTCTAGAAGGAGACTTGGAGAATCTTTCTTATTACACTCAGGTCAGGTAATTTTATTTTCAACATTAGAGTACCTTAAACTACCTGAAAATGTATATGCCGATTTATCCCTACGCAGTTCCTACAGTAGAATTGGTCTTAATCTATCAACATTAATACAACCAGGTTATTGCGGTTGTGCTTCAATTGAACTTGTCAACAGCAGCAATACTACCATAAAAATATTGTCTGGAGCAAGACTCATACAGGCTAGGTTTTATAAGATTCCAGATAATCAAGAGTATTTTGGTAAAAAACGAAAATATAATTGCCAGGTAAGGCCTGTCTCTTCCAAAGCTAATGAGGATAACGACTTAACTAAACTAATAAGATTGAATAACTCTTAAATTCTTTTTTAAAATAAGCCAAATTATTAAATTTACTTACACACGTCAAAATTCCTAAGTTCGAGTCTTAGAGGAGGAGCAAACTAGTAAAGAGTTACATTAATTTGTAGCTCTTTTTTTGATTCATATAGCGTTGTTATTTTCTTTCTATCTTTATAAGCAACCTAACTAACTTTCCATGATTAAATTCTTCAGTAAAATCCGTCAACAATTACTCACTGACGGTAAAACAAGTAAATACTTTAAATATGCCATTGGCGAGATAATACTTGTGGTAATTGGGATTCTAATTGCTCTTCAAGTTAATAATTGGAATCAAGATCGAATTGAGAAAATAGAATTAAATGAATTGTTGAAAAGTATCGCTGGTAATGTTGAATCAGATATTGAGTCTTTGAAATTATTAAAAACAGCAAGAGAAAATATACGTAAGCAATCGGATTCTGTTGCCAATTATTATAAAAAGGATGAACGAGGGTTACCTATTTATGAAATTAGACCAATAAATCGTAACGAGGCAATATACTATGCGGATACCTTTAGCGAATTAACAAATACAGTGTTGCATCAACCCAATTTGAATGCTTTTGAAGCTTTAAAAAACTCGGCGTATTTCGGAAAATTACAAGGAGCAGACATTGGAAAAGTTTTGAGTGCCTATTATACATTCACCAATAATCTTAACATAGAGGAAGTTGAACACAACCAAAAAATTAAAAACCAGTATCAAGAATGGTTAACAAAAGTTTCAAGTAATAACGGTTATCTCTTTCAAAACCCATTTTTGTATGATTATAGCAGTTTTCAAGAGATGTATACCGACTATCAAAAAATCGCAAATGATGGTTTTACCCTAGGCCTTTTCTATGGTGGTGCTTTCGGTGAAGAAAGTCTTATTAAATTGTATGATGATCTTATCGTTATTGGTGAGATGTATACTGAAATGGTAAAAAATGATAAAATGGATTTTACTAATACTTCTAAAATGGAGTTTGACAACATATCGCCCGCTTTTTCTAATGAAGACATTTTAAATGTTTTAATAAACGGAAAATTAAGAAGGGGTTTTAACTTGATGGCAAGTTCCTCCGGATTTTATGGAGGTTGGAGAAATTTCGAAGAAGACCATATTGCATTAAACTATCCTGATAATCAACTAGACTGGGGTTTTCCTTACATTATAGTTGGAGCCTTAAATGGAAGAGTAAATCAAAAGGATTTTTCAAGATATAAAAAACTATTCATAGAGATGAAAGGAGAAAAAGGGGGAGAAACATTTGCGATTGTTATGAAAGATAAGTTGGATCTTCATGATGGAAGTGAAACTAGATTACAAGTCACACTTACTAATGAATGGGAAATATATGATTTTAATTTAGATCAATTTAAAACGGCAGATAAAACAATTATTCAAATACCGCTTGGAGTCCTTTTTGAAGGCACGGAGGGACGACAAGTTCATTTAAAAACAGTGAG
>Ga0316189_10004340_pt1 | contig 13662 bp, 11 predicted proteins | sample LowCovwburrow_MG_FD_204930 | JGI IMG/M metagenome (GOLD analysis project Ga0316189, IMG submission 204930) | Coastal sediment microbial communities from Maine, United States - Lowes Cove worm burrow | ecosystem: Environmental > Aquatic > Marine > Coastal > Sediment | place: USA: Maine...
GTGATGTCCATGGCGCGCAGATAATGCAGCAACTGGCGCAGGGCAATGACGGTGGAGACATCAGCGCCATGGGTATGCTCAAAGTCGATGATGACGTCGGTGACCTCGCCTTCCCGGGCTTCCACATCGTCATGGATACTCCCGCAGACACGGCTGATGGAGCCGAAGAACAGGTAGCCGCGCAGACTGTAGATCATCACCCCTCGACCCGTTCGCATCAGAACACGCTGATCAAGAGGCGCGCGCTGCAAGGACGAACCTCGACCCGCCAGGGTCTCAACCCGGCCGATCGGTGGCACTCGACTGTACCGCACCACAAACAGAACCGAGGTCACGAGCAGACCAAACACGATGCCAGGTAGAAAACCGTAGACAACGATGACGCCGAGAATCATCAGCACGATGGCGCTATCGAGCCAGCCCAGCGCTTTGACCTGGCGCAGCAGCCAGTCGTGGAAAAACTCCAGAACAATGAGCATGACGATGGTCGCGATCACCAACTTCGGCACCCAGACCGCGAACTCCACCCCCACCGCCGCCAAGCTCAGCAGCGCCGCTGTCATGCCCACCCAACGGGTGGTAGCGCCAGCTCGGTGGGCGATCAGGGTGAACCCGATCATGGAATAGCCGGGCAGTCCACCGACCAGGCCGCTGAACACGTTGGCAACGCCCAGGGTCTTGATCTCATGGCACTGATCAAGTCGCTCGGTGATTGCCGCGTCGATCACCGTCAGGTTCATCATCGCGGTAATCAAGGAGATGAAGGTCACGGTGAACACGACTGGGATTGCGTTCCCGATGAGCGCCCAATCGGGTGCGACACGGAACAACGCTTGAAACGAACCATTGCCGGTCTCGGCGGAAGCGAAGGTCCAACCCTCTTGCCTCAGCATTTCCGGGGTCATCCCGAACCAGAACGCAAACAGGTAGAACACGATTACGACCACGGCGATCGAAATGGGTAGCGTAAGGCTGCCCGGGACCCGCCGGATCAGGGCAAACAAAACCAGAGCGATACCCACTGAGGGCAACCATCGGATCAAGACCTCGGCAGACAAAAGGTCCGGGAGATGGGCCCAACTCAACGCAATGCCGGTCTGCATGAACACACCGGCCTCGAACAACAGCCACCCAGCGCCCAGCAAAAACCCGCATACCACGGGAAAGGGAAGGTACTGCATCATCCGGGCGAGATCGTATTGCGCTATCAGTAGCAGTGTGGCGCCAAACAGCACCGTGGTGAGGCCAATCAAAACCACCAGGGTGAGGGCGGCCTGCGCGGCCGAGCCGGTTGCATCTGTCTGAAGCGCCACCGCAACGGCGGACGCAGCCATGATGGCCGGCGCCTTTTCCTGCGCGGTCGCCAGATTGATGGGCAAACCGGACATGAAGGTCACGATCGCCGCAATGATTGCGTTGCCCACAAGCAACAACAGCAGCCCGACCCCGGCAAAGGGCGACAACACACCACCGAACAACATGGCCGTGAACGCCAGGCACATCAGAACCTGATCCACACCCGCCAATGCCCCGATGGAAACATCGCCCAGGATTCGCCCGCCCTGATTGGCCTTCTCTATCTCCACCGAAGCACCCTCGTCTGCACGAATCCCGCACAAACTAACATGGCCATTCCAAGCCCCCATCGAAAAAGCGGAGACCGCATCGGGATCTCGCCAGAACCCCGGCGGACATGATAGACAGTGCACCTGATTAGAATGGATTGAGGACGCGAGCGGTGAATGCCATCGAATCGGCTGAGATCTTGGACCCCGGGCTGCGGGTGCGATTCAGGGACGGACGGGAGGACGTATTCCCATGGCTATGGCTACGGGATCACTGCCGTGAACCGGATAGCTACGACACACGCACCGCGCAGCGGGAATTGTGGACGGCGAATCTGCCGGCGAATGTGAGTGCCGACTCTTTCGATTTGAGCAAGGATGGCACGACACTGTCCGTGCGCTGGCGGGATGAGGATCTGACCAGCCGATATGACGCCAGTTTTCTCGCCGAATTCGTTCTGACGCCAGGACAGCACAGTTCACCGAGGCTGTATCGAAAAGCTGAATCCTGGGATACGGCGAAGGTCCAGAACAGTCTGGCGCCGGTTGCGTATACCGATCTTGAAACATCGGGCGTGGCGGACATGCTGGATCAGATCGACCGGCTCGGATTCGCCCTGGTCCAGGGCTGTCCGCAAGACCCGGCCTCGGTGGAGCAGATCGCCCGGGGTGTCGGCTATGTACGTGAAACCATTTTCGGAGGGATCTGGTCATTCGAGTCCAACGACCAGATGGCGGACACGGCCTACACGCCCAAAGCGCTGCGCCCACATACCGACAGCACCTACAGCCATGATGCGCCGGGCCTGCAACTGCTGCTCTGTCTCGCCTACGACGCCGAGGGCGGGGAGTCGCTGCTGGTCGACGGGTTGCGCATCGCCGAGACCCTGCGCGAAACCCACCCGGGGGAATTCGAAACCCTCACCCGCATTCCGGTCCCCGGGCAGTACCTGGGTGATGGCGCTCATCTGGTGGCTGAGCGGCCGGTGATCCGAATGGGCTCGGATGGGCAGATCGAACAGATCAGCTTCAACAACTACGACCGGGCCCCGTTCCGGCTGCCGGACGCGGATATGTCGGATTTCTACCAAGCGATTCGAGCGTTTGACCTGCTGGCCAACGATCCGGACATGCAGTGGCGCAAGGTACTCGCCCCCGGCGAATTGATCATCTTCGACAACTGGCGTGTGCTGCACGGGCGCTCAGCGTTCACCGGCTACCGCAAGATGGCGGGGTGTTACCTGAATCGTGAGGATTTCGAGAGCGCGCTGCGGGTGAGCCAGTAGCGGCAACCCCGAAAACGGGCGTCGTCGCCAACTACCTCAAATCGCTTTTGCCATAGTGGCGCTCGATGCGGGATTGAATCACTTCGAACACCGCCGACATGGCCCAGTAGATGAGGGCTGCGGTGATGAGCATCTCCAGGTGTTTGAACTCCGATCGGCCCTGGGTGCGGGCCAGGAACATCAGCTCCCACACGCCCATTACCGAGATCAGGGAAGAGTCCTTGAGCATGGCGATGAACTGGTTGCCGGTGGGCGGAATGATCAGTTTGATCGCCTGGGGCATGACGATCTTGCGCATCACGATGCCCGATTTGAGCCCCAGGGCTCGACCGGCCTCGGACTGCCCGCTGGGAATGGCCTGGATGCCGGCGCGGAAAATCTCCGCCATGTAGGCGCCGTAACACAGCGCCAGGGCCGCTATACCGGCCGGCACCGCATCGACGATAAAACCCATCTGCGGCAGTCCCAGGTAAATCAGATAGATCTGCAGCAGCAACGGTGTGCCGCGAAAAAAGGAGATATAAAAACCCGAGATGCCGTAGGCAAACCCGTTGTGGGAGAGCTTTGCCAGCGCCGCCACCAGGGCGATCAGAAAGGCGATGGCGATGGCGACCAGCGAGACATAGAGTGTGGTGAAGGCGCCCTGGGTGATCAGAAACGGCAACCGGCTCAGGATAAAGCCGTAGGACAGGTTAAAGGAGTGAAAAAAGGCCAGCGCCAGGAACAAGAACTCCAGCCAGACCACGGCGACCTGAACCCGAAACGGGAACAGCCGCAGAATCTCCACGTTGAGCACCAGCAGCAGGGCCAGGACAGCCCCCGCCGCAATGCGCAGTCCCCAGCCGGGTTCCAAGGCCGGGGCCAGCAAACCGCCGAAAAAACCCCCGCCCACATTCAGCGCAATAAACAGCGCCGACGCGGCGGCAAACAGTATCAGCGCATTTCTGAAGCGGGCGTAGTCGAAGCCCCCATCGACCCCGGCGCCCAAGGCCCTACTCGACTTTGGTCAGGTCAACCCCGTACCACTTCACAGACAATTCCGACAGGGTGCCGTCCTCGTGCATGGAATCGACCACCTCTTTGACCTTGGCGGCAAACTCTTCGTCACCCTTGTCGATGGCCACGGCCAGTGGCTCATAAAACGGCGCCTTTCCGATCACCTTCAGGGGATAACCGTTCTTGATCGCCTCCTCCACGGTCGGGCGGGCGGTCAGCACGGCGTCGAGCCGAACGCCATCACCCAGGCGCAGGTCGTCGAATACGTTGGTATCGGTCTCGTAGGTGCGCATTTCACCGGCGGTGACATCGAAGGTGAAGGGCGGCACGCCCTCCGCGTCCACTACCAGGGTCTTGTTCAGATAGGCCTCGTAGGTGCAGCCCCCACAAACGCCGATTATCTTGCCGTTCAGTTCCGCCACTTCGGTCACAGGGGAATCAACGTGCACCGCGAACGCGGCCGGCGTGTAGTAATAGACAACCGGAAACGACAATACCTCGGCCCGCTCGGTGGTGGGGGTCATGGAACCCACCGATATATCCCAGCGCCCGCCCCAGCTTCCCGCGGTGATAATTTCCCAGGCCGGGGTAACCACCTCGAGCTCGGCGCCCATGCGCTTGGCGATTTCGCGCCCGACTTCGATATCGAACCCGTCCATTTCGTTTTTGTCGTCGAGAAAGGACTGGGGCGGATACCCCGGATCGGAGGACATGGTAAGCACGTTGGTACTCATGACCCGATCCAGAACCTCGCCGGCGCTGGCTCCGACTGAGATCATCGCGAATACGACGGCGCCCAGCAGACCCATCAACGTTCTGTGCTTTATCATCATGCCTTTTCCCCTGCGACCTCCACCATGTCGGCCCTGGTCGGAACAGGCTAAGGCTTTCGGCCTGGACCGGCAACCGGGCGGGTCGCGTGTTCGATCATTTACAGAAACGGGCAGTGGTATCGATGGTCAGCACGGCAGTCTGGTGGGCCATGCGGAAAGTTCGATTACTCTCAGAGCGCCGCTCCCTCTGGACAGTCCACAAGCCACGTTGACCGCGTTACACTCGCTGGAGTTGGCGACGGCCAGTCCTGCGCTCGCGTGCCTTGCCAACCCGACTTGTGCACTGTCTGTGGGCTACCGAAACTACCGCATGGCTCACTGCGCATGGCCCACTGGGCTAACCTGTGATGAACTGACAGCTTGCTTCCAACGTTTAACGGAAGACTTGGGACGGGACTCTGTAAAGAGGGACTCAACGTTATCAACGATCACGCTACTGAATGGTTTGTCGTCGTCGATGCTGCGCACACGCCCGATGCGCCAGCCGGTTGGCCGTCACGCGGTTCGTCAGTAGTCCGCTGAATCGACATTCTATCTTTGAACTCAAAAGCAGGCCGAGAGCATCGTGAGCAAGCTGTCTGACCAAGTTGATTGGCACTACGTGATGCGCGAGTTCTGGAACGTCTACCGCTTCAGCTCAGCGGGTGGTAGCAAGCCCATACGCTCTCACCAGCGAGAGGTGCGCGACCGTTTGAGCGCGGAGATGGAGGGTGACCCGCCAGTGCTGGCCCGCGAGCCCGAGACACTTCCTGTGTGCGCCTGGCTGGGCCGGGCGCTGGATCAGGGCTTGCTCGAGCGCACCGCGCCGCTGGTGCGGGCGCTGCGCCACGTGACCGACGAACTGACCTGGCGATACGGCTACGAGCGAGTGCCCCGCGGCCTGATTCGCAAGTACGGCTATGCTGAACTCATGGGACCGGACGGGCCGGTCGCCAGCGAGCGGCTGATTCTCGGTCTGGTCCTGTTCGGCCCGCGCTGCACCTATCCTGCGCACAGCCACCACGGAATCAGCGAGTCCTACATCTGCTTGAGTGGTGTCGTCTCCGAAAGCAACGCTGGCGTCTACGTCCCCGGTTCACTGCTGTTCAACCCCCCGAGCAAGGCGCACCGCATCACTACGGGCGACTTCGAACCAACGCTGCTCGCCTATGCCTGGACGGGAACCAGCGAGAATCTGCGAAACCAGAAGATGGTCTTCAGCCGGGCACCTAATCGCGCTACGTGAGAGCATCTCCTGCTTGCGAATTCACGAATCCTGCTCCGCGACGCCACTCCAATCCGGGTGGCTCAAACTTCGAAGTCAGATCACGGACAGCCCAATAAAAGCACTGACACGACCCCTTTCGACCATCAGCACCGCCCCCTTTGCGGGTCATCTCCGGAACCGGCCCGTTGCCGACCTGTCATCCGCCACCCGCATCTCGTGCCGACCGCCGGCGATAAGGCGACGTTGACCGCGCTACACTCCCTGAAATTGGAGTCGGCCAGTCTTGCGCTCACGTGCCTTGCCACCCATCTTCGTACTTCACGCTGCGCCATACCGCTCCACGAAGACACTGTCGACCCAGCGACCATCTGTGAGTTGGTCTGACGTCATCACTTGGGAAACCATGTAATCACTGGAGCGAAGGCGAAACCTGACAGACAATGCCATGATCGATACTCTCTTCAGCAAAGAGAAATCGCAAAACCATCGGAAAGTCGAACCACAAGGAGAAAAAGTGAGACGTGCAAGTAATATAATTCCCGTGAGCATGATGGTTGTCTTTGGGACCGCCGCCTATGCCGCTGGCATTCCGGTCACGCCCGAAACCTACACCCGTGCAGAAACGGATATCGCGTTCGCGGATACCCAACGTCGCGCGGGCGGGAAGATCAATACAAACGCGTTCGTGCGCGAACCCACTCTGCTCAACGATCAGCCTGTCATCAGGATGAACCGCGACACTCTATACGGCGGCGTTGTAATAGACACTGAAGGCGGCGCAACGGTCACTGTCCCAAAGGCGTAGGACGGACGATATATCTCTGTCCTCGTTCTGGACAATGATCACTATGCCCCTGCCGTCTACTATGAGCCGGGTACCTATGATCTGCCTACGGACACGCGATATGTGACGTTGCTCTACCGAGTTCAATTGCTCGACGATTCGAACCCCGATGATGTTGCCAAGGCCAACGCGCTTCAGGATCAGTTCGTTGTCATGGCAAATAGCGCGGTGCCGTTCCCACCCCCACAATGGGATGTCGACAGCATGTTGGCCCTGCGGTCGGAATATGAAGCTGAGTTCAAGAAATTCGCTCAGTTCGAGCCTGATTGGATGGGTCCCCGCGGGCAAGTAAACGAAGAAACCCGCCACCTTGCTGCGGCTGGTGCATGGGGGCTGTTTCCAGAAAAGGATGCGGTTTACATCAACTATGCGGGGCCGACCGATCCCGAGCAGTGTTACACCGCGACCTACGAAACACCTCAAACAGAAGCGTTTTGGTCTATCACCGTCTATGGCGATGACGGGTTCATGAAAAGCGACAACAACGTAATCAACGACCGCAACGTGACATCGAACGAAGATGGCACCTTTACCGCCTTTTTCGGTTCTGAAGCAGTATGTGGTGCGCACGCAAACCGCGTTGATATCAGCGGTGGCTGGAATTTTTTACTTCGGATATACAGACCGGGATCAGCAGTTTTGTCTGGAGAGTACACCTTGCCGGAGGTTTCCATCTGGGAGTAAGGGCGGTTCTGTCAAGTGAGGCACCGATCATCCGACAATGTGGCGATGAGCAGTCCATCGAACTATCGCGGCTACCGGTTTCCGCCGGAGGTCATCAGCCAAGCGGTCTGGCTCCACCACAGGTTTACCCTGAGCTTGCGCGGCATCGAAGACCTGTTGGCCAAGCGCAATGTCGTGGTGTCGTACGAAACGATCAGGCAGTGGTGCGCCTTTGCGTGGCAAGAGGCAACCTGTGCCCAATGACATCGAGCGATGATCTCGACAGGCGATTGGTTTCGCCTCAGCCGGGTTAAGTTGACAGAACCTTTCCAGGCAGCGTTGGAAGACTTGTTGCCAACACAGTGAAGACTGCACTTCCAAATGTCTGAATCAATCCGGCCCCCGTTTGATATTGTGTCCCGGTAGAAAGCAAGATTCACAGGGCTCCTACCAGACTCCGGAAGGCTTTCCTACGTCAAAATCGCGGCCCAGGCAGCATAAGTTTATAATTCGGGCGTGAAACTCAACACATTCTATGCAGGGCTGGCAGCGCTGTTTATGCTTTCAACCATGTCCTGTGCCCATGTCAATAAACCCCAGGACGGTGAACCCCGGAACAGTGAACCCGCGACCGAGCAATTTCGCAGTATCTATGGCTGTGAAGTCGAATATGAACGTCTAGGCCCTGTGCGGAATAGCGATATACCAACAGTTATCCTGGCTCATGGATTCAGGCGCAGCCGTGATTCCATGCGTGGCTGGGCGCAGTACTGGGCCGAACTGGGTGTTCCCAGCATCATTCTCGACTTTTGCAACGCCACGTTGATCAATGGGCACCATCAGCGCAATGCCGTTGACATGCGCGCGCTGGCAGAGAAACTGGGCTTGGACAAGGTAGTTTACGCCGGATTTTCCGCGGGTGGTCTTGCCGCTTACCTGGCTGCGCTGGATGACCCTGCTGCTGCAGCCTACCTGGGCCTCGATAGTGTGGACTCGGGCGACCTGGCTCGTGAAGCACCTCGCCAGTTGACGGTGCCGGCACTGTTCCTGGTGGGGGAACCCTCAATGTGCAATGGCCATGGCAATTTTAATCCCGTGTTTGAGCGTTGGCCGAAGTACACCGTAATGTCTGTGCCGCAGGCGACCCATTGTCAGTTCGAGATACCCTATGACAAACGCTGCGCCTGGCTGTGTGGGCACCGGTCACAGGAGGAGAAAAGTGCGTTGGAATTTGAACTGCGAACGCTGGCCACCCAGTGGTTGTTACAAGCTGCCTATCCAGGTATCGCGCCCTAGGTTCCCTAGAATGTCATCAGTAGAGGCTTACCGTCGCTGTGGTTCACCCCCAACACGGCGAAACACTCGACCGACCTAGTTTAAAACCAGGTAACCGACAAGGCGTACCAACAGGGTGACTTTGGCCCTATGATCTACGAATTCGTACGACTTTCATTATTTCAAAGTCGACGCCTGCAATTGATTTGGTTTCCGGATAATAAGTCAGATTCACGCGGGATCCTGCCAGGCTTCTATAGACTTTCCTGCGACTGTATTGAAACGGCACGTCATATTCATCCAGCATGATCGTATTGAGCACCCAGTCGCCTTTTTCCCGTTGAACGTGGCTCGTCACTTTCACCATGTCCAATTGATTAAGTTTCTGATGTTTCATCAATAGATTCTTGATATCTGACATTCAAGCTCCGAAGCCTGTATGAAAACAACGGGGGCATAGGTAGAATAAACGCTCTTTCGTCTCAGGTTCAATGCCGAGCACCCGGACCATGATCGGCTGGCGAACAAAAAACGCAATGGGTCCGGAAAATTCAACACCCACTGGCACACAGGCTGTTCCGGAAAAACCTCATCCATCAGCAGCCCGGCAGGTTCTGTCAAGTTGCTGGCGGATCGTCGATAATGTGATCATGTCCAGTCTACCGAACTATCGCGACTATCGCTTTCCGCCCGAGGTCATCAGCCACGCAGTCTGGCTCTACCACAGGTTTACCCTGAGCTTGTGCGACATCTGAAGACCTGTTGGCCGAGCGCAATGTCGTCGTGTCGTACGAATCGATCAGGCAGTGGTGCACCACGTTCGGCCTGGGCTACGCAAGGCGCCTCCAAAAGCGGCGTAGAGCGAGTGGCGACCGTTGGTTTCTTCATGATGTTACGGTGTCAATTCAAGGCAAGCGCCAATATCTCTGGCGTGCCGTCGATCGAGACGACGTGCTGGACATCCTCGTGCAAAGCCGCAAGGATAATCGCGACGCCAAGGCCTTTTCCCGTAAGCTGTTGAAACGCTAAGAACACGTCCCGACGGAAATGACGACAGACAAACTTCGAAGCTATGCCGCCGCCAAACGCGAGATGATGCCGTTCGTTGCCCATCGCCAAGACAAGTACGCCAACAATCGAGTCCTTGGTGGCCACGCCTTTGCGTCGTGGCGAGAGGCGACCTGTGTCCGATGAAATAGGGTGCGCGATCTTGTTGGGCGATCGGCTTCAGATTCGCAGGCTTAAGTTGACAAAACCCTCGCGAAGCATAACGCCATAGAAAGTTTCGTCAAGGTAGGCCTCATCCGGAGTCCAGGACAATTGGAAATCATAGTCAGTGAGATATTATGAAAACAATACTAGTCGACGCAATGCAGTCCTTTGTCATCGAGGGGGAAGGAATCTACCAACCACTTTATGATCTGCTTGAATCGTACCCGAATCGGAAAATTGTCCTCACCATGGCTCCGAAACACAAGATGGAGGAATGGGGCCTCAATGATCTCCCATATGTGGTATTCAGTTCAGAACTGGATCCCAAGAAACATGAGCCGATCTACTACGAATCCGTGCTCAAGCACTTCAACTTGAACGCTCACGACGTGGTGTGTTTTGAGCACGACCCAAAAGCGGTTGCATGTGCCAAGTCCATAGGCATCGCGACTCACCACTACGACAGCGAAAACCGCGACGTCGCTTCCCTGAAAGAGTTTTTAGACACCAATCTCTAATCGGCCGTCGCAGCCTGCCGCGAGAACAGCCTGTCCCAGGAGGCCTCAATTGCCACCGCCGAGCAGATGACCAGGATGGCAAGCACCTGCCAGACGGACAGGCTGGTGCCCAGGAACACGACGGCCAGGAATGCCGCCATGACCGGTTTCAGGAAGAACAGATACATGGCACGAGTGATATCGGGGGCCGCCGCCAGTCCGCCGATCCACAACCATTGCGTGATGGTGGTGTTGTAGACCGCCAGCACTATGATGGCGATGGCGGCAATCGCGTCGAGACTCGTCAACACGGCAAAGTTCACCCACTTGCCAAACAGCAGGCCAACGCCCAGCCAGAGCGTCACACCGCCGATAAACAGGGTGATGGCGGTAATTCTCAGCGCGCCGTACTCCTCGATGTAGGGTTTTATCAGCACCAGGTAGACCGACATGAACAACGCGCAGAGAATGGCGAACACGATACCGATGAGGTTCGACGGCTCACCGGCCAGCGCCAGCAGCGCACCATCCGTAACCAGAAATGCAACGCCGATGACGGCAGCCGTGCCGGTTGCGATCTTGGCAGTCGTCAGCGGCACCTTGTTGGCGACCATGTTGATGATCCCAATGAAGATCGGCGCCGTCGTGACGACCGTGGCGACCTGGGGCACCGTGGCGTAGTCCAGCGACCAGTGGAAGAACAAGTAGGCGATCGCGACGCCCAGCACGGAGAATCCGAGCAACGCCAGTCCATTCCTTTTCAGCGGTGTCACCAGGTCGCGGCTCGAGGGAACGAGCAGGGCGACGATGACCAAACCGAGGCCACCTAGCACTGCCATTTACCCGTAAACAAGCACTGGACAATGAGCTGCGCATCGAGCATGCTGTTGTGCATGTTCATACAGAATCAAATCAAGCGGACGCTCTCGACGACCGCCAATATCGAATATATCAGGCATCTGCTGGAGGATGGAGACATCCTCCATCGAAACGATTTAGCGGCACGAATCTGTAAACGGTTCGAGTTTTATGACGCCCGGGGCCAGATCCAGATGAGTGGTTGCGTGAAGGCACTGCGGCAGCTGGAGCAGGCCGGACACATTACCCTGCCCCGTGTTGAACGAAAAGAACAGGCCAGGAAGTCACCTCGACGTTTATCTGAAGCGGTTCCACTGCCTGTTGAGGTCCCCCGGGAGGTAGGGGAAGTGGAGGATTTGAGGCTGGTCCTGGTGTGTACCGATGAAGAGCGGCGCATATGGAACGAGCTGATGCTGACAGAGCATCCCTTGAAGGCCTGCACCCTGGTGGGTCGGCAATTACGCTATCTGATCAACTCCCGGCACGGCTGGCTGGGGGGTTTTGGCTTTTCTGCCGCGGCCTTGCAACTCGAGGCTCGGGACCAATGGATCGGATGGGATAGCGAACAACGCCAAACCCACCTGCACCGGGTGGTCGGGATGAATCGTTTTTTGATCCGGCCGAGCGTGGATTGTCATAATCTCGCCTCGAAGGTGTTGAGCATGAGCGTCGCTCGCCTGGCGGAGGATTTCGCGCAACGCTATCGCTACACCCCGTATTTGATCGAGAGCTTTGTCGATCTGGAACAGTATTCGGGCACCAGTTATCAGGCGGCCAACTGGATCGACATTGGACGGACAAAAGGGCGTGGCAGGCAGGATCGCTTCACCCAATCGGCCCTCAGCCGCAAGGCCATTTACGTCTATCCACTGGACAAGGCATTCAGAGACCAGCTGGGTTTATCACCGAGCGCCGGATCCGGTGCATTGGCGCTCACCGAGGGATTGGACGCCGAGCAGTGGGCGCAACAGGAGTTTGGTGGGGCGCAACTGGGCGATGCCCGACTGAGCAAGAGGCTGGTCGAATCGGCCACGATCAAAGCCCAGGCGCCCAGCCGTGCCTTTTGTGGTGCCGCCAAGGGTGACCGGGCCGCCATGAAAGGCTATTACCGGATGATCGAACAACCGGACACCTCCGCGCTGACCATGGCCAACATCCTGGCCCCTCACCGTCAGCAAACCGCGCGCCGCATGATGGCGCAAAAAACGGTGCTGTGTGTGCAAGACGGTAGCGAACTGAATTACACCAACCTCGATAGCTGTACGGGTCTGGGCGAACTGAAGGCCAACCAAACGGGCGCCAAGACCTACGGGCTGAACCTGCATTCGACTCTGGCGGTCACGAGCAATGGTCTACCGCTGGGTGTGCTGAAGGCCCAGTGTGTAGCGCCCCGGCCCAAATCAGCCGATGACAAACGCAAACCCTCACAAATCCCGATCGAGGAAAAAAAGACCTTTGTCTGGATCGAACATCATCGTGAGCTGGTGGCATTGGCCGGCACCATGCCACAGACTAAGATCGTTGACGTATGTGATCGGGAAGCGGATTTTTTTGAGCTCTTTGACGAGCAGCGTAATCACCCCAGCGTGGATATCCTGATCCGCGCCCAGCATAATCGCAAACTCAAACAAGCCCCCTTCAAACTGTTTGCTACTGTTCGTCAGGCTCCCATAGAAGGTCACCTCCAGGTGCCAATCCCCAAGCAGAGCGCCCGAACGAAGAAGAGCAAGCAAAAAGCCCGCGCCGCCCGGCCCAAACGCCTGGCGGATCTGACCCTGCGTTACCGGCAGATTGAACTACCAGCCCCCGAGTATTACGCCGACAGGCCTCCTGTCACGGTCAACCTGATTCATGCGCTAGAGGAAAACCCGCCTGCGAACACCGAGGCCGTTGAGTGGTTTTTGCTGACGACGGTCGCCATCCACAGCGCCGCCGATATCGAACAATGCTTGCGCTGGTATACCTTGCGCTGGCGCATAGAGGACTGGCACCGGGTGCTGAAATCGGGTTGTTCTATCGACAAGCTGATGCATGAGAGCGCGCAACGTCTGCGTCGAGCCATCTCCATCAACCTGGTGATCGGTTGGCGGATTATGCTGATGACACTCCTGGGCCGAGAAACTCCCGACCTGCCTGCCGAGATCTTATTCTCGGACATCGAAATACGAACCCTGCGTGCCTACGCCCAAAAAAAAGCCTGAAACCACCGACACTGCTTGGTGAGGCGGTTCGATTGGTCGCCTCGATAGGCGGCTATCTGGGTCGAAAAAACGACCTGCCCCCGGGACACCAATTACTCTGGCAAGGCTATACCGCCATGCAGTACATGAGTGTCGGCTACTCCCTGATAGACGATGGATGACCTCTTGTTGTGGTATTGGGGGTTGTGGGTAAATGGCAGCCCTAGGATTCTGTCGGATTTAACC
>Ga0316189_10004341_pt1 | contig 13658 bp, 11 predicted proteins | sample LowCovwburrow_MG_FD_204930 | JGI IMG/M metagenome (GOLD analysis project Ga0316189, IMG submission 204930) | Coastal sediment microbial communities from Maine, United States - Lowes Cove worm burrow | ecosystem: Environmental > Aquatic > Marine > Coastal > Sediment | place: USA: Maine...
CTGCTGAATACAGCCCAAGGGCGGCATGGGAATTCACCGCTGAGGAGGTATCGACTTATCTGGAGTGGGTGAAAGAATCAGCAGTTGATATTCTCGAAGAGCTGCAAAAGAATGCACCCGAGCATGAAACGAAATTAAAAGAGATAGTTGATAAAATGAGCTAAATATTCAGGTTCCCATTACAATACCCCCATGCATACGCAAAACCTCGGCTGAAATGAAACCGGCCTCATCGGTGGCCAAAAAGAGATAGGCGTTGGCATTGTCCCCTCGATAAAAATCAGCCTCAGTACCGAGGTCCCGGACGGCGGCTTCACCGGCTTTTTGATTAACATCACAGATAACCACCCTGGTGCCTTTTTCTATAAAACGTCTGGGATTATCTCCAGACCGGAGTTGAAGAGCAGATCGAGGGCAGAGACCCGAATTGTTATATCCGGGTGCTGAATGCGATTAATAGCTATGATCTGGGAAGAGATGTGCAAAATTATGAAACGGGGGTTCAACGCATTAAATGCCCTGTTTTGCTCATCAATATTTCTACGGATTCCGAATTCCCTCCATACTGGGCCGAGGAGTTGGCGGGGATACTAAATAGAAAGAACCCCGGTCAGGCACAAGTGAAAATTGCGGATTCGCCTTGGGGGCAGATGGCTTGTGTTCAGGAAGGAAAGGTCATCGGAAAACATATAATTGATTTTTTATGCAGATAACGGAGTCAGGCTTGACCAATTACCGGATAGCATGAATTGCGTGTACAGAAGTGACATCAATTCTTTATGGTGACTACAATTACCCAATTCCAGCGGAATCCTACCCTATCCGAAGACTTATCCAGCAAACACCATCTTCGTCCCCGACATATTCAATAAAAACCTATCCGGCATTTCCTTTTCCAAATGCATCGCGGCTTTACGTCCGGTGCAATGGGTCGGCACAACATATCGAGGATTAAGTGTTTTCAGGGCTTCCGTCGTGGGTTCGATGATCGGTTCAAAATCAGCCCCGGTAAGATGAAAGCCTCCCATCACCACAAATACGCTGTCAACACCGGAAACCTCACGGGCGTATTTTACGGTGTTAATGATTCCCGAATGGGCGCAACCAGATAAGATCACCAGGCCTTTTCCTTTAACATTGGCGACGATAGCGCTATCTTCTTCAATGGGGTCCCATTTGGTCTCACCGTTCTCGTCATAATGCATGCGGGGAAATCCTTTTTCAAATTCTGTTTGTTTGGGAATTTCTCCCAAAAATAACACGCTATCGTCCAGCAACATTCGGGGCACCTCGGACTCAACTAAAGAGATACCTGCGCTTTCAAATCTTTCTCTTTTCAGAGCAGGCAGGCCAATTTTGAATTCTTCGGTGACTTTTATGTAGCGCGATGTTCTAAACGCCGTTGGGTGCACGACGAGCTCAATGCCCTCTTTACCGATCCGTTCAGCAAGCTGCTCCAAGCCACCAAAATGGTCCATATGCCCGTGAGACAGCACCATGGCTTCGACGGCGGTTAGATCCAGGTCCAGTGCATCCGCATTATAAGCGGCACCATGTTCGGAAAACCCGAAATCAAAAAGGAGGCTATGGGGCATTTCATCAGCGGTAATGGTCACAATTGCCGAAAAGCCATGTTCGGCCAGAATACTGTTTTTAATTTCCATGTCCTTAACCGGCAACGCCCGCTGGACAATCTCGGTGCCGTCAAATGCAGCGACATCGACGTAATTATCCTGAAGAGTTAAAATCTCGATCTTATCTATTTCTTTAAGTTTGACTGACATCACTACCTCCTTTGACATTGCTCAAGTGTTATTTACATATTTTCACTCTGCACTATTTTTCAAGGAATTCTCGGATCGCCTGGTCACGCTTCTCGTTGGGTTGCAATAAAATCGAGAAATGATTGGTTCCCTTTATGTCTATCCGCCGCGCGTCGCAGATTTCCGAGACCATTCTGTCTACTGCGGACTCGGGCAAAACGAGGTCATCATTGCTTAAAATTCCATCTGTCGCCCGCAGGATCAAAACCGGACAGGTAACTTTGGGATAGTACTTGGCGGGAACTTCTTGCTGGATATTTTGGGCCTCCTCGATAATATTGGCCGAATTGATTCTCGAACGTACGCCGCCTTCCACCGCTTCCGACTCGTATCGAAAGTAATCCTCCAGGGCCTGGGACCAGGGTTGCAGAAAGGGCGCCAGTTTCATATTGGCCACATAAGCCTCAAAAGAGGGGAAAACCTGCCCTAAGCGGTCCAATGACGGTTTAATGGCAAGTGTGACTTTATCCCATTGATCTTGAGTGAGTTGCGCGCCGCCATCCATCAGAATAATTTTTTCTGTTCGCTCGGGATAGTTGGCTGCGAACGCTAATGAGATAAATGCTCCCAACGAATGGCCCATCAGGGTGATTCGCTCTTGCTTGAGGTCATCTAATATGCAAAAAATATCCTGAATGTGGTGCTGCAAAGAATATCCGGTGGAAGGCTTATCCGAAAGGCCCCTTCCGCGTAAATCCATGGCTAGGATATTATTTTCAGGGGCCAATGATGCTGCAATCACATCCCAACAACGGCAATTTGCTGTAAGACCGTGAACGCAAAGCACCTGATTTCCTTTCCCTTCCCAGACGGCCAACTGGAGCGTTATACCGTCTCCTTTGACTTTTCTCATGATGGGTTCGGTCATGAAGATCTCTCCTTAATACTGTTTTTGGGTTTGCCCGGGTCGGGTCAAACCGTCTCAGGCCGCCCCCCACCGGATCAGCGCGGCGGCATAGGTAAAGCCGATCCCGCCGGAGACCACCACAACATGAGAGCCGTCCCGAATAGCGCCGCTTTTTAATCCCATGTCCAATGAGAGGATGACATCATTGGTTCCATGACAGCCCCAGTTGTCCAGGGTGGCGGATTGCCCGGGACCGACGGCCAAATGGTCGAGCACGGCGATGCGATCGGCAGGCGTAAGATGTCGCAAGGCAAGATAATCCGGTACCAGGCCGGAAAGGACTTGTTGAGCGACCCCAGACAACGCCCGGGTCCAACATTTATCAAAATAATTGCGCACCACAGCGGGCCGGGGCGTCCGGTAAAACATGACATCGGAATCGAGATTTCCATGACTGAAAGGAATCTCGGTGCCGCCGCCGGGGACAAAAACCTCATCGGCCATGTCTTCATCAACTGCAAAGGCCGTGGCCATTAGTCTGTTTCTGCCGAGGCCGCGCCGCAGGAGGATGGCCCCACCTGAGGCCGAAGAGGCCAGCAGAAAATGGGTGTCCGAATTGCCGTAATCAACCAGATCCACATTGCGCGTACCACCCGCCAGAAGCACCGTATTGACATCCTCGTCGCCAATCATCAGGTCGCGGGCCACCCGCAAGCCCTGGATAGAGGTCACACCCTGGCCGACCAGATCAAACGCCCAGGCATTACGACATCCGGTTTCCTCCTGGAGCCGGATGGAGGCTGTCTGGGCGATGTAGTCTTTATATTCTTCACCGGTCCAGATGACGACATCGACATCTGCCGGCTGAACCCCGCCGGCGCGTTGAAAAGCTTCTCCAACGGCTTTTACGGCCATGGTGACCGGCTGATCATCTTGAGAGGGTAAACACTTGCGTTTGATTCCCAGAGCCATCACCTCTTGTACGGTAAGCCCTGCTTTGGCGGCCACATCCTCGGCTGTTTCAAATTCTTTCGGAAAATAGAGGCCGTAACTGACAATGCCGATCTTCATATTAGTCATTATTCGCCCCACCGTGCTTCTCTTTAAGAATAAACTTCTGAACTTTGGCGGAAGCCGGTGTGCGCGGCAGGCTGTTTACGACCTTCAGGTATTTGGGCAGTTTAAATTTGCCAAGCCGGTCCTTTAAAAAAGATGACAGATCTTCCAGGCTAAAGGTTGCGCCGGGTTTGAGTTCGACGATGGCTTTGCCGACCTCTCCCCATTTGGCATCGGACACGCCGATGACCGCAACACCGGCCACGGCCGGATGCCCCTCGATGGCCCGTTCAATTTCAGCCGGATAAATATTGGCACCCCCCGAAATGATCATATCTTTCAGGCGGCCGACAATCGAAAAATGACCATCTGAATCAACCCGTCCCAAATCCCCGGTGTTGAACCAGCCGCCGGCAAAGGCCTTAGCGGTTTCTGCGGGTTTCTTCCAATATCCGGCGCAGGTGTGAGGTCCGCGCAGCAGGATTTCCCCTTCCCCGCCGGCCGCGACGTCATTGCCTTGCCGATCGACTAATTTTACATCAACATGGGGCATGGGCTGCCCGAGGGTGCCTGGCTTTCCGTTGGCCATGAAATTGTTGGGGCCGACTTCGGTCAGGCCGTAACCCTCCCAGATCCGGATGGACTTGTGTCGTTCGAACTCATCCAGGATATCGCGGCTTAAAGGCGCGCCACCCGAAACCATGAAACGAACACTGGAAAAATCAGTGGCGGCAAAACTTGGGGATTCGAGAAGCATCTGAAACATGGTCGGCACGCCGAAAAACACGGTCACACCCTCGCGTTCAATCAACTCGAGGATAAGATCGGCTTCAAAACTCTGTATCAGAATGTTGGCGGCCCGGCAGTAAAAAAGCGGCAGGGTAAAGACATTCCACCCGGCGGTGTAAAACATGGCGGCATGCAGAATGGTTTTGTCGTCGGATCGCAGGTCCCAGCCCAACTGGGTGTTGATTGCATTCCAGGTCAGCATGCCGTGGGTCAGTATAACGCCCTTGGCCAGACCGGTGGTGCCCGAGGTGTAAATAATTAGCTGGGGATCATCGGGTTCGATCTCGACCGTCGGAGGCCGATCCGCCGGAAGGCCTTGCCAGCTTTTGACTAAAGCAGACGCCGGCGTGTCATCGTCGTCGAAGCAAACGTAATGGTCCAAAGCGACATTGTTTTTGAATTCATTTACCCTTTCCCGGTGATCCCGGTCGAAGAAAATGGCCTTCGGTGCGCAATCCTCCAGGTAATAAACAAACTCCGCCGGAGCCAGACGGAAGTTCAGCGGCACCAGGATGGCCCCCAACCGGCCCAGGGCAAAAAACAATATAATGTACTCGGCCCGGTTAAAGGACAGGCAGGCGACCCGGTCTCCACGTCCGATTCCCAAATCCCGGCTGAGGAAATTCGCCATGCGATGAATGTCATCGGCCAGTTTGCCATAGGTATAATGCCGTCCCCCGATGATGTCCACCAGCGCTTGTTTTTCGGGAAAAGCCCGCCCCCAGCGCCCGATCCAATCTCCGTAAATCATTGTTAAGTCTCCCTCTCCCCGCTCCCAGGCCCACGACCCCACCTCATAACTACCGCGCCCCAGGCATACCCGATGCCGGCCGAAATCATAAGCACCAGATCTCCTTCCTTGAGCCGGCCTTCCTCGACCGCCAGTTCAAGGGACAAAATCTGGTCATTTTGGCCGTGATGGCCGAACTCTTCCAGGTAGCGGGTCTGTTCAGGCGCAAGGCCCAATTGTTTCATCAGGTAATCATGGGCACTGCGCTTAACCAGCAAGGTGGCCAGGTAGTCCACATCGGCCCGGGTGTAACCATTTTTGGCCAGAGCTTTATCGATGCAGACAAGCCAGTTGCTCAGGCTCAGTCTTTCGAGCCGTTCCTTCATCCCCACCGGATCGAGAACGTCCAGATACTGCAGGCCCTTTTTCAAACCTTCGTGAGTCATCGGTTCGGCAGAACCGCCCTGGGGAACGTAAACATCCCAGGCAAAGGAACCGTCGCTGATAAAATGGCTTTCCAAAATTTCATTTCCGGGGCAATTGCGCTGGACCACGCAGGCGGCACCGCCGGCAGCCAGATAGTACATCCAGCGCACCCGGGGATTGGGATAATGAATCAGGTCCGAGTTCCGATAACCTGAGACAATCAGAACATTGTGGATGCATTCGTCAGCGCGGATCATGTCCCGGGCCAGTTTGAAGGCCACCAGGGTGGTGCCGCAGCGCTGTTGCATATCAAAAGACCAGGCTTTTGTAAGACCCAGTTCTTTTTGAATCTTGGGCCCCACCGGCCAGTTGCGGTGCTCCTTGATTTCTTCGCCACTCCAGATAACCAGATCGATCTGTTGATTTTTCAACCCCGAGTGGTAAAGGGTCTTGCGGGCGGCCTTCAGGCCCATGGCGACGGTACCGTCGCCGGGCCCGGGCACATTTTTCTGATACCAGCCCAGCTTGGTGCGAATGATTTCGGCCGGAGTGTCGCACTGGGAGGCGATATAGTCTGCATCATGATAGGCTCTGGGCACATATGCGGCCAGACTCAGAATTCCGGCCGTGACATTCGGTTTGGACATAATTATGGACTCTTGGAAAAGGCTTGTTTGCGTTTAGCAATATAGTCATTTACGGATCCGATGACACCTTTAGGGAAAAATATGACGACCAGAATAAAGAGTATTCCAAAAAGAAGCAGCCATCTTTCTAACATATTATGCAGCAAGGTTGCCTGTGGCAAAAAGTCTTTTGCGACACTCTGAAGGTCCGGTAAAAAGGTCTGGGTAATCAACAAAAAGGCAGCGCCCACAATCCCGCCGTAAAGGGTGCCCATGCCGCCGATGATGACCATTAGAAGAACATTGAGCATAATCGCCATGACTTCAAGGCTAGACTCCGGGTTCACATAGCCCACCCACATGGCATACAATCCGCCGATCAGAGTTGCCAGCAAGCACCCGAAGGTAATTGAAATGGCTTGGAAAATAAACGTTTTGTAGCCAAGTGCCACGGCCCGCTGTTCGTTATCGCGGATGGCCTGCAATACCCGGCCCAATGGCGAATGGATAAATCTGAGCATCATCATAAACAACGCCAGGCAGATAAACAGTATCAGATAATAGGTTATCACACGGCCGGTGAAGTCGATGCCCATAAATTCTCCCATGTTGAATCCCACCGAAAAAATGCCGGGCATGCTGATGCTGATCCCGTCCTCGCCGCCGGTAAAATGGCTGAGCTTGTTTGCCAGAACAATGGCCAATTCAGCGAGTGCCAGAGTAACCATCGCAAAAAAGATGGCCTTGACCCGCAAAGAGATAAAACTGATGAGCAGGGCCAGGAAAGCGGCAACCACCGCAGACAGCAGCAGCCCGAGAATCAGATTGAGGTAAGTTGGGCTGCCGTATTTTTCCAACATGAATGCGACACAATAGGCACCGATGCCGAAAAACATGCCGTGTCCAAACGAGAGAATCCCGGTATACCCCAGCATGATATCAAAACTGGCGACCAGCGAAGCAAAGATGACAATCTTCATTGCCAGATCAACGGTTTTAAATGAGGGAAATAAAAAAGGGACCAGCAGGAACAGGGCCAAAAGCCCTATTCGAAGGTAAAAACTGCCGCTGCCGTAGCGGCTCCTTTTTTCTTGATTACGAAATATCTGAACGGGTGTTTGATCTTGCATGGTCTTATTAGGTGTATGCTTATATTAAGTTGGTTAAAAAGAGCAGAGCGAAGCGACATCCACCATTCGTCAATCTTCAATCCAAGAAGTTTCACACGAGCGCCGCCGCTGGCCGCGAGCGTCCAGTCTGATCAAAATAGAAACTTTGGGGCGCGGTTCCGAAATCGGCCGTTGTTGGGTTTCGCATTTCGTAATAGCACCGGCAAAATGTAGGTTGGGTTGAGTGCAACGAAACCCAACAAAGCCTTGAGTAGGCTCAACCCAACCTACAAAGGCAAAGTGGCCCAGGATAGAACCAACTCCAACTTTTGAAATGTAGTTTCATATAAGCAGCGCCGCTGGCCGCAAGCGTCCAGTCTGATCGAAAAAGAAACCTAAGTGTTCACCGCAGAGAACGCGGAGGTCGCAGAGAGTATTAAAAATTCTCTTTCTCGGCGGTCTCTGCGAACTCTGCAGTGAGATACACCTTGGACTGATCTCGGATATATGTAGTTTCATACAAGGGTTCTGGGTTCAGTGCCGGCTCCGGCGGAACACCCGACACATGAAAATCATGTCAGGTAACCATTACCCAGCATCAAGCATCCAGTATCCTGAGCCAACCCGCAACCCGCAACCCGCTCTACTTCCCGGCCGCAAAAAGTCCTGTCGGTCGAATGAGAAGGATAATTATCATAATTATAATGTTGACGCCGGCGGCGGCCCAGGGGACAAGATAAGCCACATAATTATAAGAAAGCCCAACGATTAGGGCACCAACCAGGGAACCGGTAACACTTCCCAGCCCACCGATGATTACTACAATAAACGCGAAAAGTAGATAGGTTGAGCCCATGTCGGGGTACACCTGAAGACTGAATAAACTCATGGAAAGTCCGCCCAGGGCGGCCAGACCGGCCCCGACTGCAAATACGCCCGTAAATAACAGAAAAATGTTATGGCCCATGGCCTGGACCATTTCGAGATTTTCCACACCCGCCCGCACGATGGTGCCTAACTTGGTTTTTTTAAGAATAAGCTGGATCACAGTGTACACGCCAATTCCAATAAAAATGCAGATGATGCGGTATTTGGCTATAATGATATCGAAAACATCCCAATTTCCCCGAAATTTCAGAGGAACGGTCATGACTTCATCGTTGGGCCCCCAAAATACACGGATCAATTCTACCAGCACAATCGTGGCACCGAACGTGATCAGGATTTGAAACAGATGACTTCCGTAGACACGGCGCACGATGACTCTTTCCAGAATAATTCCGAGTACGGCAACGGCTGTCATTGCCGCCAGAATGGCAACTATAAATACGCCGAAGTTTTGCAGAACGGAGTCTGCTTCCACCCATTCTCGCAAGCGCCCGAAGACACTGAAGCCGACATAGGCGCCCCAGGCAAATAAAGCACCGTGGGCGAAGTTTAAAACATCCATCAAGCCGAAGATGATACTGACGCCGGAGGCGATCAAAAATAGCAGCATTCCCATGGCAAGTCCTGCAATGGTGAGCGTCAGATAGGTTTTAAAAGGTATCCCCAGCAGCGGAAGCATTAAAAGAATAACTCCTCCGGCGATGGTCAGTTCCTTGTCCCAGCGCTTAAGTACCGTTTCAGACATTGGTCAAACCTCTTTTAAAGCGAGTACACGCTATATTCGACGAATTGCTATGCAACTTTGGATATCCCCAAATACCTGCTCTTTAACTCATCATTGTCTACGAGATCAGTCATTTTACCGTTATGCACCGCCAGCCCGTCATCCAGGATATAATAGTGGTCGCCAACCATGCTGGCCATGTAAAAATTCTGCTCCACCAAAACGACGACGCTGCGCGCTTTAATTTGATTGATGGCGTCAATGACGACATCCACGATTATGGGCGCCAGGCCCTTTGATGGTTCATCGATGAGTAGCAAAGAAGTATCATTGACAATGGCGCGGGCAATGGCAAGCATTTGTTTCTGACCACCGCTCAGGATCCCGGCCTGGGCCTTCCAGAAATTTTTGAGATCCTTGAACATCTCTAAGGTCCGCGCCAGCCTTTGGCCTGTGGCCTCATCTTCAACCAGCATGGCCACCCGCATGTTTTCCTCCACCGTAAGGTTGGCAAAAATGCCCATATCTTCAGGGACAAATCCGATCCCCAGGCGTGCGATTTGATAGGGTTTTTTATGCTGGATTTCTTTGCCGTTGTATAGAATTTTACCTTGCGAGGCCGGCAAGAGGCCCATCACGGTCCTCAGGGTTGTACTCTTGCCGGCACCATTGCGGCCGATGAGGACGGTGACCGCATCGGCCTTGGCCTCAAACGAGAGCCCCTGGAGAATATGATGATGGCCGATAAAGGTATGTGCGTCTTCGACCTTTAAAATAGATTCATTCAAGTTTGGCTCCTCCGCCAAGATAGGCCTCCTGGACTTCTTTGCTGCGGTGAATGGTATCCGGATCGTCGTCGGCGATCAACCTTCCGTCCTGCAGCACGGCAATCGAATCCGACAAGGCCATAATCATGTCCATTTTGTGTTCAACCAAAAGAATGGTGCGGTTTCGTGAGGATTTGATTTCCTCAAGAACCTCTAAAATTGCCGGAACTTCTTCCTGTGACATGCCGGCGGTAGGCTCATCCAGAAAAAGAACCTTGGGCTCCAGCGCCAAGAGAATGGCTAACTCCAGCTTGCGCTGTTCCCCGTGGGTCAGGGAACTGGCCGGATCAGCCCATTTGTCGTTTAGCAGCAGATTCTTGAGAATGGCATAGGCTTCATCCTCGGTTTCTGAGAAATGAAGGTAGTTGCGCCAAAAGTTAAGACCGAATCCCTGGCGTGACTGTATCGCAACCCTGACGTTTTCCAGGACACTCAAAACCGGAAAGATATTTGTCAACTGAAAGGATCGCCCCATTCCAAGACGCGTCCGCATGGCGGGCCCCAGATGGGTAATATCCTGCCCCTTGAAAAATACTTTACCCCCGGTGGCTTTATACTGGCCGGTTAACAAATTGAAAAAAGTGGTTTTGCCGGCACCATTGGGACCGATAATGGATTTCAAGGTGAAAGCCGCCACCTGCATGTTGACATGGTCGACAGCGACATGCCCGCCAAAGCTGATGGTTAGATCCTTTGTTTCAATGATCGGTTCTACAATCTTAGCATTCATAACCCTCTCGGTTCCTGATGACCGCAAGCCGAGAGACCGAAAGGCTGGGATACCGGAATGCCAGGAAGCCTGGATTACCTTAAATTGGGGTGTTCAGAAATTTTCTTGGCCTCCGAGTTTTAAAACCAATTCACCTCGAGCCTCCCGGCCTCCAAGCCTGACTGCCTCCCATCAACAAGCATTTGCAGTTATCAGTTATAGATTGATCTCATTGGTCACTGTGCCAGCCACGCCGTCACTTATTCATAACCGGCGGGGCCGTTTCCTCCATCGACAACTCTTTGATGAGCACGGGGATGGCCCATTCAACATCCGGCTTCACATCAAGTTGAAATGCATACATGGCTTGCAAGGCCTGATGATCTTCCTTTCTGAACTTCATCTTGCCCTTGGGCGTCATAAACTCCATCCCCTCCATGGTTGCAATCAGCTTCTCGGTGTCGGTACCCCCGGCTTTCGTAATCGCTTCCACCACAGCACCGGCAGCCGCAAAACCACCGCAAGTGAAAAAGTCCGGCGGTTCGTTAAAACGCTTATAATGCTCTTTCACCAGCCAGTCGTTCACGTCGTTCTTGGGATTTTCATAGTAATAGTAGATCGAACCTTTCATGCCCTTAAGCGGCTTCCACATTTTGAGGACTGCCAGAACGTTGCCGCCACTGGCGATCTGAATGCCGTACTTGTCGAGCCCGGCCTCCATCAATTGGGCCAGCGGACCGCCCTTTCCGGCCCAGATGACCCAGACATACTTGGGCTCGGGCTGGTCCTTCAGGGCCTCGATGATTCGTTGGATCGGCGCTGTAAAATCCGTCCCCTTGGGATCAGCGTACTCCTCATGCACGACTTTGGCACCGAGCTTTTCCGCAGCCTTTTTGTACGCAGCGATGCCATCCCGCCCAAAAGCATAATCCTGCCCGATGCAGGCAATACTGACCCCAGGCTGGGAGATCGCCACCGCATTGGAAATAGCATCCTGACTTGAGTTGCGACCGGTTCGGAATATGTAACGATTCCAATTTTTACCGGTGATGGAGTCTGCCACTGCCGGCTCGACGATGAGAATTTTTTTAAATTCCTGGGCCACCGGCAGAACGGCCAAGGCCACTCCGCTGCTGGTCGGCCCGATTGCCAGATCCACCTTGTCGTCGCTATAAAGTTTGGTCAGCAGCATCTTGGCTCTGGCGGCCTTGAGCTGGGTATCCTCGACAACCAGCTTTACATCGCGGTCGATGATCTTATTGGTCCCCTTGGTGAAGTATTCCAACCCCATCTCAAATCCGGTAACCTCCGCCTTACCATAAATCTCATAAGCACCGCTCAAGCCCTGAATGATACCGATTTTGATGGGATCCGCCGCCATAACGGGGGCTGTGCAAAAAGCGACAATCAGGAAAACCAACATACCCAGACAACGAAATTGTTTGACGTTCATTTTACTCCTCCTTTTTTATGTTGTTGTTTTAAGAATACTCCTCCCGCAACCTGTTTTTAAGAACCTTGCCGGCAGCATTACGCGGCAGCCGATCAATAAAAACAACACTCTTGGGGATCTTATATTTGGCCAGGCTGCCGTGGAGGTGATCGATGATCTCATCGGCGGTAACTTTCCGGCCTTCTTTTACTGCAACGACGGCTCGGCCGACTTCACCCCATTTTGGGTCTTTGACGCCGATCACTGCCACCTCGGCTATTTGCGGTATTTGGAAAATAGCGTTTTCCACTTCAGCCGGATACACATTCTCACCGCCGGAGATGAACATGTCCTTTTTGCGCTCAACGATGTAAAGACAGCCGTCCGCGTCCATCCGGGCCAGATCGCCGGTGTGAAACCAGTCACCGCTAAAGGCCTTTTCGGTCGCATCAGGAAGTTTCCAGTAACCCTGCAGCAAATTAGGTCCCCGAATGACCAGTTCGCCCACCTCTCCGGCCGGCAGTTCGTGCATTTCATCATCGACGATGCGGGCATCCAGATGAAAGACGGGTTTGCCGATGGACCCGGCTTTCGCAAGCGCCAGCTCTTTTTCCAGGGTGGCAATACTGGGTGCCGCTTCGCTCATCCCAAAGCCCTGCTGGAGTGCAATACCGGCCTCGTGGTACTGCCTGACGAGGCTGACGGGCAACGGAGCACCGCCGCTCATGACTACCCGTACATGGTTAAATGCAGCGGCATCAAAATCCGGATGCTGAATCAGAGCCAGAAAAATGGCCGGCACGCCGAAAAACAGCGTGATGTCTTCTTGTTTGAGCAATGTTAAAGTTTGAACCGGATCAAAAGTGCGCTGGATGACCACCGTGCCGCCGTCGTAAAGCATGGGTAGAGTAAACAGCCCGATGCCGCCGATATGAAACATGGGCAATACGACCAGGTTACGGTCTTTGGAAGAAAAATCCATGGGCAAGTTGAGATTCAGCACATTCCAGAAACTGGCTCCCTGACTGAGAATAGCCCCTTTGGGTTGTCCGGTAGTGCCGGCGGTGTACATGATAATATGGGGAGTGTCCAGATCGGGAGCCGGATCGATTTCAGGCTCGCTATCGGGTTGGTCGGCTATCAGGGTTTCATAAACACGAACCCGTGGCATATCTTTTTCACCGAAAGCGATAACTTGCTTCAGCGCTGTTTGATCCCCAACATCCTCGACCAGCTCGACGAGTCCGGCATCAAAGAACAGTGTTTCGGCCCCGCTGTCATTTAAGATAAATGCCAGCTCCGGAGCGGTTAGCCTCCAATTTAGAGGTACCAGGATCAAACCCAATTTAGCGGCCGCCATGATAACTTCCAAAAACGCCACCCGGTTGTAGGACAGGATGGCCACCCGATCACCGATTTGCAGGCCCATTCCCAACAAGGCATGCGACAGACGGTTGACACGGTGGTTCAATTCGTGGTAACTGAGCCGCTTCTCGCCGTCCACAACCGCCTCTTTTGCGGGAGTCAGCAACTCTCTTTTAACCAACCAGGAACCGATGCCGGGAACCTGCATAATTACTCCTTCAGACAAAAATTTTCTGCATCACAGCTGCCATATTCTCGGCAAAATTTACCACCGTTGTCAGGCCCTCTTCATCGTTTTCAGCATCCC
>Ga0316189_10004342_pt1 | contig 13656 bp, 5 predicted proteins | sample LowCovwburrow_MG_FD_204930 | JGI IMG/M metagenome (GOLD analysis project Ga0316189, IMG submission 204930) | Coastal sediment microbial communities from Maine, United States - Lowes Cove worm burrow | ecosystem: Environmental > Aquatic > Marine > Coastal > Sediment | place: USA: Maine...
GGATTCCCGTTACCTGGAGCTAATATTGTTGAAAAAGGAACCACAAATGGCACACAATCAGATTTTGATGGTAAATATTCTCTTAAGTTAGTTAATGCTAATACAACATTAGTGATTTCTTACTTAGGTTACATTTCTCAAGAAATCATAGTAGCAGGACAAACTAGCATTGATGTTGTATTGAAAGAAGCATCTTCAATACTTGAAGAGGTTGTAGTTGTTGGATACGGTACTCAAAAGAAGGCAAACATATCTGGATCTATTTCTACTGTTGAGTTAAACAATGTGGAAAATCGTCCCGTTACACATTTAAGTCAAGCTTTGGCTGGGGCAGTATCTGGAGTTTCAACTTTTCAGAGTTCTGGTGAGCCAGGCAATGATGACATAAGAATTTTAATACGTGGTGTAAATACTATTAATAATACTAATCCTTTAGTAATAGTTGATGGTGCTCCTGGGTCAATGAGTAATGTAAGCTCTAATGATGTTGCATCTATTTCGGTTCTTAAAGATGCAGCAAGTTCAGCTATTTACGGTTCTAGAGCAGCTAATGGTGTTATTCTTATTACCACAAAGAAAGGTAAAAGTGGAAAAGTGTCTGCATCTTATAATTCTTTTTATGGTATAAGTCAGGCAACCAGGCTTCCTGAATTTGTTTCAAACTCTGCCGACTATATGGAATTAAGAAATATTGCGTTTGCCAATGGTGGTCGTCCTGCTGATGATCCTTATTATCCGCTAGAAACTATTGATGCGTTTAGGAATAGTAATGATCCAATACGTTACCCCAATACTGATTGGATGGATTATGTTATAGGAGGTACTGGAGAAATAAAATCACATAATGTTATTTTACAAGGAGGTTCTGATCAATCCAGATATCGTATTTCTTTAGGTTATTTAGATCAAACTGGTGTTCAGCCTAATACAGGTGCAGATCATTATACTTTAAGAACAAGTCTTAATTCTAAAGTTTCAGAAAAATTTAAAATTGGAATGAATATCTATAGTAGATGGCAAAATAGATATAATCCAGGTAGCGCAAATCAAGGACTTTTTTCGGCAGAGCGGTCATCTCCAATGACCCTTCCAATACATCCAGATGGACGATATGGAGGTGCTGGAACAGATCAGGATGGTGCTATATTTAACCCTAAACAAGATTTAGAAACAAATTTTAGAGAAATAGAAGAACAACGTTTGACAACAAATATAAAAGCAGACTACGAAATATTTAAAGGTTTAACTTTAGGAGGAAATGTTTCATTTTCTCTTACGCATACGCATAACAAGTCATATAACTTGCCATATCAATTATGGAATTTCAGAGATGATACAGTTGAATTTGAAGATCAACTCATAAACATAAATTTAAACGAGGCAAGTTCGAGGTTCTATAGGGTTACTCTTACGAGCACTATTAATTATGCAACAACTATTAATGATAACCACAACCTTAACGTTTTAGTAGGTGCTGAACAGGATGGAATACATAATAGATGGATTTCTGGTAGTGCACAAGGTTTTGTGACTGAGAATCTTTTGGTGCTCAATGCATCCCAAGGAGGGGTAGAAAACACTAATGTTGGTGGTTCTGCAACCGACGATACATTAAGGTCCTTTTTTGGAAATTTGACCTATGACTTTAAAGAAAAATATCTTCTTACAGCAAATGTTAGATATGATGCGTCTTCAAGATTTAATCCAGATTTTAGATGGGGACTATTTCCAGCATTTTCTGCAGCATGGAAAATATCTAAAGAAGGCTTCATGGAGAATGTAGACTTTATTAGTAATTTGCAACTAAGAGTTGGATGGGGTCAAGTTGGAAATAATACATTGCCTCTATATAAGTATTTTTCAAGTTATGATTTTGATAATCCTGATGGCACCGCAAATAGTTATTTTTTAGGTGGATCACTTCAGCCTGGTGTAGCTGTTTCTGAGTTAGCTAATCCACTTGTTGAATGGGAAACTACCACAGGAAAAGATTTAGGAATTGATTTAGGGTTTTTAAATAACTCATTAACCGTTAGTTTAGGTCTCTTTGAAAAATTAACTGAAGATGTCCTATTAGATACATCAATCCCAGCAGAAGTTGGTGTTTTTACACCTCCTACACGTAACCTAGGAATTGTTCAAAATAAAGGTTGGGAACTAGATGTTAACTACAGAAAAAAAATTAAAGACCTATCTTTTAATATTGGTTTTAATCTTTCTCATGTCAAAAATAAAGTGGTAAGATTCAACGATGTTCCTAATTTAGGTAGACATCTTATCAAAACAGGAGAGCCAATATGGTCACTTTTTGGGTATGAAACAGCTGGTCTTTTTCAGGATGATCAAGACGTTGCAGATTGGCCTGTTCAATTTGGTCTACCAAATGACCCAACAAATGCTAATAGTTATGGCCCTGGAGATATAAAATTTGTTGATCAATTAACAGTTGATACTGATGGTGACGGTATTCCAGATGAGGCAGATGGTGTCATAAATGAGGATGATAGAGTTATCTTAGGTAATCCATTTCCAAAGTACACGTATGGGATTACTTTAGGAGCAGATTGGAAAGGTTTTGATTTGTCTGCACAATTGCAAGGTAGAGAAGGCAGTAAAGGCTGGTTATTAGGTACTGTTGCTTTTGGTCATTCACAAAATGGAGAGAGAGGGCATATTCCTGCTAAATATAAAAATGCTTGGTCTCCAGAGAATCCTAATTCGACTATTCCGCGTTTAAATTCAAATATATATAGTCAAAATGATAATGATTATTATATTCAGAATACATCATTCTTAAAAGTTAAAAGTTTACAATTGGGATATTCTTTACCTTCAGAAGTTATAGGTAAAATGGGTATGACAAAGCTTAGAGTTTATCTAAGTGGGGAGAACTTATTTACATTTACTCAATTTGAAGGGTTTGACCCTGAAAGAGGTTTAACGAGTTCAGGTGTATCTTATCCCATACACAAAACGTATACTTTCGGTATTAATCTTACATTTTAAAAAAATATAATCATGAAAAATAGATTTAAATTTACACTAATTTTATCGCTAGCGATGTTATTTTCGTGTTCAGAGGATTATCTTAATAGATCTCCGTATGATAAAATATCTAAGCTTAATTTTGATCCAGATTTAGCATTAATGGGTACTTATAATATTCTTAGAAGGAATGAGATTTCACAAGAAATGCATGCCTTTGATGCTTGTACACCAATAAATTATACCAGATTCCGCCAATGGAACAAGTTTCCTAAGGGTACTGCCACTTCTGATGGTGGACGTTCAGGACGTCTGTGGGAAGACCTTTATAAGGGCATATTTAGAGCAAATGATTTTCTAATAAGTTTGGAAGCCCATGAAGGCATGAGTCCAGCTGATAAAATCATTTATGAAGCAGAAGCTAGGTTTTTAAGAGGGTATTTTTATCATCGCTTGTTTTCTAGTTTTGGACGCTGCATTTTAACTTTAGAACCTTTAACAATTGAGAATGCGCGTCAGCAGGTTAGAGCTTCAGAAACTGATATTTTAGATGCAATATTTGCTGATCTTGATTTTGCTGAAGAAAACTTATCAGAAACAGCAAGATTAAGTGGTGGAGCTACAAAGGGAGCTGCTATGGCGTTGAAAGCTAGGGTTCATTTATATGAGGGGAATTGGCAAGGAGTGATAGATGAGACGCAAAAAGTTATAAATTTAGGTGTTTATGACTTGTATGAAGATGAATTTCCAGAGGATAATTTCGCAAAAATATTTCATCATGAGAATGAATTGAATAAAGAAGTTATTTTTGATGTAGCCTTTTCTGGAGGACATTTTGATGATGGTAATGCTTTTCAAACTTATATAAATGGTAAGGCTCATGAAATGAATCCTGGTTTTGTGAGAAGTAATCCTACCATGTATCTTGTAAGCAAGTTTGAAAATAGAGATGGTACTCCAGTTACAGATCCTAAAGACGTTTCAAATAGAGATTATCGTTTTTATGCTTCTATACTTTATCCAGGAGCAACATTTAACGGTGTTGTAGATCCTCCTGGTATGCTTAGACAATCCCAAACAGGAATGAATCAGCGCAAGTACACCATGGAGTTTGATGAGATGTTTTTAACTATGAGAAGGGGGATTAACAATTTTATTTTATTGCGATATGCAGATATTTTACTCATGTATGCTGAGGCTCAAAATGAATTGGTTGGACCAGATGCTTCAGTTTATGCTGCTGTGAATAGACTTAGGAGTAGAGGAGGTATATTAGATTTACCTGCAGGATTATCTAAAGCAGAGATGCGTGAGAGAATACATAACGAAAGAATTGTTGAGCTAGCTTTTGAAGGTTTAGCTTTGTGGGATATGAGACGTTGGGGTAAAGCAGGAACTATTGAAGGTTCTATGGATGCAATAACGTATATGGCTACATATTCTCCAGTAGGATGGGATGGACAAACTCCTGCAGATTATGTGTTTGCTGAAAAAGATTATTTATGGCCAATACCACTAAATTCCATAGATAATATACCAACATTAGAGGGTGATCAAAACCCAGGTTGGTAATAAAACTTGTCTTTTATCATAAATGTTTAGTAATTAGTTTGAGTTAGTTTAAGTTTAAGAACCATCAGAGGATTCTGATGGTTCTTTTTTAAAACTAGCATTTCAAAAATAAAACATCTACTTTTTTACAAGTATTTTATCAATAAATAATTTTTTAATGTAGCTCTGAGTTTACTATTCAGAGGCTAATGACTATTCTTAAAAATAACTAATGAACGTGCTCGTTAAATCATCATTTTTAATAGGTTGTGCTTTTGTTTTTGGCATTGTTATTTTTACACAATGTAAAAATAACAAGTCTATAAATGATAGTATTGTTCAAAGACCTAATATTATTTTAATTTACGCAGATGATCTTGGGCGAGGATTACTTGGTACCTATGGTCAAAAAATTATAAAAACACCCCATATTGATAAGTTGGCTAGAGAAGGCATTCGTTTTGATAATGCTTATGGTAATATGTTATGTGCCCCAGCTCGGGCAAGCTTAATTACAGGTTTACACGATTGCCATAGCAATGAATGGAATATTACATCTGGCGGCATATACAAAGCATTAGATAATGAGTTTAGTTTAGATGAAATTAAAGAAAAAATACACGGTGTTGCTCTCCCAGCTAAACCCAATGATGTTTTTTTAGGTCAGGTAGCGCAAAAAGCAGGGTATATAACTGCTGAGTTTGGCAAATTAGAATGGGGTTTTGCAACAACACCAGAAAGATTAGAACGCCATGGATGGGATTATCATTTTGGTTATTATGATCATGTACGTTGTCATGGTTTTTATCCTCCCTTTCTATTTGAAAATGGACAAAAAGTTGATTTACCAGGAAATACAAGAATAGATTGTGGTAAATCAAATGAGCCAGAAACGCAAGAAACGTATAATGACCGTTGGGATATGGAAGGAAAAACAGTTTATTCAGAACATATCATCATGGATAAACTTTTGGATTTTATAGATACTCGTAATCCAAAAAAAACAAACCAACCTTTTTTTATTTATTTCCCAACACAATTGCCTCACGGTCCAGTTGCTATTCCTCAAGTTCATTCAGATTTTAAAAACGATGAGAATTTAAATGATATAGAAAAAGAATATGCTTCCATGGTAAAAATGTTAGATGATGATGTTGGTCGCATATATTCAAAATTAGAATCACTTGAAATTATTGACAATACGATTATTGTATTTACTTCAGATAATGGGCACGAAATTTACTATTCTCAAGAAGGAAGAACTTCTAAGAATAAATTTAAAAATCTAGCTGGAGAAAAGTACGACAATGTTGCCACTAAATTTTTTAGTGAATTAAACGGAGATATTTTTGACGGTAATGATGGGATGGCAGGTTTAAAAAGAAGCAATTGGGAAGGGGGCGTAAGAGTACCTTTATTTTGGTATTGGAAAGGTAAAATTAAACAAGGCACGGTTTCAAATCAAAGGGTTAGTAATTATGATTTTTTAAATACACTAGCAGAACTGGTTGGGATAGATCAGATTGATAGCAAGGATGGAGTTTCTTATGCCAAAATATTATTTGGCAAAAAATCAAAAGAGCGTGATTACACCATTTTTTCATCATATATGGGACCTGCTTTGGTAACTAACGACGGATGGAAACTTCGTTATTTTTCAAAAGAAAAGCTATTTCAGCTTTATTATTTACCTAATGATTACAGAGAAGAAAATAACCTCGCTGAGTCTAATCCAGAAAAAGTTGAAAGGTTAAAAACCATACTTCTTAAAGAATGCGATGGTAATTTAAGACATGGTCAGGTTGGTCAATTTGTATCAATAAAATAAATATAAACACATGAAACGTTTAATTTTAATCTTATGTTCAGTTTGTTTGATTTTATTCGTATTCAATGCATTTGGGCAGCAAAAGAATGATAAACCCAATATTATTTTAATTGTTGCAGATGATTTAGGTTATGGAGATTTAAGTCTCAATGGCAGCAAACAAATTAAAACATCAAATATAGACCGTTTAGCAAATGAGGGTGTTAATTTTACTCAAGGCTATGTATCTGCTCCAGTTTGCAGTCCTTCTCGTGCTGGATTATTAACCGGTAGAAATCAGGTGCATTTTGGGCACGATAATAATATAGGCGGTAATCAACCTGGTTTTAATTCTCAATATTTAGGTTTACCCCTGACTGAAACAACAATAGCAACACGCCTTCAAGATTTAGGCTACACTACAGGATTAATTGGTAAATGGCATTTGGGTACAGCACCTCAATTTCATCCTTTAAAAAGGGGTTTCGATGAATTTTGGGGATATACAGAAGGCGGACATGACTATTTCTCTTCAAAAAGAAGATCTATTGAATGTAATTATAAAAAAGTACAACCGATAACTTATTTAACAGACGATAAAGGGGATGAGTGTATCGATTTTATAAAACGACATAAAAACGAACCTTTTTTCTTATTTGCATCGTTTAATGCGCCTCATACACCTATGCAAGCTACTAGAGCTGATTTGGAGCTATTCAAAAATATAAAAGATGAAAAACGGAGAACCTACTGTGCCATGGTACATAGGTTGGATGTTAATATAGGAAGGATTTGTAAAACACTTGAAGAAGAAGGATTAGAAGAAAACACATTAATTGTTTTTATTAGCGATAATGGTGGGCCAGTGGGCTCAAATGCTTCTATTAATGCACCATACAATGGGCAAAAAGGAACCTTGCTTGAGGGTGGTATTCATGTGCCTTTTATAATGAATTGGAAAGGGAAACTACCACTAGGTAAGATCTATAAAAACCCAGTTACAGCACTTGATTTTGCTCCAACTTTTTTTGAATTGGCAGGTGGAGTTAAAACAGACAAAGTAAATTTTGATGGTGTAAGCTTGATGCCATATATAACTGGGAAAAATATTAATAAACCACATAAAAGGCTTAATTGGCGGTTTACTATAAGCGCAGCCATTAGAGAAGGAGATTGGAAACTTATACGTTTACCAGACCGTTTACCCATGCTATATTACTTGCCAGAAGATGTTTCTGAACAAAATAATGTGTCGCTTAAAAATATAACGCGCACTAAAGCACTATTAAAAAAATTAGGCGATTGGGATGTACAACAACCACATCCTATATTTTTAGAAGGTTACGAGTGGAAAGCGAGACAACTTGATTTTTACGATAATAAATACCCATTAAAGCAACCATCAGAATAATAGATTACAACAAAGAAACCATTTATGAAAGTAACTAATTTACATATTCTTAGAAAGTTAGTATTGTTTAACTCCTGTATGATTTTTATAATTTTTGTTAGTTGTGATTATAAAGCGAAACCCATAGAAAAGGTTACCCTTATTCCTTACCCACAACATATAGAATATATTGGAGCTAAATTTGAAATATCTTCTATAATAGAGATAGAGTTAGACGAAACGCTTATAAACGAGGGATTTTTACTTAACCCATATGTGCAGGAATGGAATAAGTTAATTAATGCTGAAAATTCAGATTCAAAACACATAAAAATTTCAATTGAGGTTGATAACACCATTCATGAAAACGATGAAGCATATCAACTTTCTATCAGTAAATCAAGAATAAAAATTATTGGGAAAACTGACAAAGGTTGTTTTTATGGCATCCAATCTTTAATTCAGTTGGTTGATGTTATTGATAATAAAATTTGGTTGCCTCAGATTGATATTATTGATTATCCTAAATTTAAATGGCGTTCTTATATGCTAGACGAATCCCGATATTTTTTCGGAAAAGACTTCGTATTTAAACTTTTGGATGAATTAGCAGCACTTAAAGTGAATAAATTTCATTGGCATTTAACTGATGATGCTGGTTGGCGCTTAGAAATAAAAAAATATCCATTATTAACAGAGATTGGCTCTAAAAGAGATAGTACTAAAATTGAAGATAAAGTAAATGGAATCACTTTTGGTACAAAGTTGTATGATGGTAAACCCCATTCGGGTTTTTATACCCAAGAAGACATTAAGGATGTTATTGAGCATGCAGAATCATTAAAAATCGATATTATTCCAGAGATAGAAATGCCTGGGCATTCTAGCGCTGCAATCGCTGCTTACCCTTGGTTGGGTGTTATTGGGGAGTTAACCAAAGTCCCAACAAAATTTGGAAAACATAAAGACAGTTATAATATAGCAGACCCTAAGGTTATCAGTTTTTTACATGATGTATTAGATGAAGTATCTGATTTATTTCCTTATGAGGTTGTTCATATTGGTGGTGATGAGGTATTATTTGGTGCTTGGAATAAGTCCAAAGAAATTCAAGATTATTTAAAAACACATCATTTAAAAAGCCCAGCAGATGCTCAAATTAAATTTACCAACGAGATATCAAATTATCTAGAAGGTAAAGGGAAACGAATGATGGGCTGGAACGAAATTATGGGACATAATATTCATGATTTTAAAAACACTGAAGATTATCAAGTACAAACGTCGCTATCAAAAAAATCTATTATTCATTTTTGGCGAGGAGATAAGAAGTTGATAAAGGAAGCAGCTCTAAATGGTCATGAAATTGTGTATTCTAGAAGTGGCGATACCTATCTTGATTACCCTTATAAAAGTGTTTCTCTTGAAAAAATGTATAAAATGAATCCTTTCCCCGAAGGTCTTGAACCGCAATACCATAAAAACATTCTAGGCATTGGTATTCAAATGTGGACAGAGTGGGCACCAATATATCAGGATGTAGAGTATAAAACATTTCCTAGAGTTGCCGCCTTTGCAGAAGCTACATGGTCTCGGACTGGAGATTATGAAGATTTTGTTAATAGGGTAAAAAAATATAGTGATAGATGGATAACAAAAGAGATAAACTTTCCAGTAGCAGAAATAAAATGACACAAACAAAATCACAAAATATAAAGCTATTAAGAAAAACAATTGGATTTGTAATCTTGTTTCAATTGTGTATTTATTTTAATTATTCTTATGCTCAAAATAAAATTGAAAAAAAATGGTGGAATCCAACTAGTACAGAATTCCCGGTTATTGAAGGCCAAGGTTGGCCAAATGAGGTCAGTTCAAAATATTATAGGTTTCCAGCAAGGGCAGAAAAAAACATAAGAAAAGGGGTGTGGAATTTGTCCAAGCAATCGGCTGGATTATCTATTCGCTTTTGGACTAATGCCGATAGTATTTTTATAAAGTATAAACTAAAAGGATTTCTAGCTTTTCCACACATGCCTGCAACAGGAGTTAGCGGAGTAGATTTATACACTAAATCTTATAATGGAAAATGGTTGCGTTGTTGGGGGAATTATACTATTAAAAAGTCAAGTGACTATACTTTTATAATTGAAGGAGAGTCAGAATTTTATAAAAAACACGGTAGAGAATATAAGTTGTACCTACCACTTTATAACGAAGTAGAAACTTTAAAAATAGGTATAGACAAAGCATTTAATTTAAACCCAATTCCATTAAGAAAAGAAAAACCTATAGTAGTCTACGGCACTTCTATATGTCAAGGAGCTTGTGCTTCGCGCCCCGGTATGGCTTGGACTAATATAGTTGAAAGAAGATTAGACAGACCCATTATTAATCTCGGATTTTCAGGCAAAGGGCGCTTAGAACCTGAAATTATAGATTTAATGACAGAGATTGATACCAAATTATACATATTAGATTGCCTTCCAAATTTATATCCAAACGAAGACGATACGTACCAACTCACTATTAATGCCGTAAAAAAACTTAAAGAAAAAAGACCAGATATACCAATTATTTTAACCGCACATGTAGGCTATGCAGATGAGTTTACTAAAAAAAGCAATCAAGATAAATGGAAAGCCCTGAACAATGATTTAGAAAAGGCTTTTTATAAATTAAAATTAGAAGGCTATTCAAAAATATTTCTTTTAAATAAAGAAGATATTGATTTAAACCAAGATGCATTTGTCGATAGAATTCATCCAAATGATTTTGGTATGGTGCAATACGCCAATGCTTACGAAAAGCTAATCAGGGAGATATTAAATGAAAAAAGCGGTAATAGCGCTACAACAATTCCTGTAGCTCAAAGCAGAGATGTTTATGTTTACGATTGGGAAAAAAGGCACCAAGAAATACTTGAGTTAAACAAAACCAACCCACCAAAAACATGCCTTTTTGGAGATTCCATCCTTCATTTTTGGGGAGGACAACCAGAGTGCAAAATAGCTAGAGGAGAAAATTCATGGGATAGTATATTGAAGCCCATGGGAGTAAGGAATTTTGGGTATGGTTACGATATGATTGAAAATGTTTTATGGCGAATACACCATGAAGAACTAGATGGTTACAAACCAGAAAAAATTGTATTAATGATTGGTACCAATAACCTATTTTCAAACACCAATAATGATATTGTTGCAGGATTAGAAAACCTTATTAAAACCATAAATTTTCGTCAACCAGAAAGCGAAATACTTCTTGTAGGGATATTACCAAGAAAAGGTAGTGAAAAAAAGATAAAAAGAATAAACTTTAAAATATCGCAATTAGCAGAGCTTAATAATATTCAATATCATGATTTTGTGGACTCATTTCTCCTTAAAAACGGAAAATTAGATGAATCGCTATTTACAGATGGATTGCACCCCAATAATCAAGGGTATATGGTTTTAGCAAAAAGAATAAAATATATATGTGATTAATTTTAACTAAAAAATGATTTTAAATACATTAGACATGAAAAAGACAAGTATTACTTTAATAATAAGCATTCTATTTTTTATGATGTCTTTATCAACAGTCCATTCACAAAAGTATTTGGATATGATGGAAGATAATGCATACAATGTTTATGACGTTATCAAGGAGGCAGAAAATTATTTTCAATTTCATCAAGAAAAACGAGGAGGTATATGGAAAGCATATAATAGATGGAGAGCAGCGAACGAACCATTCTTTTACCCATCAGGAGACCGGTCTAGTTTTGACCCTGTAGCTTTAAGAAGTGAAATAGATCAATTTAACAACGCTCAATACTCAAAACAAAATGGTGTTAAAACAACGCAATGGAGTGAACTAGGTCCATATTCTTCCACTTATAATGGAACTACAGGAAGTCCTGCCCCTGGCGTTGGAATGATTAATAAGGTTTGGGTTAATACTAATGATACAAATCATATACGTTGTGGCTCAATTAGAGGTGGTTTATGGGAAACTTTTAATGGTGGCACAAATTGGGTTATTCGTACAGAAGGCTTGATAAGCCCAAAGGCTAATGTTTTTGCAGTTTATCCTGGTAACTCTGACATAATCTATATGCCTATTGAAGACGGTAGGGGCTTTACTTCAGATTTATTAAAATCTACTGATGGTGGAATAACATGGTTGAGTTTAGCACCAACAGGAGGAATAGAAGCAGGCAGAATTAAGCATATTGTGCCTCACCCAACAAACGCATCAATAGTTTATGCCGCAACCAATTCTGGAATATATAAATCTAGTAATGGAGGTAGTGCTTGGATAAGGTTTAACACTCCAAATAATAGAAATTTTGATAATTTGTTAATGAAACCTGATGATCCAGAGACTTTATATTTTGCATGTTATGACGGGCAAGAACCGAGAAGATATCTTTTCAAAACTATTGATGGAGGCTTAAATTGGACTCAGCATCTGGTTCTTCCAGTTAGTAGCAACGGAAGATACAAAAGAGCTAAGTTGTCTGTAACAGCTGCTAATCCAGACTATGTTTATTTTACTACTAATGATCATGGCGTTTGGAAATCAACAAATGCAGGGATTACCTTTACAAAAATTTCAGAAGTTCCAGGCACCTATATGTCACAAGGGGTTTCAGATATAGATCCAGACATCTTTTTATATGGCACACCAAACCTATTTATATGGGATAAAAGCACAAATGCTTTTAAGCAAGTAACCAAATATAACGATGGTCTTAAGCCAGGGCCATATCAAAATGCTTACGTACATGCAGATATTAGAGGTATAACCAGTGTTAATGGTGTTTTTTATATAGGAACAGATGGCTATCTAGCAAAAAGTAGTGATAATGGTGTGACATGGCAACGAATTTCTAATGGTATAGCTGTCCGAGAAATTGGTGGTATCACATGGTCTTCAAAAAATTCAACACGTATGGTTACTGGTTCACATGATAATGGACTTAGTATATTAAAGGGAAGTGTTTGGTTTGACTATGCTGTTGGGGATGGAATAAAAGCACATTTTGATCATCAAGATATCAATACAATTTATGGTGTTACTGCTCTTGGTTTTTGTTATAAAACAACTGATGGCGGAGCATCATTAAATTGGAGTTTCACACAGCCTGGTGCTAATAATGCAACTTGGATTACACCATTTGCTATGCACCCAACTGATGGGAAGACACTTTATATTGGGTTTGATGAAGTGAAAAAAACAACAGATGGTATGATTTCATGGACTACAGTTTCTAGCTTTGGATCGCTAAATACTTATGATAAGGTTACTGAGTTGGCGGTTGCACCATCTAATGGGAGAATAATTTTTGCAGCAAAAAACAATAGGCTTTGGAAAAGTTTTAATGCTGGAGGATCTTGGACTCAAATAAACAGTGGTTTGCCAAACGCAGTAATTTCAAATATTGCAATTCACCCTAGTGACCCTAACAAAGTTGCCCTATCTTATTTTGGTACAAGCGCTGGGAATAAAGTTTATTTTTCAGCTGATGGAGGTCGTAATTGGACTAATTATTCTGGTTCCCTACCAAATACCGATGTTAACTATGTGGCTTTTGAAGATAACCCAAATGATATCATGTATATAACTGTTGACCAAGGCGTGTATTATAGAAGTAATTCAAACACTTCATGGACGCTATATAGTGATGGTTTGCCTGCTACTAGATTGTTAGAGTTAGCCATTAATGAAAGTACTAAAAAAATTAGGGTTGCAACCTTCGGAAGAGGGCTTTGGGAAGCGTCATTAGTAAGTGAATCTCTATCAACCACAGAGGTAAGTAATGCTCCAAAAAAAGCAAAGTTAATTCCATACTTTAATTTGGATAATAACTTAGCCATAGTGTTTAAAAATATTGAATCTGGATTTTATAATATGACTATTTTAAATGTAAATG
>Ga0316189_10004343_pt1 | contig 13654 bp, 8 predicted proteins | sample LowCovwburrow_MG_FD_204930 | JGI IMG/M metagenome (GOLD analysis project Ga0316189, IMG submission 204930) | Coastal sediment microbial communities from Maine, United States - Lowes Cove worm burrow | ecosystem: Environmental > Aquatic > Marine > Coastal > Sediment | place: USA: Maine...
AGTCCGCGAAGGACCACTGCCCGTCGCCGATCTGGAGGTAGCCGACAGCACCGACCAGCGCGGCACCGACGAACGCCACTCCTGCAGAGTACAGGCGCCGCAGCAGCACGCGGCTCTGATCATCTAGGTCGACCGGTACCCACCGTCTCAGCGACTCCCCCGCGGGTCAGAGAGTACGCCATGTAGACTCCAGCCGATGCCCGACGTTGAAGATCCTGGCGCGCTGCCCAACCTGGCCGACCAGGCGTTGTCCAACCTCGTCAACCAGTTCGCGCGCCCGCTGGACTTCCTCCGAGAGCTCGCCCAGAACGCCATCGACGCCGGCTCCCCCCGGATCGAGGTCTCGGTCGGGTTTGACCCACCGGGGACGGACGCATCCACCGGGGTCGTGCGCATCGCGGTGGATGACTTCGGCGAAGGCATGGACCAGGACATCATCGACAACCAACTCACGCGCCTGTTCTCCTCCAGCAAAGAGGACGACCGCACCAAGATCGGCAAGTTCGGCATCGGCTTCACCTCGATCTTCGCAATCGAGCCGGATGCCGTGCTGCTGCGCACTGGTCGTCACGGCGAACACTGGGAGCTGCTGTTCCACGCCGACCGGTCGTTCAACAAGGTGCCGCTGGACGAGCCCGTCCACGGGACCACGGTGACCCTGTTCAAGCGGATGGCACCCTCCGCGGTCGCGGCGCTCGTACAGGAGGTTCGGTTCGTGCTGGGCGCGTGGTGCGAGCACGCTAGGGTCCCGATCTTCTTCCGGGACGACACCGCGCAGTCGGGACCCGCTCCCGCACCGTCCGACGACCCGTTCGCCGCGTTCGCGACCGTCCGAGGGGGCGACGCAACCCGCGTGAACCGCCCGCTGACCCTCGATGCCGACCTCGAGGTCCACCACTCAGAGGACGACCTGCGGGTGGTGATCGGCACCGCCGACCCGCCGAGATTCGGCTTCTACAACGGCGGCCTCACGTTGCTGCACACGCAGAGCGTGGATTCGCTGGGGCGATTCGGCGACCAGCTGGGCCACCTGTCCTTCAAGGTCATGCACGATGGGCTGGAGCACACCCTCACCCGCGACAACGTGATCCAGGACGCCCACTGGGAGGCGGCCATGGCGGGCGTGCTCCGGGCGCGCGCTCCGCTGCGGGACGAGATGATGGCGCGCACGGTCACCGCAGCGGCAGGAGGTGAGGACCTCTCGGTGTGGCACGAGCGCCTGGCAGCGGAGGCGCGCACGCCGGACGGCGCCGACTTCCTGACGCGCATCGCAGCCCAGCCCATCCTGCGGGACCATCGCGGGCAGCCCACCACCCTCGCGCGGGTCCGGGCCCAGGAGCGGCGCGCCGGCTTCGTCCTGCTGGGACAGGGCAACACCGCGCTGCACGAGGCGCTCCATCGAAACGGCATGCTGTTGGTCGAGGACGCGCGCGCCACCCGGGCGCTGTTGCGGAGGGGGGCCGCGCCGTTTTCGTGGCCTTGGTCACGGCGCACAAGGTGGCTCGCTCCGGCGCACGAGGTGTTCATCCTGCCCGGGCTGGTCGACTCCGGCGCCCTGCTCCCGCTCGAGCGCCAGCTCGTCGCGCGCGCCGAAGACCTCTTGCGGACCACAGTCGGGCGCCGGCTCGGCGTCCGGATCGGAGACTTCGCAGGCGCGGCGTCCGGCGCCTCCGTGCCGCTGGCGCTCAACGGCCCGCCGGACGGAAGCGTGTTCTTGCGCGCCCGTCCCCGCTGGCCCGGCCTGCCCGCCTTTCTGCGCTGGCGCACGCTGCTGGTCAACCGTCGCCACCCCTTGTTTCGCTCCCAACTCCTCGCCGCCGCCGAGGACCTCGATGTCGCCGCCTTCGGGCTCGCCTCGGCGCTGCTGACCACGGAGGGCATCGAAGGCGACGGCGCCTTCCGCCGCCTGGTCGCCGCCATGCAGCCGGAGCCCACGCCGTGAGCCAGCTCGACGACCTGCTGGCGCGCAGCAGTGCTCCCGGCGCCTTCGCACAGCGCCGGACCTTCTCGCTGTCGCGCGAGAAGGCCATCGACAAGCAGCGCGAGTTCGCCCTGCGCCACCCTCGCCAGTATGTCCTCGAGCTGGTCCAGGCCGCCGTGTTCGCCGGCGCCACCTACATCGCCATCGACAGCAAGCCCAACACGCTGCTCATCGCGTGGGTCGGCGGCCCCACGCTGTCCACCGGCGCGCTCGAGACCCTGTTCGACCACCTCTTCGCGGACCGCAGCGACCGCAGCGTGCGCCAGGTCGTGCAGCTCGCCATCGGCGTCAACGCCATGCTGAAGCGCAAGCCCCACGAGATCCGGATCGAGAGCGGCGATGGCACCTCGGCGGTCCGGCTCGACCTCGACGGCAGCGGGCAAGGGACCGTGGGGACGACCACCGCGTCCATCGCTGGCAGCTACGTCTACGCCGACTTCGGCGGTGCCTGGCTCGCGCGGGCCCGGGGCGACCGATGGACCCCGGAGCAAGGGCTGATCGAGGAGCGCTGCATGTACACCCCCGTGCCGATCCTGCTGAACGGTCGCGCACCGTTCGGCTACCGTTCCGGGCGCAGCATCGAGGTGTTCGGCGCCCAGCGACAGATGCAGTTCGACACTGATGGTCGCCGCGGCGTCGTCGCGGTCCACGCCAGCGCGCGTGCGCCCACCGGCATCCGGATCGTGGTCGGCGGGGTGTGGATCTCGACCCTGCCGCTCGAACCGCTGGCCGATCAGCCGCTCGTGGGCGTGGTCTGCGACGACAACCTGCGCAAGACGGCCGACCAAGCAGGCATTGTGCAGGACGTGCGGTACGTCGCGATGCTGCACGCGGTCCAGCCGCACGCCACCGCGCTGATCCGCGCCCTGCGCGACACGGACCGTCCCTACCTTCCGCCGCCACTCCCGCGGCTTGCGGACGGCACCGCGGAACCCTCCGAGCCGCTCCCCGAACCGATCCCCACCGTGCCGCCCCGCGGCCCCATCGCGCTGGCCCAGATCGCAGCTACAGCAGGCGCTCCACTGTTCTACGTCGACCCCGCGGACGCCGCCGAGCTGACCGACCGGGGCACTGAGCCGGACCGGTTCCCGTGGCAGATCCTGGTGCTGTCTCCCGGGCAGGCGCTGACCCTGGCCGCCGAGGTCCCCGGCGCTCCGCTGCACCGGCTCACAGGGCGGGCGGACGTGGACTTCGCCCGCCGGATCATCTCCCGCGGCGTCCAGATCCGCTCCGTCGCGCTGCCCGCGAGCGACCACCGCCTGGTCCTGCGCCGACATCGCGCCGGTCCACTGCCCGCCTGGGGCCACGGTATCGATGGGACCCCGTTCTGCGTGATCGATCCGCGCGGCACGTACGAGCTCGGGGTCGTACACAGCGGAACGATCGTGCCGACGGGGTCCCGGGCCGCCGCCCTCGCGGACCGAGATGGTGCTCCTGAGGCGTGGCCGCTACCGCGCGTCTCGCTGTTGCTCGAGCACACCCGCGGCTCGGCGTCGATGACCGCCGCACACCTCGACCGCGCGCTGGCCAACGTGTGGCGGCTGGTGCCCGACGACGGGTCAGACCCCGCCTTCCTCATTGCGATCCTCTCGGCCGTGACGGTCCCGCAGCTCGTGCGCGTTCCCGACGGCTCGATTCGGGCAGCCGCCAGCCTCCCCGTAGGTTGGCCGGATCGACTGTTGGATGACCCGCTGCTGCCCACCGAGGACGGCCCGCTGTCGCTGCGCGGGTTCCTCGCGTTGCTGGGCACCGGCCGCACGGTCGCCGTCGTCGACTACGACGCGCTGCTCACCTTCGAGACGATCGAGCGCCGGTTCGGGTTCGGGCACCTGACCCACCCGCGCCTCGACGACGCCCAGAACCACTCAGAGGCCCGAGCGCGGGGCTTGCGGCAGATCGCGACGCTAAGGCAAGCCGCGGAGCGCGGCGCAGCTGGACATCCCTTGCTGCAGCTGCCTGCGGACGCACCGGTGGTCGCGCGACACGGGGTCCAGCTGCCCGATCGCGTCCCCCGGGTCACCCGCGATGAGCTGCAGGTCTTGCTGGACGTCGGGAGGCGGCCTGCGCTGTGGCTGGACGACGCGCCGGCCGTGTGGCGGTCGCTGTGCGATGGCGACGCAGGGTGGCTCGTGCGGACCCAGCTGACCGAGGGCCGGCTGCGCGGCTGGCTCGGGCTCCGGTCGCCGCTCGACCCCACCGCCGCCGTGGTCCTGCGCACCAACGAGCAGCTGATCGGGCTGCCGGAGCTCGATCAGAGCGCGCCGGCACACGGACTGTTGTGGCTGGACGGCGGCGGCACGACGCCCGACCCCGGGTGGAGACGCTTGGTTCGCCTGGCGGGACTGCGCCTGTACCAGCAGCTCGTCGCGGTGCTCCGGCACGAGACCGACTCAGCCCGGATCGCGCACGCGCAGCAAGCCGCCCGGCGGTTCGTGCTGTTGACGTGGGGGCGCGCCGGACAGCTGTCCGGAACCGCCGCGCAGCTCGCTCAGCTGGTTCCAGTCGAGCGAGACGGCGTCCACTCGGGCAACCTGGCCGCGTGGCTTGCGCTGCCAGCGGAGCGGCGTCCCGACGTCGGCCTCACGCTTCCGGACCCGCGGCAATCGGATCACGCAGGCGGCATCGGGGTCGACCGGATCGAGGCCCGCCTGGCGGAGGCAGTGCGCGCCTGGCCCAGCACTGCATTGCCGGTGACGATCAGGGCCGGCCGCGCCAGCGGTCCTGCCGCGCAGCTCCAACACTCCGTATCCCACGGCGGTGCGGTGCTGCAGCTCAACGGCAACAACCCGCTCACGAGCGCCGCGATCCAGGCCGATGGGCCGCACCGAGAGATCCTGCTGCTCGAGTGCGCGCGTCTTCTGTGCGCCTACGCTGCGCGCCGCCGCCGCCACGCCGATCTGTGCCGGGTCCAACAAGTCCTGGTGGCCCAGCGATTCGGGTGATCGGTGTACCCTTCCGCCGGAGGTCCCGATGCGCTGGTTTGCTGCAGTCCTGACGTTGTCTGCATGTTCGGCGCGAACCTCGCCGGACGCTGGCCCCCAGGCGGCCGCTGTCGACCCAACCGAAGCGCTGCTTGCCGCTGCTCTCGCCGCCCACCAGCGACAGGACTACCCCGCGTTCGTCGCCAAGACGCAGCACGCCCTCGCTACCGATCCTGACAACGCGGTACACCGCTACAACCTCGCCTGTGGTCACGCGCTGCTGGGGCAGCCCGATCAGGCCTTCGCCGCCCTGCAGGCCACGCTCGACGCCGGGCACTTCTTCGATCTGGAGCACGACCCCGATCTCGCTAGCCTCCACGGCGACCCTCGCTTCGACGCGATGGTGACCAGCTTGCGCGACCAAGTCCTCCGCATCCACAACGGCGAGCGCGCCTTCGACCTCGGCCCGGCGCTCGATCTCGCCCCCGAGGGCATCGCGCACGACCCCGCGACCGGGCGAACATTCGTCGGCAGCACCCGCTACGGGCGGATCGACGTCCACCAGGATGGAACGGTCACGCCGTTCGCCACGATCGAGGTGGGCGGGCGTCCTGTCTCTGTGCTCGGGCTCGAGGTCGACGCTGCCCGCGACCGCCTCTGGGCGGTCGGAACGGCCTTCGGCGCGCACGTGGACAACACGCCGGAGGACGCCGGCATCACGGCCGTGATCGGCGTCGACCTGGCGAGCGGCGCCATCCACGAGGTCCACCGCGGCGATCGGCCCGGGCACTTCGGGTTCAACGACGTGGCGGTCGGTCCGGATGGCGCGCTGTACCTGTCCGGCAGCGGCGTGTTCGTCGTTCGACCCGGGACAAGGGCCCCCGTGAGGCTCCAGGAGCAGCCGCTCTCGGAGCGGCCGAGCAACGGGATCGCCGTCAGCTCGGCGGGCGTGCTGTATGTCGCCGACCGCGAGGGAATCTCGCGAATCGACCTGACGATGATGACGCGGGTGGAGCTCACCCCGCCGGAGGGCGTCCACCTTGGGCGGATCGACGGGCTGTACGCGATCGAGGGCGGACTCGTCGGCGTCCAGCACCAGAATCCCTGGCGGGTCGTCCGGATCGATCTGAAGCCGAACGGGCGCACGATCACCGGAGTGGAGGTGATCGAGCAGCGCCCTGACGCGCTGGTCTCGGCGACGACGGGAGCGGTGGTGGGCGACGACCTGCTGGTGATCGGCCGCGCTGCCTTGCCGGAGGGCACCGACGCGGACGGGCTCGGGCAGTTCCCGGGTCAGGCCACGGTGCTGCGCGTGCCGCTCCACCCGTAGCCGCTCACCACACCGCCTCCACGTCGGTGCGGGCCAGGTCCCACAGCGGTCCGTAGACGTGCAGACGCTGGGTCGGTGCGCCGTCGGCGTCCTCGAACGCCCCCCCGACGTGAGACCAGGCCAGCGCGCTGCCGGCCAAGTTGTGGACCAACAGACCGCGCCCCGCCATCTCCTCGGCCCACAGACCGGAGCGGTAGCCGATGGTGCAATACGCCACCACGTTGGGGCCTGCGTACGCGGCCGGGTTCGCCTCGACTTGTTCCCGGGTCACCGCCCCCGCCAACATCGCGACGGCGCGCTCGGGCTCCGGCCGCACATCGACAATCACCCAGTCCTCGCCTGCGGCCTGGCGCGACAGCAGCTCGCGTGGCGTCAGCGCAGGGACGTCGGGGAATGCGGCTGCGTACCCCGCATACATCTCCTCGATCTGCGCCAGGCGCTCGGGGTTGGAGTCCGGCGACGTGGTGAGTCCGACCCAGGACACTGCAGCGGACCACGCGATGCCGAGCTTGATCCACATCCGCACCTCCCAGCGTGAGACGGCGTTATTGCGCCCCTCATGCTACCCCTTTCCCTGTTGATATCCAGCGCCGCGCACGCCGTGGGCGGTGCCTTCATCGGTCCTGTCGGCAGCGACGTCCCCATCAGCTCCGACACCATCGTGGCACTGGCAGTCGCGGACGGCCGCACCACGGTCACCGTCACCGCCAGGACGTCCGGGGCGGTGGACTTCGCCGCGTTTCTGTGGCCCGCCGACGGGGTGGACCCGGACTCACTGGCCCGGCCCATGTCTCGCGGCCTCGAGAACCTCGAGGCGTTCACGCGACCCCGGGTCGAGCGGCTGACCTGCGACGAGCTGGTGTCGACGCTCCGCTACCGGACCCCGCCCGGTTGCGCCTCGTACGAGGTGGAGGAGCTCGGGTCGGACCCGGTCGGCGAGGACGCAACGCACTCCTTCGGCGTCGACCCCACGGCGTTCGAGGCCCTGCCCGAGATCTCGGTCATCGCCGCAGCGGACGTGCCAGATTGGCTCGCGGAACGCGACCTGGAGATCCCGGCCAGCGCTGAGGACGCGCTGCAGCCTTGGCTCGACGCCGGCACCCCGCTGGTCGCCGCATTTCTACCCGCGGCGGTCCCGGCAGGTGTGTGGCTCCCGCCGGTGCAGTTCACGATCGCGGGCACCGAGGTCCCCCTGCCGCTGCGTGCAGGCAGTGACACCACCGATGTCCCGCACGCGCTCACGGTGCTCACGTTGACCACCGCAGACGTAGGCGATCCGGCGTTCGCCAACCTGGCGCCCGGGTTGATCCGCGACGAGTGCAGGCTGCCCTCCGGCACCGACGCCGAGGACTGGTGGGCCGCCGAGATCGACGCAGCGGACCACAGCGTCACAGCGCCGTGGTTCCGGGTGTACGCGGGGCCAGCAGACCGGTGTGCCCCCTGCGCCGCCGAGCTTCCGAACTTCCTGGTGTACGAGCACCTCGGGCTCGACTCGGACACCAACAACGCAGCAGCGCGCGTCGGGCGCATCGAGGTTCGCTACGGCCCCGGCGAGCTAAGCGATGACCCGGTCCTGTCATTCAGCGCACCGCGCGTCGACTCCAGCATCCGCTGGTACCAGGACGAAGAGGGGATCGGGTTCCTGATCGAGGAGTGCGGCGGCGACGTCGATCCGGGAGCCGTCTGCCCCCAGCTCCAGCGCCTGGAGTCCTCGGGCTGCGCCGTGCCGCCTGGCGCCCCGTTCGCAGCAGGGACCGTGCTCCTCGTGCTGCTCGCGATCCGCCGGCGGCGGCACGCGCTCGTCGCTGTGGCGCTGTTGGCTGTCGCGCTGCCGGCCCAAGCGGCCGATCACGGAGTGCCCCACACCGAGGTCCACCTGTCCGCCGGCTTGCTCGGCACGGCTCGATTCGGCGCCGAGGACCGGGCTCAGACCCCCACGGTTCGCCTCCCGACGGTCGGCGCTCAGGCGCGCATCAGCGTGTTCTCGTGGAAGGACGACGCCGGCCTCGGTCTGATCGGCGGGCTGGCCGGCTGGCGGGGAGGCGCCGGCGACGCGGTCAACCGGTTCACGTTGCTCGAGCCCCACGCTGGGATTGACTTGCGCCACGGCACCCTGCGCGAGGGCGCCCGTTTCGCACCGTTCGCCCACGTCGGCGCGAGCTTCGTGCTCCCCGCCATGGTCCCGCGCCTCGGCCAGGCCACGGTCACTCTGAGCGGACGCTTCCACGCGGGTGCGGGCGCGTGGCTGGGCCACGGTCCCCTCCGCCCGTCGCTCGCCATCGAAGGCGTGCTCGTTCCGCGCACGGACGGATTTGTGACCCGGTTCGACAGCATCACGACCCTACCCGGGTACACTTTCTTTCCGGGCGCGGCGCGCGTCTCCGTGCTGGTGGGGCTCGGGATCAACTGAGACCGCGGGAATCCTGATGACCTTGTCACCCGCCCAATCGCGGCTGCGGGGCGCGCTCACCGTCGGGAACTTCGTCTGGCTCTTTGTAGGCGGGGCTCCGATCACGTTCCTGATGGGGTACCGTGGTGGTGCACAACTCGACTCCCGCCCGGGAGGTCCCCCACCACCCAGCCTACGAGGACTTGCTCCACAGCAAGCGAAGCGGGCCGGGGCGACCGAGTGTCTCGGCCAACTTCGGTGGTCGATGAGCGGGACGAGGGACGGTCGGCCAGCGACACAAGAGCGCCGTTCCATCGGGCTGCGGCCTCGGCTGCCGCATGAGAAATAGTCAACCAGCCTCCGGAGGCGCAGCTTGCTCACTCCCTTCTTGCTGTGGATGTCCTCCGCCCCCGCCCAAGCCAGCGACCCCTGGCAAGACACGCTGACCCAGGTGACAAAGGGCGTCGTGTCAATCCGCATGGACCGTCCCGTGGCGTTCGAGGGGAAGAGTGCCGGCAACAGCTACGCGACCGGCTTCGTGGTCGACGCCGAGGCAGGCCTGATCCTGACGAACCGCCACGTCGTCACCCCGGGCCCCACCACCGCCAAGGCGGTCTTCGTCAACCAGGAAGAGGTCGACCTCATCCCGATCTACCGCGACCCGGTGCACGACTTCGGCGTGTTTCGGTACGACCCTGCCGCGCTGCGCTTCCACGAGCCGACCAGCCTGCGACTGCGCCCCGACAAGGCAGCGGTGGGGCTGCCCATCCGGGTGGTCGGAAACGACGCGGGAGAGCAGATCGCCATCCTTGACGGAACCCTCGCGCGGATCGAGCGACAGGCCCCCACCTACGGTGCCGACTTCAACGACTTCAACACGTTCTACCTGCAGGCCTCTTCGTCGACCTCCGGGGGCTCATCGGGGAGTCCGGTGGTGGACATCGACGGGGACGTCGTGGGGCTGAACGCCGGGTCACAGACCAAGGCGGCGGCGGCGTTCTACCTCCCGCTCGACCGCGTCGTCCGGGCGCTGGAGCTCATCGGGACTGGAGCGCCGGTGCCGCGCGGCACGCTGCAGACCCGGTGGATCCACACCCCGTACGACGCGCTCGTGCGCCAGGGCCTCAGCAAGACCGCGGAGGCCGCGGCGCGGCGCCAAGACCCCGCCTCGGACGGGCTGCTGGTGGCCAAGGAGGTCCTGCCTGCGGGTCCGGCACACGGGCTGCTCCAGACCGGCGACATCCTCCTCGAGGTGGACGGCCGCCCGGTAAACCACTTCGTGCCGTTCGAGGCGGCCCTGGACGACAACGTTGGCAAGACGCTGCCTCTCGTCGTGGAGCGGGCCGGAGAGCGGGTGGAGGTGCAGCCCGTTGTGGACGACCTGCACCGGATCGTTCCCGCGCGCTACCTGCACATCGGGGGCGCGGTGCTCCACAACCTAAGCTACCACCAGGCGCGGGTCATGGCGGTGCCTGTGCGCGGGGTCTACGTCGCATGGGACGGCTTCGTGTTCACCCGCGACGGCATCCCCCGCAAGTCCACCCTCGTCGCGGCCGATGGCGTACCACTTCCAGACCTGGACGCGCTGGTGGACCACCTCGCGCAGATCCCGGACGGACAGGCCGTCAACTTTCGCTGGTACGCCCAGGGCAAGCCAGGGCGGCTCCTGCAGACGTCCGTGCGCATCGACCGCGGCTGGTTTCCGTCCCAGGTCTGTACCCGCCACGACGCCGATGGCAGCTGGCCCTGTTCTCCCCTGGCCGCACCCCCCGAAGCGCAGGCGGTGCCCCCCCCCGCTGCGACGTTTCCCCCGTCGGAGGACCGCCGCGCCGCCCAGCTCGCGACGTCGATGGTCCACGTCGAGAACACGCTGCCCTACCGCGTCGCTGGCGTGCCGAGCGAGGGCTACAACGGCGGCGGGGTCATCGTCGACGCCGACCGAGGCTGGGTCCTCGTGGACCGAGACACGGTGCCCATCGCCCTGGGGGACATGTCCGTGACCTTCGCGGGGGCCGTGCGCGTCCCCGCCGAGATCGTCGCTCTGCACCCCATCCACGATCTTGCCATCATTGGCTACGACCCGTCCGCTGTCGCCTCCCTCGGCCTCACGTCGGTGACGCTCGGCGAGGACCCGGCCGCCGGCGACAAGGCGTGGTCGATCACTCTGGAGCGGGACGGCAGCCTCGACGCGCGACAGGTCGAGATCCGGGGTCCCGATCCATACCGGCTGGGGGCCCAGGGGTCCCCGCGGTTCCGCGACACCAACCTCGAGGTCTGGCACACCGACCCTGCGCCCTTCCGCAACGGTGTCCTCGTCGATCGAAAGGGCGTCGTGAACGGCTTCTTCGCGTCGTTCTCCTACAATGAAGGTCGGGAGACCAAGGCGCGCCGATTCACCGTTGGCGCATCGATGATTCGAGAGACCCTGGACCTCGCCCAAGGCAACACGGCCCTGAGGTCCCTGGGCTGGGAGCTCCAGGTCCTCGCCCTGCCAGAGGCGCTCGAGCAGGGTCTACCCACGGCCCGGGCAGAGCGACTGATGGCGCACGACCCCGAGCGGCGCTGGGTCCTCAAGGTCCTTAGGCTCGTCCGTGGCACCGGCGCCGACGGGCCGGTGCGCACCGGCGACCTGGTGGTCGCCATAGACGGTGTTTCTGTGACCCGGGCAGGCCAGGTCGAGCAGGCCATTCGCGGACAAGACATCGTCCGTGTGGGCATCGTGCGAGACGGCGTGGTCCTGCAGGTCGACGTGCCCACCGAGCCGTTTGCGCCGGTCGACGTCGACCGGGTGATCCTGTGGGCGGGACTGCGGATCCACGCGCCACATCGTGCCGCCCGCCTCCACGGTGCGCATCCCGAGCGGCCGTACATCGCGTGGTGGACGAGCGGGAGCCCCGCCGGGCGGGCCAAGGTCTTCCCACAGCGCAGCATCGTGTCGGTCGACGGCGTCGAGACCCCGAACATGGATGTGTTCGCCTCCGTCGTCCGAGAGTTGGCGCCGGACGCCACGGTGCGGTTGGTGCTCGATACGCTCCATCAGAAGCGCGAGGTGTTCGCGATAGAGCTGGGCGAGCAGTTCTGGCCCACTGAGGAGCTGGTGTGGGAGAACGCGAGCTGGACTCGCAGGTCGCTGCGCGCAGATGAACCACAGCGCTGACCGCCCCCTGGGACACTGGCTGCGCTGAGTCGCCGGGCTTCTGCTCCTGCTCGCCACCGTCGTCGCCCTGATGCCCGGTCGCCCCAGCACGATTGCCGCGTGCGCCGCGCGGGCCGGCCAAAGAGACCACGCGCAGGTCGTGAGTCGCCGTGCCGTCGGTGGCCGCTGGGTGCTCGTGCCGGTCCCGTACGGGTCTGCGCTCACCCGCACTCCCGTGTTGCTCGGCGAGGCCGAGCCGCTGTCCACACTCCCGCGCACCATCGCGAAGTAGGCCGGCTGCAGTGGCTGCTGGCGCTGGAGCGACAAGCTGGTGCCCCGCACCCGGCGTCACGGTCCCCTCCGAGTCGCTGAGCAGCGTCCAGGGACCTGTGCCGAGTGGCTGGAGGCTCGCCTGCCTCGTCCTGTCGACGACCTCTCGCAGTGGAACACCGATGACTCACCCGCACAGCCGCCGCTCTCCTGCCTTCCACCAGCAACGTTCACACATGTCAATGTGTGAGGGGTCGGCGGGGTCGGGCCTTCTACTGGGTCGAAGTGCTGGTCCTTGCCGCCCGGCGGCCTCAGGGGGGCCGGTCATCGGTCGCAAGCTCCCTGCGGGCCGGCCCGGTCACAGGACTCGCTCTACGAGCGAGCGATCAAGGTCGCGCTTGTCACCGAGCCTGGGCGGGTCTTGGTGCGCGTTCACAGCCCCGGGTGTGCATCGATGCGCCGCGCGGTGGGTCCGGTGAAGGCGGGCGGCACACAGCACCGTGCGTCTCACTCGGCCAGCATGCAACCCAGCTTCGCATGCAGATCCTGTTGCCGATGTGCCCCTGCCGCCTGGATGGCGTCGAGCGATGCACGGACCTCTCCCAGGTCCGGTACCGTGTCGAGAAGGGCTCGAATGTCCACAAGATCCTGCGGCCTCTCGTCGTCCCACGACAGGATCTTCATGGCCAGCAGGTGCTCGGCGCTCGCGACGGATAGCACCAGCCCGTCGCTGACCTCCAGGCGCGATGCGCCACGGACGATGCGCGACTCGATGCCGGTGGTGGCGATCAGCAGATCGCAGATCATGCCGCGCTGGTCGCGGAGGCGTGCGGTGGCGAGGCGCCCGGTAGCAACCTGTTCGACGAGGGAGAATGGCACGAGCCCGTGAGAGCGCAGTGCCCGAATCAGCGTCTCGGCTTCGGAGTCGTCCTCGACGGCCACCAGGACATCGACATCGCGGGTGAAGCGGGGCTCGGCCCGAACCGACACCGCGAACCCCCCCACCAGCGCGAAGGGGACGTCGAGGGCGTCGAGGGCTGTCGCGATCTGCCGCAGCAGCTGGAGGAGGGGCGCTTCGGTCATGCCTTGGCCGCGAGCCAGTCCCGGAGACGCTCTTCGACCACCTCCTCGTCCGCCTCAGGGTCGGCGCGTTTGAGCGACCGACGCTTCATCTCGATTCCGAGGTCCGCCATCTCAAGCGCCGTGAGGAGCTTGTCCCGCAGCGAGAGCCGCGGGGGCGAGGCGAGGTCGATGCTGCGCGTCGTCATGAAGCCACTGTAGCCAAATGTCGCCGAGAGAGCCGCCGCTCCACGCCGTACCGCCCTGTGCGTGCTCGAACCGAAGGTTGTTCTTGGTGAACACGATCTTGTGGGTACTTCCCTGCCTGACCTCCTGCGTGTCCACGTCGATCTGCTCCCTGGCCACCAAGCTCCTCAAGTGAGGCCGTCGTTCCTTCCGAGTCCCATAGGTGAAGGTCTGCTCCTTCGAGTCATCGAGGAAGATGTTCAGCGCCTGACAGTCCCCACAGCTGCATCTCTGCCAGGATGTCCGGCCTGGTGGTGGGGATTCTATTGGCCCCTCCTGTGAGGAAGCTGAGTTCGATCCAAGGGTCTGCTCGATAGCTTCG
>Ga0316189_10004344_pt1 | contig 13654 bp, 11 predicted proteins | sample LowCovwburrow_MG_FD_204930 | JGI IMG/M metagenome (GOLD analysis project Ga0316189, IMG submission 204930) | Coastal sediment microbial communities from Maine, United States - Lowes Cove worm burrow | ecosystem: Environmental > Aquatic > Marine > Coastal > Sediment | place: USA: Maine...
CTGGTCCTCAGGCTCGGGGGAGAAATCGATGTTCGTGATGCCCTGAACCGTCCCACACTCGGTGGCGAGGACGGCGTCAGAGCCGTATCCGCGCTGCTCGTGGGGGTTGTTCGGGACGAACGTGAGGTTCTCCACCACCACGTTGGACACGAGGTAGCGGGGATCAGCGCGAACGATGCGGATGTCCTGCCCGGAGGTCATATCGAAGTCACCGGGGGTGATGGCGACGAGGACACCGCCAGTACCGCACTGCTCATCAGAGTTGTCGGAGTCACCCACGCCGTTCACACGGACCATGGGGCGGTTGGCGGCAGCGTTGGCGTTGTCGAGGTACGTGGCTCCTAGACTGCTGATGGTCTCCATGAGCAGGTAGTCGCCGGGCTTGAGACCGGGGTAGTCCCCGTCCTCTTTCTCCCAGTCCTCCACCGAGGCACCACAGGCTACCGTGGAGCACAGGCAGATGTTGGCGGAGCCGACGGTGAAGTCGGTAGCTGGGACCGTCTGGGGAGCAGTAGAACTTGTGTAGGGACCGATCAGGCCCTCACCGACCCCACTGCCGGTGAAGTGCTTCGTACCAATGTAGAAGGACCACTCGTGGTCGACACCGTGGTCGTTCACGATCCAGCATCCAGAGCGGATGCCGTCAGTCTCGCCGTTGACGTCGCTGGACGCACCCTTGAAGGTCATGCCCTGCTTGTTGGCGACGGGGTACTTCTGGCTATAGGTGGCGAGCGAGGTACGCTCTTCGCCGTTGGGGTAGGAACGCCAGCGGGTGTAGCTCGTGGAGCCGTTGTGGTAGAGGGTCCAGTCCCCCTTACACTCGATGGTCCCACCGGGGGCCAGCATGTCCACAGCAGCGTTGAAGTCGTCAGCGAAGTCAGGCCAGATCTTCTGCCCGGGGAACGCGCACGCCTTGTGGGGGTCGAGCTTCCCGATGCAGAGGATAGGGTCCTCCGAGGCGTCTCCCCCGTCGTAGTTGGAGGGGAATTCGAGGTAGTCCACCAGCTCTGCTTGGACCGGAAGGGCCAGCAGGAGGGTGAGTAGGATGTAGCGGATCATTATTCAAGGACTCCTACCGCGCGTGCGGTGTCTTGGACTTCAGTTGCGGACTCAGCTACGTCTTTAATCTTGAGACCCCAGATGATCCCGTCGAAGAACTCGGTGGGGGTAGACTCGCCGTTGGCGCAGAAGCCGAAGGTGGCAGTGGCGCCAGACTGGGGCGTGTCTGCGAGGGTGGTGGGTCCGGCAACGAGCACACCGTCTACGTAGAGATTGACGACGTTACTTGCGCGGGTCATGCTGAGCAAGAAGATCTGACCAAATGCCGGACCGCCGACCGTCGACACAAGCGAGTGGTTGGTCCCGTCACCCTCGGAGAAGTAGCGGTACGCCCCGTCGGGAGTTTCGAGGGTGAGCGAGTACGCATGGTTGTCAGCGGGTGCTCCACCGTCCCCAGCGCCCTCGTCCCATCCGAAGATGTGCTGACGGGTGCCGAGGTAGGTGAGGTTCGACTGGATCAGTGCGTGAGATGTCATGTCACCGAGGAGCATGAGGTCGCTATCGGCAGACGCCATGCGGTCACCAGTCGTGTCAGCGTCGTTGCACACGATGCCGGTCAGACCACGAGCGCGGACGTACGTGGCAGCGCCGGCGGCTACGGTGACGGGAGTGGTGAGGACTGGATCAGAGACGAGGTCTCCGTTAAATTTCCAGTTGCCCACGGTGTCGCTGTCGGTCTCCAGCTCGGAGAGGAACCCCGAGGCCGTCGACCCACGCTGGGCGCAGGTGGCGGAGATCCTCTGGTCGCTCGGGCTGACCACGGCTACCCGGTACACGAGATAGTTCGCACTGGTCTTGATGGACTCGCTGGTGGGAGCCGAGGTCGTGTTGGTGTACGTACCCAACAGGGTGTCGTCCGCGTCCCAGTGCTGGTCGGCGGAGCCGTACACACTGAAGGACCCCGTGCCCAGCTGGGGGACGGTGAGGGTGTTGGTGGGGCAGGCGGGCTGAAAACCGATGCGGTCGCCTACCTGATAGCTGGAGAGGAACGTCACCGCTCCTGCCGGGGCTGCCAGCAGGAGGGTGAGTAGGATCAGAAGAGAGCGCATGGGGATTCCTTATCGGGGGTTGACGGGAGCCATCGGCCATGACATGGAGTCACAGACCCAAGCACCGGCACCATCGAGGTCGAGCTGAAGGTAGTGGTCGAGGCCCATGACGTGAGCACCCCAGCCGGTATTGGTGAACTGACCGTTGTTGTCCGCATGAGGCGTCAGGTAGTTGGACTTCGTGGGGTTCGTCGTGGTGTCGGCAGTACCGGCGGCGACGATGGTCATCTCGTTCGTTCCCCATGGCACAGGGACTTCTACGTTCCACCGGTAGTCAGTGACGATCGTGGAGCATTCCTGCATGATCAGGAAGCCGCCCTTGGGAGACAGGATCGGGCCGAGGTACAGCTCCTCATTGCCGCTAGTGGTGATGGCACCACTTAGGACCCAAGGCTTCGCGTCACAGAGGCCGTCAGCGGAGCCGGAGGTCTGTGTGGCGACGTCACGGTTGGCGTCGAGGTTGATGGTACCAGCGAACGCGGTGGCCGGGGTCGCACTGTACACGGGGACGAGGCCGGCGGGGGTGTCGTTCGTGTCTGTGCAGTCGGAGTCGAGCAGTTCGCGTCCGAGGACGGTGAGGTCGAGGTAGTCATCGCTCCATGCGAACGACGGCGCAGCGAAGAGGAGGACGAGTAGGAATGAAATGAGTCTCATGGGTACCTTCTAGGGCCGATAGATCTGGCCGGAGTGGGTGTTGTTGGTTCCGGGTTCAAGCACGTGCTTCTCCCGCTGTGGGTCGAGCATGACGCTGGTCTTCACCCCGTCGGTGAAGTCCTGTAGGACCTGAGCCCATCGTTCCTCTTCCTTGTCTTTCACGGAGAGGTGGATGTCTCGGGCCATACGGTCAGTCCACCAGCGTACAGCTCCCCCCAGCGCGTCGATGAGATCGTCGTGGCGGAGGCAGCCCTTGTCGCGGGTCAGACGGGTCAGCTGGTAGAACGCTGTCTTGAAGACGTGGTCCCGTTCCAGGCTGGTGGTGCGGTGGCTCATGACCTCATCCACGCAGGCTTCGTCGATGACGAGGCGGTGGGAGGCGAGAGCGGGTTCGAGGTTGTCGATGATCCGGGCTTCCTTCTGCCCGGTGACGTGGTCGTCTTCGACACCAGCCTTCACGTCCATGCGCGCGAGCACAGGCCGGAGAAGCTCGGCGAACATCCCGTCACCGAAGTTGGACTCGATGACGATTGTATTGACCTTTTCTTCCTTAGCGATCGAGCATAAACTCGCGAGGACCTCGGGGCTGTAGCCGCCCTCGAAGCCACCCCACTTACGGATGATGAGCATCCCGTGGAGCATCTTGACGACGGCGTAGCCAGTCATGTCCTTACCGCGGCCGGAGGGGTCGATGTAGATGATGGAGCCTTCGTATTCATCCCACTCCTTGCCAATGAAGACAGGGCGGTAGAAGCGGTCGCCCACCAGCCCCACGCGGGGGAGGTGAGGCATCTCTTGATCTTCACCACTACCCCACACGAACTCTTCGGGGCACAGGTCGACCCCAGTGCGGGCGACGATCAGGTCGCTGAGCTTCAGGGGATGCTTGTCCATGTCGGACATCGCGGTGTCGAGCATGAACTGGAGGGCGTAGCCGTGGCTCCCGTACTCCAACTTACGCTCGTGTAGCTCGTCGACGTCGAATCGGCTGGGCTCGACGGGCGTACCCGCTGCTTCACCAGCTTCGATCATGTCTACGAGGAGCTTCCCCAGCTGTCCCTTGTACACGTCGGGGTCTGCAGGGACCTCGGCGGTCCATGTGCGGAACAGGTAGCCTGCGTCGGGGAGCTTCTCGTAGAGGGTGTCCTCGACCTGTGGAGTCCCGAGGAAGATCATGCCGCCTCGGCGACCTTCGACCTCAGGCGTAAGGATGGCCCCTCCCATCTCCGCAACAAGTGCGGCGATCTTCTCCCGCTGCGCCGCAGACTCGGAGTTGTTCACAACCTCAACGTCGTCCGCGATGACCACGTCCGCACGCGAGCCTGTCATCTGGCCGGTGATACCGACGGACTTGACTGACGGCGCGTGGGCAGGTTTACACCCGCGAATGTCGAAGGCGACGTTGGACTCCCTGTCGCCTTGGCGGCGGTCGGGAGCGAGGTGAGACAGGAAAGGGACCTCTGAGAGGATGCGCTTCGTGAAGATGGAGAACGCGTCGGAGCGTTCCTTGGACGCTGAGACCACGAGGATCTTCAGGTTGATGTCACTCCACAGAAGCCAGACGACGAAGCAGGAGCAGATCCAGGACTTCCCGATACCCCGGAACGCCTTGATTCCAATACGACGGCCACCCTTCTGCATGAAGTCGGCGATGTCGAGCTGGACGGGCGTGGGGTCGGGCAGTCCGAGGAACCGCCACACGTAGATGAGGAAGAAGCGGAAGTCGCTCTTCATCTGTTCTTCAGTCATCGGGTCCTCCCAGACACGGTTTTCATGAGCAGTGATCGGTTTTCACAGATCTAGTTGAACATGTCCGGGTCGACGTCTGACATAGCTGCCAGTACGTCGCCACCCAGATCGGTGGGGTTGCCAGCGAACTTCAGCGCCCCACCTGCGTCACGGTACATTCCGCGGAGGTGGGTTGCCTCAGCTGCCGACAGCTCGCCTCGGGCGGCCTTGCCGGCCAGATCGATGGCGTAGTCTTCAATTGCTTGTTCGAGCTTCTCTAGAACGAAGTCTTTCATACGAGCCACCTCAGTAGCCCAGCGATGGCACCACCGAGGGCGAAGAACGAAAGATCCAAGACGGTGTCCCAAGGCCGCTCTATCGGCCACTGGTCGACCAGCTCGCGAGGGAGAGCGAGGAGGAGTGCCCCGAGGACACCGTCAAGGATCGGGATGGGACAGAAGTGGAACACGGCAAGCGCACCGCCTGCCCACAGGACGTGCAGTGCCTGCTCACCGATTTCCTTCCACATTATCGGATCTGCGCGCAGACGACTACGTCACCCGTGGTCGACGAGTTGTCTACGTCGAACGCGAGGATGCCGTTCGGCCCGATACCACCAGCCGTAATGGGCTGCCATGCCATAGCTGCGCCAGCTTCAGCACAGGTCAGGGTCGCGTGGGTAAGTGCGGTCCCAGCTGCATTCTCGAAGGAGATGGCGGCGGGGGTCGCGACGTCCGCGATGCCTGCACAACCGACGCGTACGACGGTGGGGGACACGGGGCCCGCAGCGAGCAACGGCTGGTTGTCGTCTGTGGCCGCGAGGGCAACGAACGAGGTACAGATGGTCTGCACGTCGGAGTCTGCGAAGGCGGGGGCCGCGACGAACAGGGCGGCCAAGAGGATTGCAAAGTACTTCATTGATGTAGTTCCTTCATGATGAGGGCGTTTGCGCGGCAGGCTCTAGAAGCCTCACGGATCCATGCTCTCAATTGGGGGGTTGTTTCTTCGTGAGCCAGTATCAGGTACTGCTCATACTCGGTCTCTCCGAACGGAGGACATTGCTCAGGAGGAACGCTTATCACGCTCTTCACGCAGCCGCTTAGCAACAGCGACAAGCCAAGTAGCTTCATCAGCCACAGGCTCCGCCATGATTTTGTCCGCTGCATTACGTACCTCCGCCCCCTTGATGAGGGCATCTCGCTGGAGTTCAGCTTTGACCTGCTTCTCTCGTGACTTCGACAGCCAGATGATCAAGGCCACCAGACCCACGAACAGGACGAAGCCTGAACTCGCGAGCGCGATGACGACTGAATCCATTACTCTTTCCCGGAGAGGTCCTTTACGACCTCGTCGATCTGTTCGACGATCTCGTCGTCTTTGGTAGAGGGCGTAAACTTGACCCAGATCTTTGCGATCCCGAGTACAGCGACGACAGTCGCGAGCACGGCCCCAGCAATTTCGGTCCATTCCATTGTGTATTCCTTACTTCAGATGTTGTGTGATGCCCGCAGCTCCCATGAAGGATGCTGCGATGCCTGATGCCCAATTACGGAACTTCTCCAACTTACGGATCCGTTCTTCTTGGTCCTTCTGACCCTCGACGAGGTGGTCTGTCTTCTCGTCGATGCGGATCAGGATGGCGTACTGTTCTTCTGTCATAGCTACACCGTGATCCTCGACTCTGCCGTCATGTGGATCGTGATCCGACCGTTGACAGCGCCAGCTCCACCAGTGGCAGGTGTGGCGAACGAGGTACGCTTATCCGTCTTGTGCGTCGTGAGCACCATGTCGGCTGCGTTCACAACGTCGTAGAAGTTGGCGTTGGCGTTGACCGGGTTGTACGTGACGACCGTGGGATTAGCGAACTTCTCCTGCCGGTAGCGCCACTCGACGTCACCGTTATAGGTCGAGCCAGAGTTCGACGAGTTGTGAAGGCGTCCGCTGAGTTCACCGGTACCTGTCCCCGCTGCTTCTGCCGGGACCACGTCGTACTCGAACGTCTTCTCGTAGAACCGCTGGGCCTCGGCGAGGTCAGCTGAGAATCGCTGGGGCGCGAAGGGTGTAGCGACGTCACCGTACTCGATCTTCACCTTGGAGAAGTGAACCTCCGAGGCGGATGCGAAGCTGGAGTCGTTCGTACAGATGAAGACACCGACGTTGTTCACGCTTGTGCCGGCGGTCACTTCGAATGTCGCGGAGTAGGTAGTCCACGTACCATCGACGTTAAATTCCTCAGCGTCGGTGACGGTAGGCTCCTTGATGTTGAGACTGGTCACGCCTGTAGGAACATCGTTGAGCGCGTTCCACGTACCGATGATCTCCTTCGGAACAGCATCAGCCGTTCCAACCCACTCGTACAGGTGCATCCGCCAGCCCGTGAGGGGCGAGCCTTGGTTCTGGATGTCGACCGAGAGCGTGACAGTCTTGGACCGCAGCGGAACGCTGAGCTTCGACTCCAACGGCATGTGGAAGCCGAACTTACCATCCGTGGTGTTGGCTGTGACCTTGAGGCCAGAGACAGCGTTGTCGGGGAGGGAGCTGACGATCTGGTCGTAGTCGGGGGTGTTGCCATTCGAGACGTTGATCCACTGGTCAGCGAAGTACGCGGCGTCGGCCACGTTGGCGTTGGTCGCCCCCGTCTCCTGCCACAGCTGGAAGTCAGCGTTGCAGGGGATGATGTTGGGGTTCGGGATGACTTCGTCGATGCCGTGGTACGCACGGTGGGCTGCGGCGTCGGCGTTGCCGATGATCCCGAAGGACTCGTACGAGGTGACGCCCATGTTCTGGATGGCGGTGATCCCGTTGGCGGCGAAGAAGTTCAACGCGCCGATCGTGCTTGCTCCGAGGCCCGACACCCACGACGTCGTTGTCGTATTGTTCAGGAGGGAAGCGGAGAACGAGCTGACGACGATGGAGGGATCGATAGCGGCAGCCGCCACACGGGCGTCGACGTAGTCCTCAGAGGCTTGCTCCTCAGAGATGTCCATCATCTGCCCGATGGCAGTGTCGAGGTCCGTGTCGAGAATCGACCCCCCAGCCGTGAAGTCCACGAGTGGGGTAGTCGATGTCTCGCGCAGGAACTTGACGTTGTCCGTTCCGTTGGGAGGCGGCGTGACGAAGCGGACGTCGTCGTCACTCAGGAACGCGTACTGCGTGGTCTCCACTTGGAGGACGTCGTCCACGTACACCTTCACGAAGGCTCGTGCGGTGTAGTCGATGCCAACGGCGAAGTCCGTAGTGGACCCGTTGCCGTCATGTAGTTGTTCAATTGGCATAGTGCTTCCTATTCGAGTGAGTTGAGAAGGTCTTCAACCTTCGATGCTTGGTACGTGGCGGACGTACTCGTGTCCTCGCCCAGCTCCAAGCGACGCTTGATCTTGTCGGCATCCCGCGGTCGCTTACCACCAGCGTTGTTCTCCTGATGGCGCTCGACTGCTTCCTCAAGAACGGGGAACTTCCGGTACAAGGCCTTTCGAGCCCTCCCCTTCCGCTTCGCGATCTTCTTGTTGAGCTTCCCTACCTTGCCGCCGTTCTCCGCACCACCGGAGTTGTCTCCGAGGTTCTTCCAGCTGTCACGCATCTCCCCTGTCTCAGGGTCGAAGATGATGTTGGTGAGGTATTCCTTAATCGGGCGCGTCTTGTGACTGTCGCGCTCGTCTCCGGGCTTCACACCGTCTGGGTTGGCGAACTGCATCTGGTAGTAGTACTGCTCTTGAGGACTGAGCTTCACACCGTTGATGTTGCCGAACTCGCCGTTGACGCTGACACCGATGTTCAATCGGATCATCTCGTCAGTCACCTTATCGAAGGACACCTGACCCGGTCTATCCGAGTAGGGGGTCTCGTACTCCTGAACGACTCCGGGGTTGTGCTGACGCACGTCGCCCCAGTAGTTGACGTTCGGAGCCTCCTTGTACTGCGGGAGGTCGAGTGCTTCGTCCAGTGCCTCGCGGACAGCCTTCATCCCTTCGTGGAGACCGGGCGCAGCGTTGTCCTGAATGCGAGCACCCAACTCCCCAGCCATCCCAGCGAAGCCGGGTTCTTGGTCGGGGATGATGGTCTTGTCGTTACGGCTGTCGAACTCGCGTGCGAGCTGCCTCTGGGCAGAGGAGACCGGGACGATCATGCCACCCGCGATGTCGATGATTCCTCGCCGGAGCGAGTTCTCAGGATCTTGCAGGATGTCGAACAGGAGGCCCATCGACTCCATACCAGAGACACGTCCCATCGACTCCAGCATCACGTCCAAGTACTGGCCGGACATGGAGAGGTAGTCGTCGTTACTACCCTGATCGTGGATGATCATCAGATCTGCCATGACGGTGAGGGGAGTGAACAGCGGGTCAACCATCGAGAGGCTGTAGCGCTTGTCGCCGATGCGGAGCGAGTAGGCCTTGTTCTGAAGGCCGTCGGCTCCCTTGGCTTCACGCCACAGTTCGTTCTGCTGGAAGTTCCGGGGACCGCCACCCTGCAACCGACCACTACTGATGGCTTCGTAGCCGAGGCCGTAGTAGGCGAACAGAGCTGCGGAACGTCCAGCCTGCTTAGCGAACGCGTCAGAGCCAACACCTTCCTTGGCGGCGGAACCGATGAGCTTCGCTGCCTGACCGGGTGGGGTCAGGTTGATCGCCGCGAACTTCGCGATGTTGAACGGAGTACGAACGAACAGCTGTGCCCAGCGCATCGCGGGGATCGCATCCCGCAGCTCCAAGAACTTCTGGACTGCGGCAGGAGGCATGTCCGTGAACGTATTCTGACGTCCCAAAGCGGAGGCTTCCTGATCCAGGCTTTTCAGAGTCGCAGCGTACTTCAGTGCTGCTGGGTCGTCAGGGGATGCTGCCCGCTGGAAGGTCTTCCAGTTGGGCGCGTCCCGTAGGAGGGCCTCGTAGGCCTCGTCGATGTCGGCGTACTTGGTGAGGGTCTCCGAGGCTTCGACTGCGTTCCGTGCAGCAACTTGGACACCAGCCCCGTAGGAGGCAGCTGTGGTCAGTTCGTCGCCGGCGGCCAGCAGACTCGTGCTCCCGCTCTGGACGCGGGACACCCAGTCGTACGTTTTCCCCACGACTCCCTTTCGGGCCTCGATGACCGTGGCGAGCTTATTGGCGCCGTTACGGATCACGGTGCCTTCAGGACCGAGGAGGGGGAAGGTGGTTCTGTGGGGCGCAATACCAGCACGCTGAGCGAGCTTCGTCGCTTGGAGGCCCTTCGCTCCGGGGATGTTAACAGGCAGCCCACGGCGGAGCAGATTACCTGTCGCCTCGGGTCGCAGCCCCATGCTGTTTTTGCCCAGCTCGTCAGCGAACTTCACGCCGTCGCCCGCAGTCTGGCGCTTGCCAGTCCTGAGTGCCGTCATGATGGTGCTCTCGTCGGGAGAGGCGTAGCCGCCCTTGCCCGCGACGAACGCACCCTTGGCACCACGGATGGCGCCGTGGAGCATGTCTGTCCAATTCTTCCACGCCGCGGTATTCCGGTGGCGGATAGTCAGGGCGACGTTGTCGATGACCCTGAGAGGGCCGACCATCCCACCAAGCATGACGAAGTTGGTGAACATATTCCGGGCCTGTGTGTAGGGACCAGAGAGGACACCGGACAGGTAGGAGTTGTAGAAGTAGTCACCGAGGGTCGAGTCCATCGACGCAGCTCGTACTACAGCCGCAGCCTTGTGAGGGTCGTTGCCGGCCTTCAGGGCGCCTGCGATGGCGTCGAGATGATCGGCTCCACCAGCGGCCTCGATGGCCTCAGCTACTTCCTTCGAGTACAGCTCGATCCCCTTGAGGGCCGTCGTGCTGTTATCGAAGTCGATCGGGAGCGGCCGGATGTTGAGGGACTGCGTCAGACGTCCAGACCCGCTCGAAGTCCCCATGACCTCACTGGCGATCTCTGCGCCCAGCTGCATGTTCTGTGCGAGCTGGAGGCGCTGGGCGTTGCCCCACGCTTCGGTGCCCGCGTCCTGCACGAGCTTCAGATGGTTGTAACCGATGGAGACTTCAAGGACGCGCATGGCTTGCAGCGTCTTGACTGCGAGGTTGATGTCGGGGTTGATCGACTGGAGTAGCTCAAGGGCACCACGTGGATCTCCGCCGGACTCACTGAGCGCTGCCTTCGCGAGGGCGATGGCGTCCTTCTCCGTGACGGCGTTGGGGATGACTCCGATTCCGGCAGCGCCCTGACCGTCCCGCTGGAGGACCTTGGAGGTGGCCGCGATGAGGCTGCGGATGGATTCACCTTCTGCGTGCTCGTCGATCATGCGACCGTAGTTGCGTGGATCCCAGAGGGTGCCGAAGATCTCGGTGACTCGTTCCACGTCGCCCGCCGTGGCGGCTTCCGTGATGAGCTTCATGTCATCGGCCGAGAGCTTCACCTGTGCGGTGAGGGACTTCTCGGCTACTTTCTTGAAGGCGGGGGCGGCCTCGACGGCCTTACCGAACGCTTGGTTCACGGGGCCGGAGGTACCACCTTCGCCCGCGAGCTTCCGCATGTTCTCCAGCCACATCTTCTCGCCGGGGGAGCCCAGCGTCTTGGCGACGAGGCGAGCTTCCGCTGCTTCAAATTCTTCGGCGGCTCCCTTCAGGGCTGCGTCGAGCTTCGACGTACCTTCCCTGAGGAGGACGTCCTGCTCGCGGGTCAGGGTGGCGACCTGCTCCTTCGTACCGAATGCTTTCGCCTCGGCGATGTCGATGTCGAGCTGGTCGAGGGTCTTCCGTGCGTCGGCCATCACCGCCACGTGTTGTTCGAGGAGGTCGTGCTTGGCCTTGGCTCCCGTGTACGCGTCCACCGCTGCTTCGAGCGGTTCATCTGCGACTCGGCCAGAGCCCTTGACTACGGCTTGGATGGAGCGCTTGGTGAGCTGGGTCTTGATGCCCGCGGCTGCACTACGGATACCCAACGCACCGATAGCGAATGCGGCTTCACCGAGGACACCGAGGGCGCCATCGACAACAGCGTTCTTCGCCATGCGTTCGATGGTGGTGTCGTCGGAGTCGGTGCGGAGGGAGTTGAGTGGGCCGAGGCTCACCCCAGCGTCGTTGGCGATCCCAACGATGTTATCCTGCGTCTCAGCAGTGGTGACTGCTCCCCAGATGCTACCACCGGCTACGCCCGAGATGGCGCTGGCGGTCTTGATGCCGACGCCTACCCCGGTGAGGGCAGCTGTACCCGCGAGCATCACGGGGGTCAGGATGGCGAGGATGGGGCCAGCTTCTTCGGCGATAGCTTCCTGCGTCGTGTCGGCCTCAGGTGTTCCTGCGGAGCCGACGGCAGTGCGGAAGATGCCGAGGCGCTGTCCCTGTGCGTTCGTCTCGAAGTCGTCGACACCCTCGAAGCCCATGGCCTCCAGACCGTCGGCGAGGAGGAAGAGCCCCTTGTCGAGGGCGATGGCGGACTTCTTGATGATCCCGGCGCGGCCGGCTCGCATCATGCTGCCGAACGTGTAGTCGCTCTGCTCCTCAGTGTCTACCTTGGGGACGGTGGGCTCAGGTGCGCCCGCCATGCGTTTGGGGGAGAGGACGCCCTCGTTGCCCTGCGGCGAGGCGAACTCGTCACCGGGGGACTGGTCGGGGTTGGAGGGGTGGTCTCCGAGGTCTTGGATGGGGAGAGGTTCAGCACCCTCGCTCTCAGCTGTGGGTTGAGCGGGCTGGGCGGGGGTAGCTGGGGCAGCTTCGCCTTGGACCTCTTGCAGGCCCTCCAGCTCGGACTGTGCCATCATCTGCTCGAACATCTTATCTTCGAGACTCGCCTCTTCTGCGACGCTGTTGTCGTACTTCCTCTGTGCGTCGTCATCCACGAATGGCATGTGCTACCTCTTGAACCGAACACCTACAACGTCCTCGGGCTTTACTCCAAGTTCCTGTAGGTTCTTCCGGTATCGGTTATTGAATTCTTCGTTCCAGTAGTCCCGCCGGACTTCGATCCACTGCTCAATCTCAGCTTCAGTGGGCAGAGGCATACTCACACCCGGGTTCTGCTTGGCGAATCGTACGCGTGCTGCTGTGAGCTTCTCGTAGACCTCGTCCTTGACCTGCGCGTCTGTCTTCCTTTTTTCAACCGCTCGGTCTGCCACTTCCTTGGACAGCTGCTTCACCAGCCCGAACGCGATCTCGCTTACCTTCCCGGGCTCGTTCTGGAGCTTCGGGTCGAGTAGGGCCATCGTCTGGTCGAACTCTTGCATGGCAGCGATTCCAATCTCATCGATCTCGACAGCCCCTTCCTTTTTCAGAGCAGTCAGGAGGAGCGCACGGGGCTGGGTGACTTCCTTCATCTCGACGACCGTACGGACGGGCGGACCCTGCGTTTGCATCTCAAGGATCTGGGCGGTCACTGCATCCTTACGAGCCGCAGTGCGGGCAGTTTCGACCCACCGGATAGCCAGATCAGGATCGACGGTCGAGTAGGGGTTTTCGAGCTGCGCCTTGTTCACCAGTTCGGTGATCTGGGCGTGCTCCCGATCCATCGCGGCGTTCAGACCCTTCAGTGGGTCGTTGACGTCAGCCTGCTGCTTGGTCAGGATCTGGTCGCGGAGAGTCTCCGTGGCCTTCCTGATCGTCGAGCCCATGGAGCCGTTGTCGAGGAAGAGGTCGAGGGCTTTCACTGTCTTGTCCACGTTGACGTTGACGTCCAGCTCCTCGTTGTCGCCGCTCTTCCAGTAGGCGGACACAGATTCCAGGAATGTGGTCTGGAGTGCTTCCACATCTCCTGACGCCACCTCGGTGTCGAACTGGTCATCGAGGAGACGGTTGACGACAGTCTCGGGGCCACCGAATTCGATGGCGTTCTTGAAGCTGTCGCTCTGTACTCGTTGGGCCTCTGCATCCCGTGCGGCCACTCGGCGCGCGGAGGCGTCAGCGAGCATACGGGGGGCGAGCTTCGCGTACGCTTCACGAATACCTGCGCGCTCCGCGTCGTTGCGGGCCTGAGGCATCATCGATTCCTGATGCTCTCGGAGCTTCCGGCGAGCGGCGACGACGTCAGGTTCCTTGTCGAGGATGTCTTGGATGTCATCCTGTGCTGCCTCGACAACGAGTCCGCCGCGACGGTTGGCGGCTTGGATGCGGGCGAGGGGGAAGGTAGCTTCCTCCTGAATTTCTTCGGCTTCAGCGATCGTGAGGCCGGGGGTGGAGAGTTGGTTCTCAACTTCCTCCAGCTCTTTCTTCGCGGCCCGCTGGGCG
>Ga0316189_10004345_pt1 | contig 13654 bp, 16 predicted proteins | sample LowCovwburrow_MG_FD_204930 | JGI IMG/M metagenome (GOLD analysis project Ga0316189, IMG submission 204930) | Coastal sediment microbial communities from Maine, United States - Lowes Cove worm burrow | ecosystem: Environmental > Aquatic > Marine > Coastal > Sediment | place: USA: Maine...
TCTACCGGGACATCATCCGGCGCATCGAAATCAATGGGCTCTTGCAGCGTGACCAGCGCTCCAAGTGGATCGCTGCACTTGCTCAGGCGGCAATGCGGGATAGCGATACCCTCTCCCAGCCCGGTACTGCCCAGTTGCTCCCGCTCGATCAGGTGGTCGAATACATTGTCATAGGGCAGGGTCGGTTGGTCTTCGCTGATGAGTCGGGCAATGGTTTCAAAAAGTCGTTTTTTGCTGACAATCGGGGCGCGACAGAGTGTGCGCCCCGGTGTCAGAATGTGGCTAACGGGTGACATGAGACTGTGTCAGTGTCCTCTGTGCTTTTGTTTGTGCTTGATCAACTGGCGATCCAGCTTGTCAGCCAGTGCGTCAATTGCGGCATACATGTCTTCTGATTCGGCGTGAGCAAAAATGTCGGCTCCCGCGATGTGTATGGTCGCCTCGGCCTTTTGCACCATTTTCTCGACGATGAGAGTGACCTGCGTATTGGTTATCTGATCGAAATGTCGCTGCAGGCGCTCAAACTTGCTCTCCACGTACTCTCGCAATGGGGCTGTAACCTCGACATGGTGTCCGCTGACGTTCAGTTGCATATATAGCTCCTTTCTTCCTGTTGAATCGGGTCGGACCCGATACCGGCAGCACCGGATTTTCTTTATCCTCTTGGTCTGAGTCTAGACTAATCTCTTGCGCTCGTTGGACGGCGGAATCATGAGGGTTTCACGGTACTTGGCAATGGTTCGGCGCGCGACTTTTATACCCTGCTCCTCGAGCAACTGGGTGATCTTGCTGTCGCTCAACGGTTTGCGTGGATTCTCCGCGGCCACCAGCTTCTTGATAAGTGCCCGAATGGCCGTGGAGGAGCACTCCCCTCCGGATACGGTCGCCACGTGGCTGGAGAAAAAATACTTGAGCTCGAAGATGCCGCGAGGCGTGTGCATGTACTTCTGGGTGGTCACCCGGGAAATCGTGGATTCATGCATATCCACCTCTTCGGCAATGTCGTGCAATACCAGCGGTTTCATGGCTTCAGCGCCATATTCGAGAAAATTTCGCTGCCGCTCGACGATTTTCGTGGCCACTTTCATCAGCGTTTCGTTACGGCTGTGCAGGCTTTTGAGGAACCAGCGCGCCTCCTGAAGGTTGTCGCGCAAATAGGTGTTGTCGGCACTGCTGTCGGCACGTTTGATCAGGCTGGCGTAGTCACTGTTGATGCGCAGTCTTGGCGCGATGTCAGGGTTGAGTTCAACCAGCCAGCGCCCATCTTTTTTACTGACAAACACATCGGGTATCACGTACTCGATGCTTTCCGGGGCTGCCGAAAGTCCAGGGCTGGGGTCCAGTGACTGGATGAGGCCCAGGACCTCTTTCAGCTCATGCTCTTTAAGCCTTGTGCGGCGCATGATCTGGGTGTAGTCACCGCTGCCCAACTGGGCCAGGTGTCGGCTGAGTATGAGCTTGGCCTGTTCCAGCCAGGGGGTGTCAGGCGGGAGCTGTTGCAACTGTACGAGCAGGCATTCCTGCAGGTTGCGTGTGCACACCCCTGCCGGTTCGAACTGCTGCAGGCGATGCAGAACCGCCACCACCTCATCCAGGTCAACTTCCAGATCAGCGCTCAGGGATTCGTGGATGGCCTCGAGCTCCATCATGAGACGACCGTTGTCATCTGAGCTGTCAATAATCGCCAGCGCGATCAGGCGGTCGGTGTCGGACAGGCGCGTCAGGTGCAGTTGCCATAACAGCTGCTCCCTGAGTGACTCACTGGCTGCATTACGACCTTCGAAATCGGTATCGCCGCCGTCATCGCTCGCCGGTGCGGCGGCTGGGGCGGAGGCCGAGGGCAGCAGGTCGTCCCACTGCGTATCGACCGGTAATTCGTCGGGCATGGACATGTCAGTGGCCGCTGAATCCCAATCGTTGTCGCCACCCGTATCTGCCGCGGCCTGCTCCATATTCTGCATGGGGCCATCTGCAGTGGAAACTTCTTCTTCGGCGGCGCTCTGCTCTGCCGGCGGGCCGTCCTCATCGTTCTCCGCCATCTCCAGCAGGGGGTTGCTGTCCAGCGCCTGCTGGATCTCCTGCTGGAGGTCCATGGTGGACAGTTGTAGCAATCGTATAGCCTGCTGCAGCTGCGGTGTCATCGTCAGCTGCTGACCCAGTTTTAGTTGTAGCGACTGCTTCATGGCAGGGGTGGGGAGACTCCTCGGTTGATGTGTGTGCCACTGGATTTCAGGCTCAACAGTCTCAGTGTAGCCCCGGCGCTCAGGCCGTGGCAACACTTTGGCGCGGATTTTGCTTGTTTCTCGAGAAAGTGGGGGTCAGTGGTTGCTCACCAGCCTCGGATGCGGGTATCAACGTGCCTGATCGGCTCGCTGGCAGGGCCTGGTATGTGCCAGTATCGAATGGCGCTGCCGGTCGCGATCACATTCTGAATTGTTCGCCCAGGTAGACCTGGCGGACACGTTCATTATTGAGTATTTCTTCGGTATTGCCCGCGGCGATGATGTGCCCCTCACCGACGATATAGGCCTTTTCACAGATGTCGAGGGTGTCGCGTACATTGTGATCGGTAATCAGTACGCCGATGCCGCGGTGGCGCAGATGATTGATGATTTCCTTGATGTCGATGACGGAGATCGGGTCGACACCGGCAAACGGTTCATCCAGCAGGATAAAGTCAGGCTCTGTGGCCAGCGCCCTGGCTATCTCGACTCGCCGCCGCTCACCACCGGAAAGGGACTGGCCGAGACTGTCGCGCAAGTGCTCTACATGGAACTCCTGCAGCAGTTCGTCCCGCCTGGCCAGCCGCTGTTTTTTGTTGAGGTCGGAGCGGGTTTCCAGGATCGCCAGGATATTGTCGCCCACCGACAGCTTGCGGAAGATCGAGGCTTCCTGTGGCAGATAACCGATACCGCGCCTGGCGCGCTCGTGCATGGTCATGGAGGTGATGTCCTCCTCATTGACCACAATCCTGCCCGTGTCCGCGGCAATGATGCCGATGATCATGTAAAAACACGTGGTTTTACCCGCACCATTGGGCCCGAGTAAGCCCACAACCTGTCCGCTGTCGATTTGCAGTGACACATCCTGCACCACTTCCCTGCCGCGGTAGGCCTTGGCCAGGTTACTCGCTTTCAGCTGTGCCACTGTCTCCCTCTTCTGGCTGCTGCTCGACCGGTGCCGGCTGTGTCGCGTTGGTTTGCTCGGGGCCGTCCCGGGCTGGAGCTGGTGGCGTGCCACTCTGCTGCTTCTGCTCATCCTCGCCGAGCGAAAGACCCATGCTTTCCTGGGCGCTCGGTGGAATCACGACCTGTACCCGGTTGCCTTCGCGGGCCTGGTCGGAATCGGCCTTCACCAATTGCTCCGTGATAAAGTAATCGATGGAGTCGCCAGTGACGGTACCGCCGTCCTGCTCGATGCTGGCATTGGTTTCCAGGTGTACCCGCTCTTCCCCCTTGAAATACTCAATCGTGTGCGCCCGGGCATAAACGATTCCCTTGTCCAGTTCCGGTTGCTGGCGCATCTTTGCGGGCCGCCCCTGGGCAACGATTTTTTCTACGTCCTCCTCAGCGTGATAAATGGTGAGTTTGTCGGCTTCTATGTGCATGCTGCCCTGGTCCATGCGCACATCACCGCTGTAGATGGTGAAACCCTGTTTGTCGTCACGCACGGCTTTATCGGCGACGATGTTGATCGGCTGGTCCCGGTCGGTCGGCAGTGCCATAACCCCGCCGGTGCCCACACCCAGGCAAAAGGCGATAGCCAGGGCGCACAGGTGCAGCATTCGGACCCGCACCTCAGGGCTGCGGTTGGACATACGTGTTCTCCACTATGGTATTGGCTCCGGCGGTGATTGACTGGCGTAGGTTCAAGCTGGGCATCAGGCAAAATCGGCTTCCAGGGCTGACCAGTCCCCTCGGGCCCTCAGAATGAATTCGCAGGCCTCGCGCACCGCGCCGCATCCGCCAGCACAAGTGCTCAGCCAGTCGGCTGCCTCGCGTACTGTCGCGCAGGCATCGGCCACGGTCATACCCAGCCCCGCCGAGTTGATGGCGCTCAGGTCGGGCAGGTCATCGCCCATGTATGCACAGTCCTGCATGGTCAGCCCCACGCGTTCGCAAAGCTCCAGCAGCGCCTGACGCTTGTCTTCCCGACCCTGCATGATCTCGCCGATACCCAGCTCCGCAGCGCGCCTGGCGACTATCTGCGACTTTCTGCCGGTTATGATGGCAACTTTGACCCCGCTGCGCTGCAATAGTTTGATGCCCAGGCCATCCTTGATATTGAACGCCTTTAGTTCCTCGCCACTGTTGCCGTAGTAAATGCGGCCATCGGTGAGTACGCCATCCACGTCCAGCGCGAGCAGGCTGATGGTGGCGGCGCTTTGTCGGGGGTCGTTCATCGGGGACAGTCCTGTTTCAGGCGATGCCGGCATGCAGCAGGTCCTTGAGATGCACCACACCGGATATGGCGCCAGAGTCGTCCAGTGCTACCAGGGAACTGATCTCGTTTTCTTCCATGATGCGCAAGGCCTCTGCGGCCAGCATGTCGGGCGAGGCCAGCTTGGTGCTGGTGGTCATCAGTTGCGCGATGGGTGTGTCGTTGATATCCACGCGCTGATCCAGCGTGCGACGCAGGTCGCCATCGGTAAATATGCCCAGCAGGGCGCCCTGCTCATCGATAACCGTGGTCATGCCCAGCCCCTTGTCGCTGATTTCCAGCAGCGCAGTTGCCAGGGGTGTAGAGGCCAGCACCCGGGGAATCGCATCTCCCGAGCGCATGGCATCCGCGACCTTGAGCAGCAGCTTTTTGCCCAGCGTGCCGCCGGGGTGGGAAAAGGCAAAATCGTCGGCGGTGAAGCCGCGCGCCTCGAGCAGAGCGATGGCCAGTGCGTCGCCCATTACCAGGGCGGTGGTGGTGCTGGAGGTGGGCGCCAGGTCGAGCGGGCATGCCTCAGTCTCCACACCGGTATTGAGGTGGACATTGGAGGCCTGTGCCAGAGCCGACTCCTCATTACCCGTCATACTGACCAGCGGCACTCCCAATCGTTTGAGTAGCGGCAGCAGGGTAATAATTTCCGGTACCGCGCCGCTGTTGGATAGCGCTATCACGGCGTCGTCAGCGGTAATCATACCCATGTCACCATGGCTGGCCTCTCCGGGGTGTACGAAGAAGGCCGGCGTGCCTGTGCTGGCAAGGGTGGCGGCAATCTTGCAGGCAATGTGTCCTGATTTACCCATGCCGGTGACGATGACGCGTCCACGTATCTGCAGCAGGACATCGCATGCCCTGTTGAAGTCGTCACCAATGCGCTGTTCCAGTTCGGCGACGGCAGCCGCCTCCATCCTTATGGTGCGCTGCGCTGAGGTTGCATAGCAGGTATCGCTGTGCCCCGACATAGAAAAGACCTGTAGCTTTAAAGTGTGGTGTGCAGCCAGTAATAATACAGTGCGTAGAATGACACTAACAAGACCCCGACGATCCTTCCCAGGTAGGAGTGGCCGGTGGGGGATTTACTGCGCTTTCGACTGAGAAAAATGGCGCAGGCCAGGAACACGGTGGCGGCAGTCATTGCGGGGTAGTCGCGCACCAGCACCGCGCGGTCCAGTACCTGCTGGGTGATAATTCCGGGAATGGCCATTACGGCCAGCAGATTGAACAGGTTGGAACCTATAATGTTGCCCAGTGCGATGTCAGTATGGCCGCGCAGTGCGCTGGCGATAGTCGCGGCGAGTTCCGGCAGGCTGGTGCCGATGGCGACAATAGTCAGCCCGATGACCAGTTCCGAAACACCCAGTTCCTTGGCAGCAACAACCGCTCCCCAAACCAGCATCCGGGCGCTCGCGATAAGAAGAATCAGGCCAATCAAAAAGCTCAGCCAGGCGCGCAGGGGCTTGAGATGCGGCGTGGGCTCATCCCCGGCCTCGCTGACCAGGTCGACATCGCGTATCTGGTTGCGGATCATGAAGGTGAGTATCAGCACGAGGGAACTCAGCATCAATACGCCTTCGATAGCCGAGAGTTTGCCATCGAGTATCATGAAGCCCACGCCGGTGGTGACCAGCAGCAACAGTGGCACCTCTTTTTTCATGCAGCTTTGATGCACCACCAGGGGCGCAACCAGCAAGGTGGTACCCAGCACCATGCCGATATTGGCGATATTGGAACCTATGGCGTTGCCGATGGCGAGCGTGCCGGCGCCTGCCAGTGTCGCATTCAGAGATACCAGCACCTCCGGCGCGGAGGTGCCCACGGAGACAATGGTAAGTCCGATAATAATGGGCGACATGCCCAGGTTCTTGGCGATGGAGGCGGCGCCGTCCACGAACAGGTCGGCGCTCCAGATCAAAACGATAAAGCCGAGCAGAATAGTCGCCGCTGCTAACAGCATATTGCCGGGTTTCCTGTTAAAGTATGCGCCGCACTTGGCATTGGAACCTCGCGGGCATGCCCGTTGTCATAGTGTTGAGGTAGTACCCGCTGGTGGCATGGCCCGGCATCACCTTTACAACTTTTAAACGCAAAGGTGAAGTATACAGCCCACTGCGGCAATCGAGTGTAACAAATTGGAGTTTCGGAGAACAGGAATGTCGATACGTTTGAAATCTGGATGGTTGGCACTGTTGTGCGTGTTCGCCACGGGTGCGCTGGCGCAGCAACCGGCAGCGCAGACACAGGCCTATGAGGTGGTTCAGGTCACGACCCAGCGGGTGATGGAAACCGTGGCGGCCGCGACCGACTACGCCGAGTCCGATCCGGAGCTTTACTACCAGGAAATTCACGCCACTCTCGATCCCGTCATCGATTATCGAGGCTTTGCGCGTAGCGTCATGGGTCCCTATGCCAGCAGTCAGCGCTACCGTTCCCTGGACGAGGCCGGTCGCGCCCAACTGCGCGATCAACTGGACCGCTTTACCGAGGTCATGCGCGTGGGCCTGGTTCGCACCTATGGCAAGGGCCTGCTGGCTTTTGGCGGATCGCGCATCGAAGTCGCCCAGCCCCCACCCGAGGCGTCCTCGCAGTCGCGCGTTTCTGTGCGCCAGATGATTTACAGTGATCAGAGCGAACCCTATATCATGCTCTACCAGATGGGCCTGGATAAGTCCGGCCAGTGGATGCTGCGCAACGTCATTATCGAAGGCGTCAATCTCGGCGAGATCTATCGCAGTCAATTCGAGGCCGCTGCACGCAAGTATGACGGCGATATCGACAGTGTCATCGCCAACTGGACGACCTCCGAGGTTGACGTGGAAGCCGAGAAGAAAGCCGCGAGCTGACCATGGGTGCTGGCGCACGCCAGGTACATGCAGTGGTCGCTATCGCCCTGCTTTTCTCCTAGAATATGCCGCCTTGTTGTCCCCGCGCGCAAAGTCGCGGACGTGCTGTAACGAAGATTGGAGATTGCTAATGGATGCGGCCACAGTGAAAACACTCTTGCAAAGCCACCTGGACGATTGTGAGTTTCGCGTGCAGGGCGAGGGTAATCACTACGACATCATCGCCATCGGCGCGGTCTTCGACGGTCTGCGACCGGTGAAGAAACAGCAGCTGGTATACGCGGCGCTGACCGATCAGATCGCCGACGGCAGTATCCATGCCGTCAATATTCGCACCTTTACCCCGGAGCAGTGGCAGGCCCACCCGCAGAGTTGACCGGCGGCGCAGTAGCCACCTGGATCGTAGAATCTCATGAACGAAAAGCTGACGATTGCCCTGACCAAGGGGCGCATTCTCAGGGAGACTTTGCCGCTGCTGGCCCACGCCGGTATAGAGCCTGTCGAGGACGTCGGCAGCAGTCGCAAGCTGGTGTTCGAGACCACCCACCCCGAGGTGCAACTGGTTATTATCCGGGGTACGGACGTGCCCACCTACGTGCGCCACGGTGCGGCCGATATGGGGGTGGTGGGCAAGGATATCCTGCTTGAGCAGGGAGCCGATGGCCTTTACGAGCCGCTGGACCTGGGTATTGCCCGCTGTCGCCTGATGACGGCGGGTCCGGTGGGCTTGCAGGTGGAGGGCGCAAGACTGAGGGTGGCTACCAAATTCGTCAACATCGCCAGGCGCTACTTCGCGCAGCAGGGTGTGCATGCCGATGTGATCAAGCTTTACGGCGCGATGGAGCTGGCACCGATGATGAACCTGGCGGACCTGATCGTGGATATTGTCGATACAGGCAATACGCTCAGGGCGAACGGCATGGAGCCACTGGAGGAGATCGCCAGTATCAGTTCTCGGCTGGTCGTCAACAAGGCCGCCATGCGCTCGCGCTACGTCGCCATCGGGCGCCTGATTGAGGACCTTACCAGTAGCGTGCGCGAGGCGAAAAATGCAGCGACTTGATACACGTGAAGCTGATTTTGACCAGCGCCTGGAGCGACTGACTGCCTGGCAGGACGACCTCGGTGCGCAGGTGGCGTCCACGGTAGCGGCCATACTTGCCGACGTCGCGGCCCGCCAAGACACGGCGCTGCTGGAATACACTGCTCGCTTCGACCAGCTGAGCGCACAAAGTGTGGGGGAACTCGAGGTCTCCCGTAGCAGGCGGGCAGACGCCCTCGCAGGTATTGACCCAGCGCATCGGGAGGCGCTGGAGTATGCGGCGCAGCGGGTGCGCGCATACCACGAGCACCAGCTGCAGGAAAGCTGGCAGTATCGCGACGAGTCAGGCAACTTGCTGGGGCAGAAGATTACGCCGCTGCAGCGGGCCGGTATTTATGTGCCTGGCGGCAAAGCCAGCTATCCCTCTTCGGTGCTGATGAATGCGCTGCCGGCCCGGGTTGCCGGAGTGGCCGAGATTGTTATGGTCGTACCTGCCCCGGGCGGCGAGTTAAGCGAGCTGGTGCTGGCTGCAGCAGAAATCGCGCAGGTAGACAGGGTCTTTACCATCGGCGGTGCCCAGGCCGTGGCAGCGCTGGCTTACGGCACGGCCAGCGTACCCGCCGTGGACAAAATCGTGGGTCCTGGAAACATCTACGTGGCCACCGCAAAGCGCCAGGTTTTTGGCAGGGTCGGAATCGATATGGTCGCCGGCCCCTCGGAAATCCTGGTTATCTGTGATGGTAGTAGCGATCCGGACTGGGTGGCCATGGATCTCTTCTCACAGGCCGAGCACGACGAGAATGCCCAGGCATTATTGTTAAGCCCGGACCGCGATTATCTCGATCGTGTCCAGGCCAGTATGGCCAGGCTGTTACCGGAAATGGATCGGGAGTCGATAATTCGGGCCTCCCTGGCCGGGCGCGGCGGCATGATCCATACCCGTGACCTGGCGGAGGCTGTGATGATCAGCAATCGCCTGGCACCGGAACACCTTGAGTTGTCGGTTGAGGATCCCGAGGCCTTGTTGCCGCTGGTGCAAAATGCGGGTGCCATCTTTATGGGGCGCTACACCTCGGAGGCCCTGGGCGATTATTGTGCCGGGCCGAATCACGTGCTGCCTACATCGCGTTCGGCGAGGTTTTCCTCTCCGCTGGGTGTCTATGACTTTCAGAAGCGCAGCTCGATCATAATGTGCAGTGAGCGCGGCGTGCAGGAGTTGGGTCGCGCGGCCTCGGCACTGGCCAGAGGCGAGTCCCTCACGGCACACGCGCGCAGCGCGGAAATGCGCCTGCGGGATGAGGCGCCCTAGACGCCGCGCGTTTACACTCCAGTCGACTGGCGCAGCACGCCGACCACCGCGCGCAGTTCCAGGCTCTGCTGATTGCGCTGCACTGCGATGTCCACGGTGTCGCCCGGCCTGAGAAAGGCAATCCGGTGCATGATCCGTCTGCCGTCGCGCACCGGCTCGCCGTTGATGTGGGTTATGATATCGCCCAGCTGCACGCCGGCTTTCTGCGCCGGACTGGCTTCGGACACGGAGATGACCACCAGGGCTCGTTCGCCCTCTGCCGCACCAGAGCGCATGCCGATCGGTTCCACGCTGACGCCCAGCCAACCGCGAATTACCTCGCCGTAGTCAATCAGGTCGCGCATCACAAATACCGCCAGATTGACCGGTATCGCCAGGCTGATGCCGATACCGGTGGCCGGGCTGTTGCTCCGCGCATTACCGGTGTAGATCAGCGTGTTGATGCCAAGCAGGCGTCCACGCGTGTCGATCAGCGCCCCGCCGGAGTTCCCCAGGTGAATCGTGGCGTCGGTCTGTATGTAGTCTTCATAGGTGTTCAGCTGCAGCCCGTAGCGACCCAGTGCTGACACGATACCCTGTGTCACCGAGTGGCCAAAGCCCAGCGGGTTGCCGATAGCCAACACCACGTCGCCGACCCTTGCCGTATCCGAATCGCCCAATTCGATCGGTTGCAGGTCCGCCAGGTCGATTTTCAGAACCGCCAGGTCGGTGGCAGGATCGGTACCAATGACCACAGCGTTGGCGTGGCGCCCGTCATGTAGCAGGACCTCGATAGCGTCGGCGTCCGCTATGACATGATTGTTGGTGAGGATGTGTCCCTGCGACGTCATGATGACACCAGAGCCCAGGGCGCGCTCGATGCGCTGGCGTTGCGCCTGGGGCCTGGAGAATTTGCGGAAATACAGGTCATCCAGGAGGGGGTTGCGCCGCGAGGTCACCAGCTTGGCGGTATAGATATTAACCACCGCCGATGTGGCGTGACGCACGGCCGGTGCATAGCTGACGGGCTCTTCGGTGAGTCCGCGACTTACCTCGGTGCGTGGCAGTACCCAGCGGTCGAGGATCAGCAGGGCGGCGAGCAGGCCGGCAGTAGCCGGCCAGGTTATGAATTTGAGCTTATCCATCACTTACCGCACCAACTCTCGCGAACGGGGGGCGCGGCAGCGCTGGCGCGTGTGGCACCGTCGAGCGAAAGCCGGTTTCAGGCTTTCTCTGCCGGTTGCTCCTGGGTCGTTTCCTTGCCGCGCTCCAGGCCGAACTCTTCGTTGAGCATGCCTTTTTCGTCGGGTGAGGTTTTGGGCGCGTAGTCCAGTGGAGGCTGGATATCTGCCAGGTGAGCGGGTATCTCGGCGCTGTCTGCGACTTCACTGAAGCGATTCAGGGCGACGGGTCCCTCGCCCTGACAGAGCGATGAAGCGCCCTTGGCCAGGTGGTTGTGCACGTCCCGATAGCTTTCCGTCAGACTGTTGAGTAGCTTGGCGGTATCGGAAAAATGTTCGACAACCTCATCTTCATAGGCTTTCTTGTCCTGCAGCACCTGGTCCAGTTTGCGTTCCACGTCGCGATACTTTTGATCCGCGGGGGAACTTCTCCTGCCCATTAACAGGCCGATTACCCAACCCAGGATCAATACTCCGACGCCAATGGCAATCAGCACTTGCAGGCTTAATTCAGTTGATTCCACAGATGATTCCTCTAAACGGGTGCGATTGAAGAGGGCAGAGTATACCCCTATTGCCGGGCAGACTGTAGCTCAATGGGCTGCGTATGGGATGTCATTGCCAAGATTGAGGCCGGTGGGTAAAGTGGGCCGCTACCAGCAACCCGGGAACGGATAACGGCCCACGATGACCACGCCCTGGCAGCGCTATCAGGCAGACCTGCAGCGGGATGATTTTTCCCCGGATCCAGCCCAGGAGCAAGCGGTGTTGCTGCTGCAGGATCTTTACGAGCGACTGTTGGCGCGCCGAACAGAGCACCATGGTGGCCTGCTCGGCTGGTGGCGTCGAGTGCGCGGCGAGAAAATCGAGCCCGAGGTTGGCCTGTACCTCTGGGGCGGAGTCGGGCGTGGCAAGACCTACCTGGTAGACACGTTCTATGATTGCCTGCCTTTCGAGCGCAAATTGCGCATCCACTTTCACCGCTTCATGCAGCGTGTTCACGCCGAGCTCACCAAGCTTGAGGGGCAAAAGAATCCACTGGAAATCGTTGCCGATCGTCTTGCCCAGGATGCACGGGTGGTGTGCTTCGATGAGTTCTTCGTGACCGATATCGGCGACGCCATGATCCTTGGTGGGCTGATGGAAGGACTGTTCGCCCGCGGCGTGACGCTGGTGGCCACTTCCAATATCGTACCCGAGAAGCTTTATGAAAACGGCCTGCAGCGCCAACGCTTCCTGCCGGCGATTGCACTGGTCCAGAAGTACACAAAGGTGGTGAATGTAGATGCGGGGGTCGACTATCGCCTGCGCACCCTGGAGCGCGCGGAGCTATACCATTTTCCGCTGGATGAGGGCGCGGATCTCAGCCTGCAGGAGAGCTTTGAGCGGCTCGCTCCGGAACCCGGCAAGCGCTGGGAGCGCCTGGAGATCAACGGTCGGTACCTGACCTGCCGCTGCGTCGCTGAGGATGTGGCATGGTTTGACTTTGCCGAGCTCTGCGACGGCCCGCGCTCGCAGAATGACTATATAGAATTGTCCCGAATATTTCACGCCGTGCTGCTGTCCGGTGTGCCTGAATTCGTGCCGGAAAAGGACGATCAGGCACGAAGGTTCATCAACCTGGTAGACGAGTTTTACGACCGTAATGTGAAGCTGGTTATGGCTGCGGCCTTGCCGCTGCAAGATCTTTACCGAGGCGGGAAGCTGGAATTCGAGTTCCAGCGCACCATCTCCCGGCTGCAGGAGATGCAGTCCCACGAGTACCTCGCCAGGGAGCACAAGCCCTGAACCGGTTTCGCCGCACTTGAGCGTTCCGACAAAAGTGCTTCTCGGGGTGTAGTAAGTAGCGAATTTTCTTTAATTTTTTGCTTGAAATGGGGGGCGCCATTGATTAGTATTCGCGTCCTCGAAATTGGAGCCCTCCAAGAGGCTGTTATTGATGAAAACTTTTAGCGCCAAAGCAAGCGAGGTGTCCCGCGACTGGTTCGTGGTTGACGCTTCCGACAAGACCCTGGGTCGCCTGGCCAGCGAGATTGCGCACCGTTTGCGTGGCAAGCACAAGGCCGAATATACCCCCCATGTCGACACTGGTGACTACATCGTGGTCGTTAACGCGGAGAAAGTGCGGGTGACCGGTGCCAAAGCCACTGACAAAATTTACCACCATCACACAGGCTATCCCGGCGGACTGAAGTCGGTTTCTTTCGAGAAATTGATTGAGAAAGCTCCCGAGCGGGTTATCCAGGGAGCGGTCAAGGGGATGTTGCCGCGCAATCCTCTGGGTCGAGCCATGTTCAAGAAACTGAAAGTGTATGCAGGCAGCGAGCATCCGCACGCGGCACAGCAGCCCCAAGCACTGAACATCTAACGGAACTACTTTTCTATGTCAGCTACCCAATATTACGGAACCGGACGTCGCAAGACCTCCACCGCTCGTGTTTTCCTGAAGAACGGTGACGGCAGTATCACGGTCAATAAACGCCCCCTGGATGTCTATTTCGGCCGCGAAGTGGCCCGTATGATCGTCCGTCAGCCTTTAGAGTTGGTTGAATTGAAAGATAAATTCGACATCAACGTGACAGTCGAGGGTGGCGGCAGCTTTGGCCAGGCGGGCGCTATCCGCCACGGTATCACCCGAGCGCTGATGGACTACGACGAGACTCTGCGCGGCACTTTGCGCAGCGCCGGTTACGTGACCCGCGATGCCCGTGAGGTCGAGCGTAAGAAAGTGGGTCTGCGTAAGGCGCGTAAGCGTCCTCAGTACTCCAAGCGTTAAGCTGGCCGTTCGCCCGCTGCCTGCGGGTGTGGCAAAAAGACCAGAAACGCCCGGTTGCAATGCAGCCCGGGCGTTTTTTTTAGGCAATCC
>Ga0316189_10004346_pt1 | contig 13652 bp, 12 predicted proteins | sample LowCovwburrow_MG_FD_204930 | JGI IMG/M metagenome (GOLD analysis project Ga0316189, IMG submission 204930) | Coastal sediment microbial communities from Maine, United States - Lowes Cove worm burrow | ecosystem: Environmental > Aquatic > Marine > Coastal > Sediment | place: USA: Maine...
CCCCACATACTCAATCCGCCCCGTCTCCGGCGGTGGCGGCCAGATCAATGGCGTCTCCAGGGGCTCAAAGATCACCCCCTTGGGCTGAGAACACCCACCCACCGACAATGCAACGAGCAACAGCAGACCGCAGATAATCCAACGATACACCCCCACATGAAAGACCCGGGCTGTACCAGCCATGATTGTCTCCAAGAGCTTCGGATTGATGGTGTGTGTGTTCATATGCATACTCCGTATGAGGAGAGGTCAAAAGCTTCTGCGTGCCCCAAAGGTAAAGGTTTGCGAGGTGCTTTCCCGCGTACTGCTGTCAATCCAAGAACTCCGCAATGAACTATACAATACCGTCTGGCGATGCCTCCAGTTGAGATCAAAGGAAATCTCATAGGCATCCGAGTTACTCCCTGAGCTGTCCCGCTCTGTTCGCCAGGTCCCCACCAGAGCTGTCCGAAGCCGTTCCCTGTGCCTGGTCGTCCACCGTGTCGTGAAGTTGGTCACCGTTGTTTGCAGATCATCATCAACGCGATCAATCTCTTGGAAGTAGGCACTCACGGATACCGAACTGTTATTGCTGACCCTATTGTCGTATCGCCCCTCAAGCCGCGCAGAGTTGAATGGCGAGAGTGTGCTGTCATGGATCTGGTACTCAGCGGTCAAAGAAAGCTTCCCGATGTCATAATCGACGCCAACGATCAGGTCATTAAACTCATTCTCCTGAAACGCCAAAAGCCCCACCACCGATCGGTTCTGGGACTGATCACGGTACCGCATGTACGGGCTCAGCCCCTTGAGCGGACCATCGACAATCCTGTATCGAACAGTTGTCCCGAATCCCAATGTATCAGTCGTGTTCTCGGGCTCAGGCCCGATCTGGTAGGTGATAAGCACCGACTGCCCCGCCGCGATGCCTCCCCCCAACACCCGGCGGATCTCAACGCTGTTGCTAAACACCAACACCGTGTAGTCCGCACCCTCAAGATAGGTCACCAGCCCGAGTGTATCTGTGATCACAATCGAAGAAGCAACGATATTGCGACGGCTCAGCGTGATGATCCCCGACACCCCAAAGGTGTGGGGCTCGTCGGTGATAAAGATCGAGGTCCCACGCTCCCCATCCTCCTGATGGTTGTAGTTCACATTTGCAGAGGCATCCAGCACCCCATGCGGCACCCTCTTTGTATATTTCAGCCCAAGATCTCCAAAGTATTGCGTGCTGTCAAAGTTGCCATCGGAAATACTGAGTCGGCTCGACCCGATCTCCCCCGTCGTCGTCAAACTCTCAAACAAGTCATGACGGAAACTCGCCGTCGCGCGGTGCGTGGTCTGGTCGTTCGACCGTCGCGTCTGCTGATCCAGCAAATAGGTATACCGAGTTTCAAAGTTGTCCGAATGCTCCATCCTGAGCGATTCATCGAGCCGGAACCGATCGACCGGGAACATCCCCGATTCCTGGAAGACCCGCAGAGACGACCGCATGGTGTTCTGCCCTTCACTCCCAAAGTCATAGGTATGGTTCAAGAACGCATCGTGCCGTGTGAACGAGTTTGGCACAAGGATCTGCCCCGTCTCATCCACCATCGAGAAGGTGTAGTCCCACCAGAAACGGTGCCCATTGATCGGTCTGATCCGCCCTTGCCATGCAAAGGTATCTTGGACAATCTCAGAATCTGTGCTGCTGAATCGACCGGTTTGTGTATGTTCACGATGAAAGTACTGGAACTGCTGTGGCAGATAATCAGAAAGCAGCGTGAGTCTTGCACCATGCTCGGTGCTGATGCTGTCAAGCGAGTCGGCAAACTGACGATCAAGAAGAACCTGTGAACGCCTCGAATAAATAGTGAGCGGCGTATCGCTCCGCCGAAGGATCAATGCGCTCACATCGTACTCGCTGATCGTTTCAGCCGTTCGTGTATCACTGCCAAGCACATTGGAGTCGATGTCTTCCTGCGAGAGCCGGAAGTCCACACCCAGATCGAGACTGATCAGGTTGGGATCCCCAATAAACGCCTCGCTGTTCAGACCGAGCGTTTCTCGGAACAAGTTCTCCGTCGTCTTGGTGGTCACCCCCGCGCTGTCGGTGCTCTCATCAAGACGGTACCTCCAGTACCCCTCGACTGAAATGCTCAAGCTGACAAGCTCGAAATACTTCAACTCCTCCCGCTGCCCAAAGATAATCGGATTGCCGTCCTGAGCCAACGAGACCGACGACGCGGCAATCACACAGACAACCACCGCCCGCAAAAGCGCCCCAATGCCAACAAACTCGCGACGCTCAAGGCCCATGCTCCCCTTCCGGCTCAAGTGTCGAAGAATCCGTCTGCCCCGGCTCCTCTTGCTTCTCTTGCTCTACAACCGCCTCAGACTCAACCAAATCACGGAGGAAGAACGGGCTATCTCCCCCATGCCCGCTGTGACAGTCGATGCAACTCCTTTCAAGATCCGAATGCGACATGTTCGGCCCATCAACCTCAAGATCATGACACTGCACACACATGCCAGGGCCATCGTCCCTGAGAAGACTCTGCAACGCCGAAAAGTGTGGGTTGTGACACATCAGACACGCGCCGCCAAGAACCGCCCCGTGCATATACGAATGCTGATCGGCGATGTCCTCATGACACTTCGTGCACATGCTCGCGTCGCCAACCGACAGAGACATGTCCGAAGGATCGACATGACACTCAAGACACCCCTCCTCCGAATACGGCTGATGCTCCGAATAGGTCGGGCTCTCAGCAATCGCTCGCCCATCGTACCGATCGGGCGCGTTCGGATCGGGCACGCCATCGAAAAAAAAGCTGAGCACCTTGTAGTTCTTTTCAACGCTGCACCCCCCCCACCACAGCACCGCGCACATACCAACACCCACCAGTGCCATCGGACGCGTTGCCCTTCGCGCAAACCCGATCGCCTTGTTCTGCGCGGCTGTCGTGGCCTTACACATCAGGCGATCTCCTATGGGGAGCTCGGCATTTCAGATTCATCGACCGCATCACCCCCGCCGCCTTGCACCTCAGGAATGTCATTGGTCAACGGATTGACTTCACCCTCATCCTGGACACCCGGCGACACCTCCGATGACTGCTGGGCAATATCTTCAGGGGTCATCCCCTCACGCAGTTGACCGATGGCATAGATTCCAACCTTGTTGGATCCAAACTGATTGGTCACAATCGCCAGCCGCTGGGCATCAAACGCAGGATGGATGTAATCCCGGAAAAGTTCGATTCCCTGATCTGTCGTGCACACCCCCGCAGGGAGATTCATCGCCCCATCATGTGCACCCCCGGAACCGAAGAACATCAGCACCTGCCCCTCATCATTGAACATCTGAACATTATCGAACGCGGCATCGGCGACATACACAATACCAGCTTCATCAACAGACAAATGCTTGGGTCGAACAAACGATCCCGCCGTATCCCCGATCGTCCCCACCGCCGAAACAAGATTCCCTTCCGGATCAAACTTCTGCAATCGGCACTTCATGACATCGCACACATACACGAAGCCCTCGTTATCCACATCGATACCAAGCGGGCGAACAAACTGCCCGTCCTCACCGCCTGGCCCACCGATCGTCCGGACCTGTGTGCCGTCGTGCCGGTTCATCACCAATACACTCTGGGTCTCAAAATCAGATACAAAGATCTCGTCCCCATGCACCGCGATGCCCACGGGCTTGAATCCCTGATGACCAAACGATTTAACATGACGCTCATTGGCATCAAAGACAAAGACCACACCACGGATCGCGTCGGCAACATATTTCATGCCGTCAGGCGAAATCGCAATATCTGTTGGCTGCTCCATCCCACCAAGCCCACTGGTTGTCATGATCCGTGTCTGATGCTTCGCCAGATCAAGAACCACAAGCCCGGGATTCCGGATATCGCAGACATAGATTTTCCCGTCCCACATCTCAACCCCGTAGGGCTTGTTGATCGGGAGGATGCTCGCGTCCTTGCCGTAAAGCAACTTCTCAAACTTGCTCTCTTTGATATCAATGTCGGAGCTGTACCGATAGGAAACAAGGAACTGCACACGAGGCTCATCCGGGAACTGAGGCCAAAACGAGTACGCTCTATTGCCCCGCTCAACAGGCCGGCTCGTCGTCGATGAACACCCCCCTATAAACCAAACTCCAACAAGAAGAAGCGTAAGCAAAGCCAGATGCTGGGGAACTGAAAGAGTTCTTGACACCCGCCTCGATTCATGCAGTGTGATAGTCATTGATTGATACCTCAACAATGCCGCACGCCTAGTCATTGGACTAGGCGCACGGACACATTATTCGATTGTAGCAAGCAAATACACGACCGTCGGATCAATGAATGACCCGACGGCAGCGTCTAGAGATGGCGATTACTTGATGTGGCAGCTCAAGCACAACGCACTGACATTGTTCGTCATCCGAAGCTGGTGGTCATATCCGCTGTAGTGAGCGGTATGGCATGACATGCAACCCACGACATAGTCGAGTGTCCCGTCGATGTCCATCTCAACAAGCTTCAGTTGGCCGTTTGGTCCGAGTTTGTGGTTCGCATCCGCGGCGTGGAGCCATGGGCGACCCTCTTCTGGGTACACAGCTTGACGACCGATTGGGTGGTCATCAGTCAAGTCTGTGCCGAGGTTCTCGTCACCATTGATAAAGACTGAACCGATTGATCCGCCGAACGCATCAAGCGCGACGGTACCATCGTGGCAGCTCATGCACAGACGGCTGAGCGTGTCAAACGCTGCGGTGCCATCGTCTGGCCCAGCGTCTGCTGTTTCGCCTTCATACATCGTGTATGTAGCATTTGTCAATGTGTGGTTCCAAAGCAATGGACCATGCTCGCCTTGCACAAAGGCAACCGCATTGTGGGGGGTGTGGCATGGCAAGCAGATCTGTCCTTCTGCCCATCCCGTACCACTGAAGTCGTGTGCTTCACCAACCATCGACTGACCAAGTGCTGGTGTTGCCAACAGTGCCGCAAATGTCCCGGAAAGAACTAGCGAGCGGAGTTTCATGATTTATCTCCTATTCCATTTGTTTCTTGGCAAGTCTGGTGAGGAGAACATCTCCGATCCGAATTGCCCATTCTTCTTTAGTTGCCTGATATACATGCAAATGGGATACCAACCTCAATAAATCTGAAAGCACCTGTAGAATGAAAAAAAGGGGAATGGGTGGGCCTTCATCTGACCCCATTCCACAAATTGGGAATTGCACACCGATAAAAATCTTGCGGTTGGATTGATCCGTATGTGCTGGCGAAAGATCGCAAAAACACCGAATTCCCCTCAGAATCGGCCCAATCAAGGCTTCGCTAGTCCGATGTCGCACCGAGAGCGAAGGGAGAGCGCCTTGGACATGCCAATAACACCGTTTCTCAAATTTAAGAAGGGCAACATGCCCTCCATGTCCTCAGTCATCTTTCTGGGCATCGCCGCGTTTATCGGGCTATCAGGAGCCGGAATTCTTGCTGAATCGGAATCCGCGGCTGAACAAGCCCCAGAGTTCGTCCACAGCCGCATCCCCTCTGAATTGATCTCAAGCAGCGGCGCCAACACATGCGCCGACTGCCACACATTTGACCCCCTGTTTTCTCACCCGGTTGAAATCACACCCCCACCCTCAATGAATGTCCCAGCATCCCTTCCTCTGATTAACGGCAGGGTGACTTGCATCACATGCCACGCCAACACCGGCGGAAACCACCTCACCGGCCGCCTCGCAGAAGATGAACGCCTGAGCTTCTTCAACACCGGCAGGGGACTCTGCCTCCAGTGCCACGGCTCAAACGGCTTCTCGGCACAAGATATCCACGCCCAATCGACACATCTCGCACACCTCCCCCAATCCAGTCACAGTCAAAACGCCCGGATCCAATCAACAGGTGCCATCCCAGAATGGCTCGATGCCGAAAGCGATTCCTGCATGACCTGTCACGACGGAGCCATGGCAAGCGGCTCAGGCACCAATACCGGGATGAACCGGAGGAACTCATTATTTGACACTTCCGGTTCCGAGCACCCGATCGGGATGTACCGACTCACCAATCCCTCCGATTCTGACGGCCCGCTCAAACCAGCATCAATGCTCGACCACCGAATCCGGCTCTTCAACAACCAGGTCGGATGCGGCTCCTGCCACAGCGTCTACTCGACCCAGCGCGATCTGCTCGTGATGTCCAATGACGGCAGCCAACTCTGCTTGGGATGCCACGAATACTAAGAATTGCCGCCTCAGGGCTTTCCCGCACACAAGACCCCATCTCCCCATCAAATCCCAGAACTAAGATTGCCCGGATCACACCGAGCCGTGCATACCTGATCCAGATGCCAGAACCCCCCATCTTCCGGCTCTCTCCTCACCATCATGTCCCTGATATGATTCGCTATTGTGGCACCCATTTTGCAAGACGAACAAGAACTGGCGGTTATGCATGCCACCAAATGACCCGCCAGAAAGATCGATCAGGGAGACATGTATGAACCTCAGGCGACACGCCCTCATCATTGGACTCCTGCCAATGCTCTTGACCCACAGTGTGTGGGCATCCCCCCCCTCCACCCCATCCCCCCAACACCCCCAAACGACAGCCGGATCTCTGACGATCCAAGCGGTGCAGGGCACCCCAGATGGACCCGCAATCGCGAATACCGATATTGAAATCAGTCTGCACACAAAAAACGCCGTCATTCAAACAATCAATACCCAACTCGACGAGCACGGCGGCGTGTCTCTCTACGATATCCCGATCGACACCGAAGTCCGCCCCGTCATCCGGATCGAGTACGCCGGCGTGACCTACCAAGAAGTCGGCGAGATCATGAGCCCCGCCAACCCCCAGCAATCGGTCAATGTGACCTGCTACCAGGTCACCAACGACACCCCACTGTGGTCCATGCCCATGCGGCAAGTGATGCTCTCCCACTCACCCCAAGGCATCAAGGTGACCGAGATCCTCATGGTCATGAACCCTGATGAAAGAACCTGGCTGGGCACAGAAAGCGCCCCAAATCAACCGACCACGATGTCTCTGCGATTGCCACAAGGGGCCGAGCAGATCCAGCTGGGCACCGGCTTCCACGACTGGTGCTGCACAAGCGTCCAAGCCAACACGCTTATCAACCATCTCCCCATGATGCCCGGCACCACCGAGATGAACTTCAGCTACATCATCAACACCCAAGATGGCACGATGGAACTCGACTTCGTCGCTCCGGCGGCTGTCGAGCAGATGGCCGTGATGCTCCCCAACGACATCCACACCCACCGCTCCGAAGGACTCACACTCGGCGGCACCAGAAAGATCGCCGATACCATCGTCCGCTTCTACACCGCTCCGAATCTCGCAAATGGCGACGCCGCCCACCTCTCTCTGAGCGGATTGAACCAAACTCGGGTCGTTGCCGACCACACAACCCGCCGAACCCCGGTGACCATCAGTCCAGAAATGCTCACCATGATCGTTGGGGGCGGGATCGTCCTCCTGGCCGGCGGCGTGATGGCGTACCAGTTCAAAAGGAAGTCCTCAGGCTAGCGATATGCATTTGTGGCACCCCTCATACAAAGAGCACCCAAAGTCCAGATCACACTGGCCCATGACCGTCCTCCAGCCAGTCAGCCAACTCAAACATTCGTTCAAAGAAGGATTCGTATTGACCACCCACCGGAAAGCCTTGACGACCGGGTATTGGATATTGACCGGTCTGCTCTTTGTCTGTGGCTTGATCATGCTCGTTGTGGCACCGGCACAAACCGCTTTCGGTCCCGCGCAAAGAATCTTCTATATCCACCTCCCCGCCGCGATCTGCACCTTCCTCGCCGCCCTCGTCCTCTTTGTTGCCAGCGTGGGGTATCTGTGGTCCCGATCCATAAAGTGGGACGACCTGGCCAGCTCGGCAGCCAAGGTCACGGTGCTGCTCTGCACCGTCGTACTCCTCACAGGAATGATCTGGGGCAAGAGTGAATGGGGACTCTGGTGGACATGGAGCCCGCGCCTCACATTCAGCTTGGTACTCTGGATCCTCTACCTCGCATACCTCATCATCCGCCCGATGATCCAGTCCCCTACCCGCCGGGCAACCATCTGCGCCGTCTATGGCCTAGCAGCTTTCATTGATGTCCCCCTCGTCTATGTCTCCGTCAAGCTCATGCCCGACATCCACCCATCATCGGTTGAGCTCGAACCAACGATGCAACTCACGCTCTTGGTCTGGTTCATCGCGATCCCACTCCTTACAGCAGGACTCATCGCGGCCGGCTCCTCGCTCAACACCCAGCAACGAACGCTTGACACATTGGCACGCGAATCGAACTCAAATACAGATCTCGCCAATACACATACAGGAGAACCCTCATGAATGGCTATCTCCTCCTCGGCTATGCCGTGAGTCTCGCACTTTTGTGGGGGTATGCCCTGCTATTGTTCCGTAAGTCACGCGTGACCCGCTCGCGTCGACAACAAACTCAGTAACTCCTAGCGTATCTTCAAGAGAGAGATACCGCGATAGAAAGGAAATCACAATGACCCGAACTCTTACACGAGCAACCGTACTCGCTCTTGCCGGAGCGAGCACATTCATGCTCGCCGCGGCCGCCATTCAACCAGATCTCCCGACGGGCCACCCCGCCGTCAGTTCCCCAAAGATGGCCGTCGAAAAATCCAACGCCGACCCCGCCGATGTCGAATCCATCGATGCCGTGCTCAATACCTACTACGACTCCATCTCCGGTGGCATCGGAGAACCACGAGACTGGGACCGCTTCCTCTCGCTCTTTTCCCCAGACACCCAGTTCATCGTCGCACGCACCGTCAACGGCGAATCCGTCCCCCTCGCGCTGACCCCGCAAGAGTTTGTCGACTCGAACAAAACCTACTTCGAGAAAGGCGGGTACTTCGAAAAAGACATCCACCGCCAGATCAACACCTACGGCAACATCGCTCAGGTCTTCAGCACCTACGCATCGCGCCGAACCCTCGAAGACCCCGAACCATACTCAAGAGGCATCAACTCCATGCAACTGATGAGAACCGGCGATCGCTGGTGGATCACCACCATCATGTGGGAATCAGAACGCCCCGATATCAACCCGATCCCCGCCACCTACCTCCCCGCTCCTGAAACCGACGGCTAACCCTCCTCCGAGCACAAACCCCCGCCCTCATGGCATCCAAAAAAGAAAGACCCGCGACAATCCTTGTGTTTGTCGCGGGCTTTGTTTTTACGCACTGATCAGATCTCCGATCGTCCGCCTTACTTGGTCGCCGGCTGAACCGCCGGCTTGGCGAACTTGCTTCTCCAGATCTTCACCGGGAGCATCCCGATGCTCATCAGCACAAGCTGGCTCAGCACAAAGATAGATATCCAGAAGACCGCCGAGTTGGTGAACCCGTAGGAGTGCAATCCAACACCGAGCATGTTTGTCCCGAACCATGACCACGCGGTGATGATGTTGCCGAAAATCGACAGGTTGACCAATCCCCGGTCGCGGATCATCCCGCCCCAGCGAGCGTGGAGGATCAGCAGGTTCCAGAGCACGATCAACGCCGCCCCGTTCTCTTTGGCGTCCCAGCCCCAGAACCGCCCCCACGATTGGTCGGCCCAGATCCCGCCAAGGACTGTGCCCACAAAGCTGGTTACGGTCGCGAAACAGATCACGCCATAGATCATCTTAATCATGGACTTCCCACGCTCACGATCAAGCACCTTGGTAAAGACACCCAGAAGCACATAAGCAATCGCGAGGAACCCGCCAAAGAATGTCGCTGAGTACCCGATGGTCACCACGACCACATGGGTCGCAAGCCAGAAGTTGGAATCCAGCACGGCCTGCATCATCTCCATCGTGTCGCCCGAGCTGCCAAGATTGTGCGCAACAATCAGGGTCCCGAACCCGATGACCGATGCCATGATCCCGCCCAGCCCGATCTTCATCTGCCGATCAATAATCAGCCCGATGATGACCGAGAACCATCCGATGAACACCGCCGAAGAATACAGGTTGGTAATCGGCGGACGCCCCTGCAGATACACCCGGCTCGCAATCCCAATCGTCATCACAACGAGCGCCACCACAATCGAGGCCGTCATCGAGCCGAACATCGACTTGGACCACTCCGGCTTGGTGAGCTGCGCCAACAGCAATCCAAAGCATCCAAAGAGGAAAGCCACCACCAACAGTGCCGAGGCCATGATGAAGGGCTGGGCCTGATTGAAGATCACCTCGTACCGAGATTTGCGGGCATCATATGTGATTTGGCTATCGACCAACGCCTTGAACGCAGCGAGCTGTGAGTTGAACTCTTCAACATCGCCCGCCCTGTAGGCCTGGAGCATACCAAGCAAAGCACGCGCATCGGGATCGTTCGGACTCTCATTGAGAACCGTCACAAACGACCGCCAATCCTCCCCAGTGGTCAGCGGCGGAACCAAATAAGGATTGACAAGCTGCGAGAGCTCGCTGTAGAGCATCATCCGCTGATTCAGCACCAAAACCGCGTTCTGGAACGGATCCCTCGCTTTGGCCTTGACCTGACTGGCCAGCATCGCCTGCCGATTAATCTCGTTGCCAGAGTCCAGAAGTTCAGAGAACGAGAAACGCGTGCGCTTCTCTTTATCGAGCCCGATGAGCGCCAGCACATCCGGATGATCGATCCGGAATACCTCTCGCTGAACCGACTCTTCAGGGTTGGTGATCAGCTCGATGTACCACTCGATGGCCGACACCTTGCCGTCATCAGTCCGGATACTCTGGCGCCCGCTGATGTTCATCAGACTGTTGCGCGCAACGGTATCAAGCGGCTTGGTCCGCCCGCTCGCCGAGACAGGGATCTGCCGGAAAGAGTTCAGATCAAACTTGCTATCAATTTTGTCAGGCCGGGCGATCTTCTGCCCTGCGTACACAATCCCCAAGACTAGAACAATCCAAGGGAGTAGCTGCTGGAGTTTCTTCATTTTGATCGTCTCCCGAGTGTTGGGACAAGCCGAATACCAAAGTGGAGCAGCATGCCGAGTGTCACGACCGTGCATGAGATGTATGGGATCATCCATCCCGGATTCTGAACAACCTGCAGCACGGTTCCTGAGTCATCACGCAGGAACGACGCCTGATAGAAAGTCTCGCCCGCGTGACGCAGCGGGTGATTCATATAAATATGCACTTCCCGGTCTACATTCCGCCCCTCATCGACCAGCCGAACATCGCTCGAGAAGTTCCGAGCCATCTGGGTCCCGGTAAACAGATCGTGCTTGAAGTCCATCAGATGAAGCGAATAAGGCTTGTAGGTCCGAGCAAACCGGAGCTCGATCCAGTAGGCCCGCCCATCAACAACCACCATCTGCGCCTGGTCAATATACACCGAGAGCAGGTACGACCCAATCCGCTGCTCGCCATGAAAGAGCGTCACATACGCCGAGGGCGCGTCAACCGTTGAGCCATCCACCCCATTGGCCCGCTCGAGTGGCATCGCCGCAAGGTCCTTGGCGATCCCTGTGTCCGCGATCCCCTTCCGCGATTCCGGCGCCTGCATCGGGCCGAGCATCTGCGAGTTGGGCATCCACTCCGTCACCTTGATCGTAAACGGCATCAAACCATGAGAGATTGTTTCACCGGTCTCGATAAAGTGCTCAGGCACAATGACGACAAGATCGTCCACCGGATCAGACTGATCGATAACCGCGATCTCAGTCGATCGGATATCTTCAACAAAGTTGACCGTCTCCCCCTCGCGGATCGTCATGTTCCCCTCTTTGGCAGCAATCCCGGTAACAAACTCACCCACCAAAAGCAGGATGACCCCGAGGTGCGTGAGAATAATCCCGATCCGTTTCTTCCGCAACTTGAACCGGACGGCATGGGCCGCAATAAGATTAATAAACATCAGCACGCCGAGTGTCAGCCCGCCCGGGAACCAGATCGAACCGGGGATCTTGACCACATCCTGAGGCGCGAAGATCTGTAGATCGATCGAGACCACGACCGATCGGAAATACTTATCGACAACCGTCCAGATCCCTTCGTGGACCTGCGCGAGTGTGCCCGCGAAAATGAGAATAATCGAGAGTGCAAAAAGCACAACCGTAAGACGAAGCGAAGCCCATGGCTTGAGTAGTTTACGAATCATTACGGTGCCCCCGCCTTTCCGAGACCCTCTGCATTGATATAGGCCTCAAATCGCTCAAACTCGGCCTCAACAGCATCAACCGAACCCGTCAACTTAAAGAACAATGTTTGTCCACCAGCCGGAACAATCCCCGCCGCCATCCGCCCTGATTGGTCGGGCGCCACGATATCAACAAGCACCGCCCCGCTGCCCAGGTCCTTCATCTCCATCTCATCAAGCGACGCCATCGCAGGCAATCCCAACTGACCCCGCCAGCGGTTGATGTTGCCCAGCATGCCGCCCCCCTCACCCGTGAGTGAAGTCAGCGTAATCCGGCCCCCGCTCTGCGAGAGATAGGCCGCCATCAAAATCGAAGAAGCGCCTTCCTCAACCGTCCACTCGGCGGGCTGCAACCAGCCCGACGGGTTTGGATCCGCTGAAGCAGCATCTTCCCCCGACTCAGATGCAAGCTCAGGAGCAGATTCCGGAACGGATGTTTCTTCTCCGTGATCATGCCCCTCGTGGCTGTCATGGATATGGAAACTCGCTGAGAATGCGGTCAGATCCGCCTTGATCTCCCCGACCATCTCGGCTGGTCCCATTGCCTTGGCAAACCAGGTCTGTCCATCGCCCACATTGATACTCGAACCAACGAGTCTCGTGTCCTCCCCGGCGACATCCACGATGATGACATCAACGCCTTCGAGTCGAACGATGTCCTCGCCCAACCCCTCTTCATCGATTGACTCAAGCCCGACCTGCCCCCTCCAACGATTCACATTGGCAAGAAGCCCGCCAACATCACCGGGGAACGCGGTGACCGCGATCTCCTGACCGTTCGCGGCTCGGAATGTCGCGATGCGCATCGAACTGGTTGTTTCAACTTCTTGCCATCCCGAAGGAACCGACCAGGTCACCCCAAGCGACTCCGCTTGGCTTGGCTGCGCCTCTGCAACCCCCTCAGCCGCTGCAGAAGACCCATCAAACTCACGGTCCACGCGGTACGAATGAATCTCTGACCGATCACAACCGGCAAGAAACAGCAGCGGGGCGCACCCCACCAGCACCGCTCCGAAAGCGAAGCCGCCTGAACTCATAATGCCTGCGTGTTGTGGTCGTGGTCGCTGTGATCTCATGGACCGCATTGGGGGTCGTTTCATGGATAGAGCCTTCCTGTTTTAACCCCAAGACAATCGACTGATCGGCTCGAAGAAATTGAACTCGATTCTATGTGGCCCCGGCTGATATTTCCAGTAATAGCCGAGAGATACGGTGTGCAGCGAGGCGGTTTCAACCCGGATTCCAAAGCTACTGACCCAGCAAATCGCATGTATTGGATCAGCCGAATAACAACCAGTGAACTCCTGAATCAAACCGGCAGACCGTCCCAATCCAATCAACATACCAACACGGTTCGGCCCTGGCTCTGTCGCAACTTGCCGACAAGCGAAAACCCCCGAATCAGAACGATCCGGGGGCAAAGAGTGTTCGTCAGAGCAACAAACTCGACATCTCGTCATCTCGACATCACTCAGGGCAGCCCTGACCAAACGC
>Ga0316189_10004347_pt1 | contig 13651 bp, 14 predicted proteins | sample LowCovwburrow_MG_FD_204930 | JGI IMG/M metagenome (GOLD analysis project Ga0316189, IMG submission 204930) | Coastal sediment microbial communities from Maine, United States - Lowes Cove worm burrow | ecosystem: Environmental > Aquatic > Marine > Coastal > Sediment | place: USA: Maine...
CAGTCGGCAGTTTAGTGATGACAGACTCAGTAGACCGCCGATCTGCTCTGAGAGGAAGCTGGTGTCCGACACGTCATCGACGATTAGCAGCGTGCGCGATCCGCGTTTATTTACAACCTCTTTGGCCCAGAGTTCGGCAAGTATCAGGTCACTGGCCGGTTCGCCCCCGCGGCCACGGTGCTCGATCCCACTTTCTCGTCCAAAGCCCGCTAGTTGCTCAAGAGCTCGTCCCTTATCTGCCGCATTCAGAAGAAAAACGCCTTCTGGATATTCGTGCCGGTGTTCGAAGGCATAAAATATCGCTAACACCGTTTTACCGATGCCGAGGAGACCGCTCACAACGATATTCTTTGAAGCTGCTGCTGCGTCAATCAGCTCGAGATCCTCTTTTCGTCCAATGACATAGGGCCGGTTTTTTACCGGGAAAGGCCCCTTGCCTCCTGCCTGACGAATATCAAAGGCGCACTGGATCGTGGAGTTTGTGGACGTGAGAAGTTTCCATGCAAGTCTAACGGATTCCTCGAAATTGAGGCTTTGCTGGCCACTGCGATTTGGATATCCAAGAGCAACCCCGGAGCTGTCTATCACCAACATGTTAGCCTCGGTAATACGGTTCCAGTAATCGTTGGCATCGGAAAAACGGTCTGCCCCGAGCATATCCGTGATAGCTTCCCTGGGAATGCTTCCGTTTGGTTTGAAAGCTCGTCTGTCGTGTGCCCTATGCTCAGGTAGCCACAGCCCCACTAGGGCATGATCTGTATCGCTGCCATCACCAACATTAACGAATAGAAGTACGGGCTCTAGTAGGGCACCCAGGGAGCAGCTAGAGAAAAGCAAAGCCAGCTCAAGACAGTCGGCACTTTGCCCCGCCACTATCTCGCTGACGGTACGAAACTGCTGAAAACCGGAGTGTTGTCGGGTTGTTCTATCAAATTCGATTGCCGGTTCGGAAATCAGAATCTGTTCGTAAACGACCCAAGCGGCGGCTCGCACCGCGCCAGCAGTGGCTGCGGCAGCACCGGAGAAAGTGGTGTGGCTACGCCCTGTGCGGCCTATGAGCCTGGGCTCAGCCGCTGCGAGCAGTGCCTGGACGAATGGATCGTTTGGCTTGACGTGGTTAGCGAGACTGCTGTAGTTCCCGTCGTACAAAGGCATAGCTTACCCCTCATCGAGCGGACCAAAGGGAAACTTTTAGTTACTTCTAGCATACACCTACAGCCGGTTCAGTCTATAATACCCGGTGGAAAGCAAATAAGAATCAGTTGTTAGTGCAATTGAGTATTAAAGGAAGCGGATGTCTTCGGAAGGTTACGGATACGGGAAGGTGATCAGAGATCGTCGGTTGGATCTCGGCCTGACCCAGCGGCAGGTAGCGAACCAGTGTGGAATCACCGATTCCGCTCTTGCCCATATCGAACGGGAGATGCGCCTGCCATCAGAGTCTGTAGTCGAGCACATTATCAAGGCGCTTCGGTTATCGCCTAAGGTTCGGTCTGAACTCAAGGCAGAGCTCAAGGTAGCACGAGAAAAGCAGGCTCGTCAGCGGGTGCGAAACCGTGCTGAGGGCGAGGGCAGGTTGGTCGGTCGTTATGAAGTACCCGATGCGAAAGATCTAGAACGCGATCTAACTGAAGATCCCGATTTACTCGAGGGTTATCGCTACCTCAAAAAGGCGCTGAGCAAGCGCAGCCAGCGTAAGACAGTACTCCGTGCGCTGAAGGCCTGGGGCTCAGATAGCTAAGCCGGCAGCGATCATAACATCCAGTTAAAATACTGGTTTTCAAAAAGTTCTGATGTGTACAGCCAGAACCCACTAGCATTTTTCAGAATAATTACGTAGGCGCTCTATCTCCCTGGGCGTTTTTCTCTTGAATTACTTTTTTTAACAACTATACTGAGTACTGATCAAGTAAGCATACGAGATCTGTACATGAACGAAGAAAGAGTTTTTTATTCAGGTCACGATAAGAATCTTCGGGCAGGCAAAGTCCACGCTCGCACTGATAGGTACTACCAGAGGATATCTGTTATCCAGATCTTCTGCTGCAGAGCAACGGGAAGGAGGGGGTAGGGTGAGCCATCTCTGGGTTAAAGATGCTGACAGGGACTGGAAAGAACTCCCTATCGATTCAGCGCTTGTTCAGGTCGCCCCCAGTGGACTTGTCCCACTGGTCGTACCCGAGTTATTGAACGGCGTTTGTGACCCTGTACTGCTACGTACAGAGGACTCCTGCGGATCGGAGCGGTGGGCGTTGCTGGTTTCTTCCTGCAGTCGGGTGCGCGTCAACGGCGAAACTCTACTAACCAGTGTGCATATACTCCGCGATCGTGACGCGATTGCCCTGGATGACGGAAGTAAGGTGTTCTTCTCCACGGAACGGATTGCCCAAATAGAGCCTTTTCCAGGTGACGATCGAGGCACTTGCTGTATTCGCTGCAAGTTGCCGCTGGAACCAGGAACACCGGCTGTTCGCTGCCCGGCACCCGGTTGTGGTTTCTGGCACCACCAGTCGGATGAGCAGCCATGCTGGAGTTACAGGCCCAGTTGCGCCGGATGCGGGCATCCCACAGCATTTGATGCCGGTTTTCAATGGTCTCCGTCGGAGCTGTGAGGTACGTATGACAGTCGGTCACGCTAAATCACTGATCGTAATTGGTCAAGGCAACATCGGCAGCTACTTTGTTGCCTCGATTGTGCGCACCGACTGTGTCCAGCATCTGGTACTTATTGATCCGGACACATACGAACATCACAATTTGTCTTCACAGGATATTCTGCCAAGGGATGTCGGGCGGTATAAGGCCGAGGTGGTGGCCGGCCGTATCCACGATATTAACCCCGCTGTGCGTGTTGAAGTCATTACTGATCCTGTTGAGCGAGTGCCTTTTGGCCGTCTCCGAGCAACAGTGATCGCCTCCAGTACAGACGGATTGTCATCTCGCCGGTGGATAAGCCAGGCGGTCTGGCGGCTTGGTATACCTTGGATTGATGCCGGTGTTCGCGCCGAGGGCGAACTCGCGCGCGTTGATGTATACCACCCGTCTTCTGAGGAAGCCTGCCTGGAATGTGGGTGGAGCGACCAAGAACGCAAGGCCCTGGACACTAGACACCCTTGCGATCCACCGCTTCAAAGTACGCCCACCGGTGCGTCGGCCTACCTCGGTCAAATAGCTGCCGGCCTGCAGTGCAAAGAGTGTGTAAAGCTACTCTCAGAGGACACAGAGGATGTATCGCCGGGGCGTCAGCTTTTGATGGATACCTTCTCTGACCACTACGTTGTCTCCAGCCGCAGGCGATCTCCGGATTGTACCTTCGATCATCAACGATGGTCCATTCAAGCCCTCAGCCGCTCTCCGGGTGCAATCAACCTGCGCCAGGCGCTGCGGCTTGTGCCCCAAGCGGGTGTTGAGAGTCCACGTCTGCGGATGCACGGAGATGTTTTTGTGCGCCGGCTCCTGTGTCAAAACTGCCACACATCCCGTCATCTACTCTACCTGGCTAGTCGAATGGATGATGAATTCCGTCGCTGTCCCCATTGCGGGGGCAGCATGGTCGCACCTGGCATCGACACCACTGATGCCCTCACCTTCGATTGGCTCGCTGGAGTGGAGCCGCGCCTGTCCCTCTACGCCATAGGGTTCCGAGTAGGTGACGTATTTACCGTTGAAACCTCTTCTCGAGAGGTCCATTTCGAGATCGGAGGTAGATAGATGGCACATCGCGATCCCGTCCTTGCCCGGTTTCTGGAGTATCAGTGTGAACAGGGTATTGCCCTTGCCAAGGAGAGCGACGTGATTGATCTGGTCCCGCTTTACTCTGTAGGGGGGACAACCAGGTACCTTACTCGATTTCACTGTACCGGGCTCTTGCATCGCGCCGGCCAAGTAGTCGAACACAATGAGTTTAAGGCAGGAATCAACTTTACGGACGATTATCTATATCGCTTCGACACGGCACGGGTACTGACCTGGTGCGAACCTCTCGAAATCTGGCACCCGAACATTCGACCACCTTTCGTTTGTGCTGGGCGCATGCAGCCAGGTACACCGCTTGTCGATCTGATTTACCAACTCTACGAAATTATCACCTATCACAACGTTGAGATGCGAGAACACAACGCGCTCAACCTGGAAGCCTGTGGTTGGGCTCGCAATAACCTGCATCGATTTCCTCTCGATCGCAGGCCGCTCAAACGCCGCATGGGTTCACGGGAGAGTTGAGATGGCGGCTTTTTCACTAAAACGTTCTGACCATGCTGGACATTGGGTTCACGAGTGTCTTGAAAAACTGGACGGGCAGATTACTAAAGCTGATTCCAATAGCTGGTTGCTAGCAGGTACAGATGAGAACAAGGCGCGTACGACAATCACCACTGATCCCAATTGGCTTGTGGTGGAGCGGACCATTCCCGGCTGCAGGGTTACGCGACTCGCCCGCATGCTAAGACGGACCCGGACGCTTCTGAATCCAGGGTTTTCACCGATATCCGGTGCACGGGCAGTGTTGTCCCCTGGCCGGAATGAAGTGTGGATCCGTGCTGAATACCCGGTCCTTCAATCTAGTAGTGACTCCCGTACGTTGCTCATCGAATGGATCAAGCGGGCCTGTGCCGACGTAGCACACTGCGCAGCGGGTGTGCGAACCACTACCAGTGGCTTTTATACAAAGGAGGTTGATCAGTCGTCCGCATCTATCGAGTTGGATATCACGGAGCTGTGCAGGTTGGCAGGTTGTAAGGCCAGGGTACAGAGCACGTCTGACGAAGTAGTCATAGAGCTGCCAAACAGGGAGGCTGGTGTGTTCCATGCGGTGGCTACGGCCGAGGCTAACGCTGTCAGAATTAGCGTAGGTCTGGCAGGAATTGAAGATGGCGACAGGGCTCCAGCTTGCCGTGCAGCCCTGGTCATTGCGCTGTTACGCACCGCCGGAAGCGTGCATCTGGTTAGGTCAACGGCTACCGAGGAGGGTGGGCGGATCGCTGCCGCGCTTGAGGTGACACTGCAAATGCCAGTGTATATCGAAGCATTTAACAATGCGTTGTCGGCGTTGACTTTCGCCTGTCAGCGGGCAGCATCAGAGTTGGATATGCTGGCGGGCGACCATTCATTAGCGAGGGCCTATCTGGTGATGCAGGGTGCATCCTGGGGAAGGTGAGGAAAAAAGGGGAGGGTGTTCTTCCCCGGATGGTTGGGCACGCCATCGGTTAATGTGTCCATCGTTATCTTGAGAGGAGTGAATCATGGGACAAGTTGTAGCTTTCGATGATCTGTGTGTAAGAGCCTCGGACGTGACCGGTCAGCGATCTGAGCGAGTGCAAGTGCCACCTAACACGACAGTTGGAGAATGGATCGAGACTTTGGTGAATAGATTGAGGCTGAGGCGCAAGGATGGGGATGGAAACCCCTACGCATATCGTCCGAGGCTGGAGCGCGAGGGGCGCCACCTGAATGCGACGGAAATTGTCGGTGAGGTGTTGCAGCAGGATGATCACGTGGTTCTGCATCCCAACGTTAATGCGGGCTAAAGATGCAACTCTGCGCGAAGAGTATTAGATATGCTGCTGCGTAGTGCGCATCGCTATGTTGCCGAGGCGTTGGACTTGGAAGGTCGGCGCCTCGGTGAACTTTCTCTTACCCCGGATTTTTCCCCCGCCGGGGAGTGGTCGCATCTGGAAGGTGTGAGGTGTGGAGCGCTTGACGCAACCGCTCACCACAGATCGGGTGTTGTTGAGCCCGTGTTCGACCAGACCACAGGCCCGCCCTATGTGACCGGTTTTCGAGTGCGCTTCGACGCTGCGGATCCAACATACAACGGACCGGAGATTCCATGGAACTACTTCCAGCAGTGCGTTGAGGGAAGCTCAGCGCAAATGGTCAACAACGGTACGCTGCGGGCAGGTGAACAATTTGTGTACCGCGTTTGCGCGATTCTGGTGGACCGGAACCAACAGGCTCGGTCACCCGGATCTGATATCGTCATCGACGATACCCCGGTGACGCTTGCGCTGGAGTCCGTATCCCTCGACCGATGCCTTGCCGGAGCCAGCCGATTGGGGCGGAGTGCTTGGAGCAACAGGGATTTTCCGGTGTTCGTTCCATCGAGCGTATTGGACGAAGCCACAGAAATGGTCGATGCCGCCGGTGAGCGCGAAACCGGCGGTATATTGATCGGTTATCTTCGTCGCGACAGCGAGAGTCCAGAACTGCTGGCCGAAATAACCGCACAGATCCCGGCAACGCATGCAGATGCCGGACATTCCCACCTGACTTTTACTGCAGATACATGGTCTGCGGTCAGCGACGCATTGGCTCTGCGCGGGAGGAACGAAATACTACTCGGCTGGTGGCACTCCCACCCAAATTTCTGTCGTCATTGTGCTGCGGTGATGCGAGAGCAGTGTGCGCTTGCTCGACCCTTTTTTAGTCGCGATGACTGTGAGCTGCACCGCACCGTGTTCGACACGGCATTCAGCGTCGCATTACTTATATCAGATGTCGGCGAGGAGAACCTGAGGTACGACTGGTTTGGCTGGCGAGACGGCAGCATCGTGACCCGGGGTTGCCATCTTTTCCCAGGCGATGAGGAATCGATATATGCGCACCGCGATGAGTGTACCACGCTACGCGCTCGTGTGCTGAACTTACAAGAGAAACATCATGAGTACTGAGACCGATAGAAATACCTTTGATGGATTACTACCTTCTGGATCCAATACACTCGACCAGCAGGCGGCATGTATAGAACTGATCAAAGCGCAGCGTGAGCGATCACCCCAGATAAGCGAATCATTAGACCGATTCCTCGTTGAGAGATATGCAGAGCTCGAAACGCGATGTGCGGCACTCAAGAGTGACTTCGAAGAGGTGGTCACTATTCAGGCTGAGTTTCGAAAGGAACTTGAAAAATTTACGGACCCACCCTGGATTCGGGGTGTGTTTCTACGTTGCGTTGATACAAATGCAGGGTTGTTGGCCGAGGTGTTTTACGGCGGTAACCGGCAATTGTTGCGCCTGGGGCAGGGTATCGGTGCGGAGGATCTGGCCACTGGTCAAGTAGTGTACCTGGACCCCGAGAAAAGAGCTGTCCTGGGTGTCGCTTCAGATGATCTGCTGGAGGCGGGCGAGATAGCGAGCGTGGAACAGGTGCTGGGAGACGGGCGTCTGGTATTAAGAGACCGTGACGTGCAGGTGTTGGTGCATCCGGCAAAGAGGGTGCACGATGCGCACATCAAGTCCGGTGAGAACGTGCGCTGGAGCCGTGAGTTGATGTTGGCGTTTGAGCCGGTTCAGAGCAGTGCCTCAAGCGAGCTGTTTGTCACCGAGTATCTTTCTGAGCAGCCGGCACAGCACCTGGGAGGGCTTACGTCCGAGGTTGACCAGGCGATTTCACTGTTTACGCAAGGCATTGCCCAACCCGAGGTGGCGGCTCGCTATGGACTCACTCAAGGCAACACACTTCTGATGCACGGCCCACCGGGGAACGGCAAGACCAGTATTGCTCGCAGTATCGGTTCGGCGCTTGCCGCTGCTACCGGTGAGCAATGTCGTTTCGCGAGCATCAAGGGTGCTCAGTTGGAGAGTCCTTGGGTCGGTACCACGCAGGCAAACGTGCGTGAATTGTTCCGCGAACTGTCCCGTGATGAACGACCCACTTTGCTGTTTATAGACGAGGTAGATTCGATCGGGCGTACCCGTGGCGGTGTAGGTGGCCACCACAACGACAAGTTTCTGAGTAGCTATTTGACCGAATTAGATGGTCTGGTACTGCGGAGCGGTTCGCTGGGGATTATTGCCGCGACCAATCGGAAAGACCTTATCGATCAGGCACTCCTAGAACGAATATCAGGTACTGAGTTATATATTGGTCGCCCGGGTCAGGAGGCAGCCTGTGAGATATTCAGGATTCATCTACCGCCGACCTTGCCCTACGGGCCGAACGGTGCGGAGGCGGTGCACACGCGGGACGACATTATTGAGGCTGCGGTTGGTACCTTCTATAGTCCCAACGCCGACAATGCCATTGCGGAACTCCGCTTTCGCGACGGGACCCGGCGCACCGTCACCGCCTGTCAGATGTTGAGCGGAAGGGTAATCGAGCAGATTTGTCTACAGGCCCGTCGCAGTGCCTTCAGACGACACTCAGAGGGCGGTATTCACGGGATTAGAGTTGAAGACATGGAAGAAGCAGTGGCGGATGCACTCAATCGACTTGCATCAACACTGAGTCCTGCCAACGTTAGTGCGATGCTGAACGATCTGCCACAGGATCTGGACGTGGTCGCGGTGGAGCCCGTGTATCGTACAGGTATGGCACGTCGTTACCTTCATCGCGCCAGGCAGGGAAGATAACATGATATCTGGGCTCCGATCTGAGCGAGACGGTGATCCGCGATGCGTGCCAAAGCTGATGGGTGCCGACGCAGAGTTGGGAAACTCGATCGATGGACTTCACAAAAACAATGGAACGGGCGGTGAGGCAGCGCTGGCGCTGCTTCGAGAGGTCGACGGAGTGTGTAGCATCGCCGATGGGCCTGTCTTTGACTCCAAGGGAGGTGATGTGGAGACCGGGTCATCGGGCGCTGATCTGTACAATGCCTATCCTACAGACAAGGCGAATTTGGAAAATCCCCAGGACGTTGGACGCAAATACCTTTCAAGCAATGGCGGCTGTGTCTATATTGACCTGAATCACCTGGAGGTGTGTACACCGGAGGTCATTTCAGCCTGCGATTTCGTTGCTGCTTGGCTCGCTATGTTGCGTATTATCCGAGATGCGCTGTTCGCGGCCAATGCCAAGTGTTCTCCGGGGCAGCGTGTTGTTGTGTTGGTAAATTCCAGCGACGGACTCGGCAATGCATACGGAAGCCATTTAAGTTTTCTAGTGACACGCCGTCTCTGGGACGACCTGTTTACTCGACGGCTATACCCTGCCTTGTTCCAGCTTGCAGCCTATCAGGTCTCTAGTATTGTCTTCAGTGGTCAGGGTAAGGTCGGATCCGAGAATGGTCGGCCGGACGTCGCTTATCAGATCTCTCAACGCGCCGATTTCTTCGACCAGATCGTTGGCTCCCAGACCACATACAAGCGACCGATCGTCAACAGCCGAGACGAGTCACTCTGCGGCAGTGCACACGCCCGCAATCTTTCCATGGGCGCTGGCAGTGGTCTTGCACGACTTCACTGTATTTTCTACGACTCAACATTGTGTCATGTGAGCACGTTTTTGAAAGTTGGGGTGATGCAGATCGTTCTCTCAATGCTTGAGGCCGGTTGTCTGGACATCAGCTTGATGCTGGAGGACCCGGTCGCTGCACTCGTTAGCTACAGCCACGATCCTGGACTATCGGCAAAAGAGCGACTTGTGGATGGACGCAATGTTACAGCGGTTGATCTGCAGAGGATGTTCTGGGAGTGCGCCCGATCCTACGTCGATTCGGGTGGATGCGAAGATCTAGTACCCGGTGCGGCTTTTATCCTAGATCTGTGGGGGGATACACTCGACAAGCTCGCGGTGTGTGACTTCGATGCCTTGGCACCCCGTATTGACTGGGTGTTGAAACAGGCTCAGATCCAGCGCGCCTTGGAGAATCGCGGCCTCGGCTGGTCGGCACCCGAGGCCAAACATCTTGATCATGTTTATTCCAGCCTAGATCCCGACGAAGGCATGTATTGGCCATTGGAGCGAGCTGGGCTCACCCAAACGCTGGTCGAAGAGGCGTGGATCGAGCGCTTAAAGAGTACCCCGCCGGTCGACACACGGGCGTGGAGCCGTGCAATGTTGCTTAAGAAATTACCCCGGGAGTGTATCAGCGGTGTGGACTGGGATCGCATCGAGTTGACACCGGTAGACCCTGCGAAGGGACGCCTTATCCTGCATCTACCCGATCCCCTCGGTCATACATACCAAGATGGATTGGGTGCAGCGGAATGCGATGAAGAAACACGGATGACGGTGGAATCAGCGGGACGCTGTAACGAAACGATTTTAAACCGTGGAGGTAATGATCAATGAGTCAGAACGAAAGAGTAAGACCACAACCGCCCCGATTTGCAGGGCAGCCACTAGACACAGGCGGGGCCGAAGAGTTTGGGGCAGTGCGTTCCCGTGCTGACCGGTTGCTGCAGGCAGCTGATGATGCAATCGCTCGTGCCCTGTCCAATGACAGCGAACGTTTTCTGCAGGCAACCCGCCAATCGGGTGGTCAGTAGCTATCGCCATGGAGAGCGAACAGCACAAGGAGCTGCGTCGGGCAACGCGCATTTTCGGGATAGAAACTGAGTACGCCTTTGCGGTTCTCGGTAGCAATAGTCGACGTTTGGACCCTGAGCGTAGTGTCGATATGCTGATGCGGAAGGTAAGAGACCTCGTTCCGCATCTGAACTGCGGTTATGACAAGGACGTGTTTACCGCCAACGGATCGCGGGTGTACCTCGATGTCGGGCTGCACCCGGAGGTGGCAACTCCTGAGTGCAGCACGCCGGAAGAGGCCGTGTTGTTTTCCCGCGCGGGTGATAATCTCCTCGCGAGGGCCGCCCAGGCCATGGAGTCGGAGTGGAACGAGAAAGCGGAAGCTGTGCTGTGGAAGGCGAATGTGGATTATCGCACGGGGTCTACCTGGGCAAGCCACGAGAGCTATCTTCACTATGCCCCCCAGTCGCATTTTTCCGAACAGCTCATATCACATCTTGTAACCCGCATTATTTACACCGGGGCCGGAGGTTTCGACAACACAGCGTCTTCCTTGCGCTTCGTTGTCTCTCCCCGTGTTCGCCATCTCAAGCATGAGGTTTCAAATTGCTCAACACGCGATCGTGCTATTTTTAATACTCGAGATGAACCGTTGGCGGCATCCCCAAACCGACGCTTACATGTGCTGGCTGGGGAGAGCCTGTGGTCTGAAGTGGCTGACTATCTGCGTATTGGAACCACCGCGCTGTTGATCGCTCAGATAGATGCCGGCCGGCGGCCACAGAGTGGGCTAGATTTGACATCCCCACTGGACGCATTAGCACTTATCACCGGTGATGTGGGCTGCACTGCAAAATTAGGGCTGCGCCCATCAGGTTGTCTCACAGCCATTGGTATCCAGCGACGACTTCTCGAAGGTGTAGAGAACGATCTTGGTGCTCCTTACATGCCGCCCTGGGCCACCGCGGTGTGTGAGCGCTGGCGCGCCGTGCTTGATGGTCTGGAAGCGTCGCCGTCTTCACTGGTTGGGGTGTTAGACTGGCCTACTAAGCTGGCAGTGCTCAAGCGCCAATGTGTATCGGAAGGAATAAAATGGACTTTCTCTGGGGAGAAAGGGCCTGAATTCCGGTTAGATGCCCCCCCTAGCGATTGTCGTACTGATAAAAGCGTGGCTGAAACACATCTGCTGGAGACGGATCTACACTTCAACCGTCTGGACGGCCGTGGGATCTTCTCTGCACTTGACCGGGAGGGGTCACTCAACCATCGCATTGTCTCACCTGATGCGGTTGAGCGGGCGTTATATGCGCCGCCGTCTGTAGGGAGGGCGCGTATCCGCGCCGCCTGCGTTGAGCGCTTTGCGCATAAGGGTTCCGACATCTCGTGTAACTGGGATCATATAGTCGATCATGAGAGAGGAATAATGTTACATCTCGACGATCCTTTGTTGTCCGAGAGCAATGAGTGGATACCGATGCCGTCTGCTGAAGAGCCCGCCTTTGAAGATTTGGATCCTGTGATCGAGCCGATAGCCCGCGCGGTCGCTTCTGGGGCCCCTCGTCGTGCATTGAATCACATACATCTTCTGATCTCCGCTACAGGTCAGCTCTCACTTGCAGTGTGCCGCTATTGTGCGAGCGTCATCAGCTCTATTGTTCCGACAGATCCTGTTCCTGTACTCGGTCGCGGGAGTTCCACGGTGGGTCCTGTACTGACATCGTTATTCGAACGAGTGAAAGAATTTGGTAACTACTCGGTGGAGGACCAGGTTGGAATACTTTTATATCGGTTCCATGAAGCATGTGGTCGTTACCAGCTTTCGCGCCACGTGATCAGGCAGCTGTTAGCGCGGTCACAGGAAATTGGGAATCTTCGAACCAATGCCAGGTTAACAAACAACCTTGGCTACGAATACTTGCTTGAGGGGCGTTGGGCGTCGGCCCAACCATTGTTTGAGCGGTCGGTCGCCTTATTCGAGGATGTTGGTGACCGCAGTGAAGTGCTGAACGTAAGTGCAAACTTGCTTGAGTGTCGGTTAGGGCACACCGCTATCGAACGTTGGAATCCCCATATGCCGACGCTCAGGGAAATAAATCGAGCTATGATGGAGAACGGCGACTGGCGTGCGCGTAAGACGCTGCGTCTGCTCGCGCGCTCCGCAGAATACCATGGTAGATATCGCGCTGCACGGGGGTGGATGCGCAGGGCACTTGCCGTATCGGATGGGATACCCACGCAACTACGAGATTGGGACAAGATCTACCTGTACACACTGGAAACAAGAGAGAGTCTGTGATTGGGCGTTGTTGCATAAACAGGCCGGCTCGATATCGTTGTCCTTCGGTATACTGTGCAGATGCGGAAATCAGACTTTATCTTTAGGTATCACATTCGAAACTGGCCTGATTAGAATCATGCATTGGTGCACCGCGGCAGTATCACCTTCTGGGTCGACGAGGATGCGGTGAGGGTTTGGCGTAATCAAAGCGGGCCGGATGGGCGCGGTCGACCTCGCATCTACACCGATAGTGCTATTGAATGCGCACTGTTCGTCAAGGCCGTCTTCCATCTAAGCCTGCGGGCGACTCAGAGATTCCTGGAATCGGTGGTGCGGTTGTTGGATATCGTACTACCGGTACCGAACTACACGACGATGAGCCGGTGCCAGGGTGGACTCGATACACGATGGCAGGTCGCAGCGACGAATCAAGTACGGCACGTGGTCATCGATAGCACGGGGCTGAAGGTTTTCGGTGTAGGTGAATGGTATGTTCGCAAGCATGGCATGGGCCGTGGGCGCCGGCGTACCTGGAGAAAGCTTCATCTGGGGGTGGACGAGGAAACGAGGTAAATTGTCGCCATCGATCTGACCGCGAGCAACATCCATGATAGCTCACACCTGCCAGTCATGCTGGACCAGGTGATGGGCGAAGTAGGTCAGGTGTCTGGTGACCGGGCGTACGATACCTGGAGATGTTATCAGTCGGTTCTGGCGCGCGGGGCGTCTCCGACGATTCCACCACGGCGCAATGCGAGGCTGAGCGCAGTCAAAGATTCACCACCGTTCAAGGTCGTGCGAGATGCGGTGCCGCGTCGCATCAAGAGCGAGGGACGCTACCGGTGGCGGACTTCGAGCGGGGATACTCGTCAGATCCTGGCCGAGAACGCCGTTTCCCGTTTCAAGGCTTTGGTCGGTGTGCAGCTGACGTCACGAAGGCTCCACGCGCAGCAGGTCGAGGCTGTCATCAAATGCCGAGTTCTGAAATCGGATGGTGGCGCTAGGAATGCCTAAGTCCGAACGCATTCCAGTGGTTTGATCTGCCGCTGAAAACCAGATCCTCAAAGCTCAACTCAAGACCCCGTTACGGCTAACAGACGCAGAGCGAGTGACTCTCGCTGAAATCGCTCATCGCCTTGGCCGTAAAGCGCTTGAGGATGTGGCCAATATTGTGAAGCCAGACA
>Ga0316189_10004350_pt1 | contig 13646 bp, 21 predicted proteins | sample LowCovwburrow_MG_FD_204930 | JGI IMG/M metagenome (GOLD analysis project Ga0316189, IMG submission 204930) | Coastal sediment microbial communities from Maine, United States - Lowes Cove worm burrow | ecosystem: Environmental > Aquatic > Marine > Coastal > Sediment | place: USA: Maine...
TGAGTCGGAATCAAGAAATCAACTTCAACTGTGTCAACATCATCAAAGAGGTCGTAACCTTGAAGAATTGCACCAGTTGTTGGGGTACCGGAAGCAACACCACCAGTAAAGGAAGCGGTCTTTGGTACCGGAGCAACAAGTTTGAAGTCTGTGATTGTGCCTGCATCCTGTCCAGCACCAGCTACAGTGTAGTCAGAATCGAAACCAACCTGGTGGATGTAGTCCGATGCACTGTTGATGACATCCTTCACATAGATTGAAGAACCGTCAGCAGCCTTAGCATTTGAAGCAAGTGAAAGGAACGGGTAAGTTTCAAGAACTGTACCGGCTGTTCCAGAGAAAAGTCCGTCTTGGTCGATAACTGCAACGTGAACTTCGTCATTTGCTGCCGAACGGCCTGATGCGAAATCAGAAGTTCCAGGCGCAGCATCGAAAGCTGAGGCAAATTCCCAAGAGTTGAATGGTGCAGCTGAGTCAGCGGGACACATTGAAACTTGAAGGGAGTTACCAAGATCGGATGGGAAACGTGTGATGAATGAATGCTGATCCGAGTCAAGTGCTGCGACTTGATCCTCGAAATTGTCTTCATTAAGAACTGTTGGGGCCGAAGCACCGTCAGTTGCGATAAATGCGTTACGAGCGGCGGAGTCTACGACGCGAACGAATTTAAGGTCCTGGGAATAACGCAAGAACATTGATGCGTTGTGGAAATCCACAGAAGTGGTGTCGTTTGGTGCTCCAAAATTTGAAACGAGCTCTGCCTCATCGGCAATATCTACTCGCTCATTAGCTGGACCCCAACGAACATTACCAACAATCGCACCGGTGGTTGTTTGTACATTACGTACAACACCAGTAAGGTCTACTTCCTTGAAGACGACTGCTGGGGACTCAGAGGGAACTGAAAAAGCCATTGACTCTCTATCCTTTGTATGATAAGGTTGAACATCATAAGGTGGGTGATCACTTACGTCTATTTATAATAAGTGGAAAGTGCACTTTTTCTGTTTACACTTCCCCTTGGATGTGATAGTATGATTATAGGAAAAGAGAAAAGGAAAAATCATGCCGTTAGATATGACCACATTCATTGAAAATTTCATCATTCAACCTGAGACCACCTACAAACCAACAGCCCGTCAAGGCTCTGGAATGTACGCTTCAGTGTTCGACTCTGATATGCCAAATATGGTTGTTAAGAAAGGTGAGCGGACTTACTCTGGGACATGTTTAACCGATGGTTGGTTGGTTTGGGCGATTTACTGCATGAATCGTACACAGAAACATGGTGTTGGTTGGGCATTCATGCCGAAAATTCATGGCTTGGTCATCGACTATGAGACCGGAAAATTTCACGCTGTAATCGAAAAACTGAAAGAGCGGCGCAAGGAAGAGGACTCTCGTTCGAATGGTAAACCAAACTTCACTGGTTATTTGGACCATGCACTTACGAAGGACAAATTTGGTGATAGCTGGGGTTCCCCGGTTCGCTATGAGGCGCAAATTCGTAAAGCTTTTACTGAAATCCAGGTTTGGTTCCGGGGTCAAGGCATAGACGAAACACCGATCTTTATTGATGGACACAATGGAAACTGGATGTGGCGTGAAAATTTGAATCGCGGTCATACCTTGGTTTTCACCGATCCCTTCGTCGTATCTTCTGGCTTTTACGAAGATAGCGAAGAGGGTGCCTTGGCCTACAACAAGTTGTTGATGAAGATGGCTGAGGGAAACCCAAACATCAAAATTATTGGTGAACCCGAAGTATAAAAGGGTTTACTTTTCCTCTAAGGTGTGATAGTATAAATTTAGGAAACGAAAGGTAAGATCATGAAAATTTATACTCGCATCGCCGATGGATCGAAGCATGAATATTGGTACGACCGCTCATACCGCGCTTGGTACGCAGCTCGTATTGATGAAAACGATGATCTCGGTGAAGCTATCAATGACTACACTCGCGAAGGTATCGAAAGAGCCATCGACGAAGGTCACTGCCCAAAAATTTCGGAGGTTTGCAATGCGTAATTTTGCTGGATATGAAGTTGAAGTTCGGGATAAGGACATTCCCTATCCATACCGTGTGATCGATCTGAAGATTGCTACACTCACCGAGAAGGGGGTTCCTATTTGGCGGATACCACACAACGACCTTCACGCGGCGGGCGAAGCTCAAATGTCATTGACTAATGAAGAGTTGGGTCAGTTCCAGCGAGGAGAAATTATCTTCGTTGTAAAGAATATCACTTCAGGCCAGGAGCGTCATTATGACGAGGTCTCCATGGACCACGAACTTGAAATGGAAAGGATTTGTGGCTGATCACCAGCTGGCGAGAACCGATCCATTGTAATCTTCCCAATCATGATCTTTAGCGATGGACCAACCATCTCTTTTGGTCATGATTTCGTCTGCATGGACATCAATCTCTTCGGTTGAATTGTCGATGATGCCAAATGGAACAACATCATCCTCAATCTCACGCATGCGAGATTCGTGAAGGAATTCACGAAGGTTGATGTCTGTCATATTAGCAAAGAAGCGTGTGTTGACAAAGTATCCGAGCATCACGAGGTTCATCACGAGGTCATCGTGATTACCATCAGACGCTTCGTATGAGTTTCCTCTTGCTTCAAATGAGTTCAATTCAAGGATTGTATTCTCATCAACAAGTTCTAAGCCACCCGACTCGAGGATGTCTTTGAATCCTGAGCACCCAAGTCTCTTGACTTTCTTGTCCATGAAGACACCTAGTTTGGTACCGTTACGAGCCTGACCTTCAATATGGATGTTCTCGTACTCAATGTCATAATGTAGACCATTGACTACGACTTGGCCAGCATCGTTATTCTCAACAACCACATATGCTTCATTATAAGCCTGAGCCCATTTGGCAATCTCAACCGGGAATAGAAGTGGGGAGATACGGTTAGATCGGTAGACCGCCACCTGTTTGAATGGTTTCTCGGTGATGTCAATGATATTGAATGTTGAGTAGTCTTTACCAACACCCTTCGCAACATCGGCTAGGACCATGTATTCATGGCCTTCTTTACCCTCTTCCCAAACTCGCATGTTACCCTTCTCATACATCGGTGGATGTGCTCTTAGAGACATGAGAGTGTTACCATCAATGAGTGTATCACCTGTTCCGAAGAATGTATTACCAAACTCTTGGTCAAACTGGAGCTGGGATGTGTTGGCAATTGTTTGATCTTTCCAAGCTTCATCACGGCCTGGAACATCCCACCAATCTACACGGAATGGTTTGTACTCATTAGTTCCTTGCATCGCACCTTCCCAAAGCTTGTGGTATTGGTTGCCCATACCGTTCGCAGTTGATGTGATGATAACCTTTGAATTCTTACCGGATGAAATAACAGGATATGTTGATGTATAGAATTTAGCCGCATCGTTAACGAATGCAAACTCGTCGAGATAAACCAGGTTCATCGAGAAGCCACGAATAGAGTTCGATGATGTGGATTCAGCACGAATTTCTGAGTTGTTTGAGAAGTGGATTGAACCCTTGTTGAGTGTCTTACAACCAGGTTGAAGGAAGAATGGAATGTTCTCAAGCATCAATGTGATACGAGCAAGCATTTCCTTTGCTGTTGCACCACGGTTGGCGAGGATACCGATCTTCATTTCGGGATAGAAGATAGCCTTCCAAAGGATATAACCAACCGATGAAATAGATTTACCTGACTGACGACACGCTAGAACGATGGAAAACTGATTGTTTTCAAAATGATCAAACATATCTTCTTGGTAAGGATACAGATCGAAGTCTACGAGGCCTCGGTCAAGGTGAATAACCTTTAAGTACTTACGGCAGAAATACACAGGATCGTTTGTGCATCTCATTAATTCTTGAACTTGTTCTTGTGTGTAGGTCTGTTCTACACCATCACGTTTTACGTGTGGGTTACCGAGATAAGTGTCGAACCGAGAGTGTTTTTCATTCTGCATTTTCTGTTGGAGTCACATCAATGGTTGCCGCTTCAGCTTCTTCCTGGCGTCGGGCATCTCTGATCATATTCTGTAGATCAGCGGTGTTGCCGATATAGACATTTGCTGCTGGCATTGTCTCACCTGGTCCTGGAAGAGCCGGCTGTTCACCGCCATCTTTGTATGACTTTCTTTCTGTAATATCTTTGTGTGTCTTCGATAGCTCAAGAATTTGAGCGTTCAATTTCACAACGTTATTTAGGAGGCCTGAGTAGACCTCAACTGCCCGAGGGTGCTCAGACTCTCGGAGAATTTCTTTTGCCAATTCAAGTGCATCCTTGGCATCTTCCAACATATCGTAAAGATTTCCTCGAAGAGTTTCATAATCGTCTGATGCGTGGGAAGCCATTATGCAGAATCCTGTGTAAGGGTAAGTGTTTCAACGTACGTAAAGTCGGAGTCAGGTCCTACTGGACTTGGGTCAGTAGTAACCGAATATGTAGAAATAGACGTATCAAGTTCAGACCGTAGAAAGAACTCGACGTCGGCTGTTTCAATAATCTTAGACTCCCCAACTGGGCCATAAAAGTCTACTCGCATCTCGAAATCGAGAGAGTAAATAATGGTTCGGCGCTGCTCAATTGATCCTTCATAATCGTCTGAATATGAAACACCATTGAGGACGAGTGGAATGTCATCTACGATTTGTGGAAAATCATCCAACGGTCTCATTGAGAGCGTGTATTGTGGGGTAAAGTATGGTAAGATTTGCTCTACGATTTGAAGAGCATCATCATGATCTTTTGTGTAAATGCTTAAAGCAAACTGGATGTTGTATGGTGTTTTGGTGAAGAGTTTACCACGAGTTGATGGTGTGTCACCGGCCACAATACAAGCATTCATCTTTGGAAGCTGTCGTGATGGATCGTAGTTCATTCCGATATGTTCAAATGACATACGTGGAAGAGTGATAGCAATCTTTTGATCATCATGCTGCGAATTGGCTGCACGAGATCGAATCTCATCCAAGAACTTTCGTTTCGGTGCAAATGATAATGGAACACGTACTGTTGAAGTCGCTTGTCCACCCTTCTTTACACGGACGATGTTGATATTATTGAAGAGAGAACCAAAGGCTCCGATAGAACGTCGAATTCTCTCGTGATAGAAATGATCACCAAACATTTATTTTACTTCAGCGCTCGCGTGTCTAATGTTGAATGATTTCTTAGACATAATACTTGCCGCAGCTTTCTCGGCATTTGCTTTAGTAAGAATAGCCTTACCGGTTGGATAATGGCTCATCTGGTATTTCTTACCATTTTTCATATGAATTTCTACGTTATGGTCATTTCCATGAACTGCAACTGCTTTTGCATGTTTAACTGGAAGATGGCTTTCATTCAGTTCTAATCTAATTTGGTGTAATGTTTTCATGAGGGGTCTCCAAATGGATTCTGCTCATCAAAGACCAGGAATGGGTCTACATCAGAGTCGAATGCGTCGTTATGATTGTTTGCATCGTTGAGGATGTCGTCAACCCCACGGATGATTCTGGATGCAGGTGTCTGCTGTGAGGTGATGACATCACCAACATCAAACATGTGATATTTGCCGTCGTCAGCCCCGATATGACCAACGAAGATTTGTTGTCTCGCCGCATCCCACTTGAATACCTCAGCCGATAGCCGAGTACCGTCATTGAGGGTATGGGTAATGGTGTCACCAACAATTGGTGCAATACCATTAGAGTCTGAATCGAGCTGCAACATGACTTCAAAGCCAAGTGTCTCGATGTCATCAATTTCGATAATGCCGGTATCCAAGTCTTCGTCGTTGTATTCGAACAGTTCACACTCAAGGCGAACAACGTTCAGGTTAGAAAGCTGGTAGAACGGCATTTCGCGTTCTACGTGCATGATTTGAAAGAGTGACTTGGTCAGTGGTAAGTAGATCAAGTCACCCTCTTCTGGCAGATCACCGGAAATCTCGTTACTGTATGACGAGACCGTTTCTTGCCATCTACGACGGGCTACAATGAATGTGGCTTGGTCTCTAATCTCAATTCCAAATTTTTGGAATAAGGAACCATCACCACCGAAGCCATCGATCGTTTCGATGTACATTTCAAGCTTGTAAGCATTTGAAAACTTGGCCGGGATATCGTCGCCAAGAATGCGATCCTCTGACACAATAGATCGTGGAAGATAATAGACATCATTGCCATAAATCTTGAGTGACTCAATTACGAGGTCTTCGTAGAGGTCCTGCTCAGATTTGACCCTGTCGGAGAAATATACGTTACGTGCCATGTTTATCCAACAAAGAAGTCAGGCATCGGTTCGTATTCCGCCCGCATCTTCTCTTCAAGTTGTTCAATTTCTGATTGTGCTTCACCAAGAATTCTCTCACCACTAATCATGACACCGCCTGGAAGCTGCATACCTTCGAACTTAGACATGTTTTGACCCCAACGGTGCTTGATAAGAGAGGTTGTGTAGGCTTTGATGAATTTGTTATTGTAGACCGAAGTCGCAGAGTCAGGATCAATGACCTGATAAACTTCACATACGAGAATATCACCCTCATTGATTTCGGAATCCCACCATTCGCCGTGAATTTCAAGACGGTTCTGATAACGAGAGAACGTAACTTGTGGTGTGCCATTGAGAACCATATCAAGAGTGTCAAGATATTGACTCATTTGAACGTAATAGTCCAAGTTGCCGACGAAGTTCTGCATGCTGGCCATGTCGTTTAATGCAACTTGATACTGAACCGAGAACATACCAGACGACGCACCAAATGCACCAGAAGAACCAGGCGGTAGAAGTCGTACAACAGTCATTACATCTGGGGAGATTGGAATATACTTATTGATCACATCAGCCGCAGTAACAGTGTGCTTCAGATAGGTACGGTTTGATGCGTCCTGGTGAAACTCTTGAAAATATTGAAATGCGTCGTCGATACAATCTTCAATTTGATCTGGATCAACGTTGATTTCGATAACCGGTGCACCAAGGCGGCGCAAGCAGTAATCGATGAGTGATTGTCTTGAATTTGGTTGTGCCATTACGACCTCGGCTGTGAAACTTTACTCTATTTATAGGCTTTTAGTTCTTTGTTCCACTCAGAAGCGAAAGCGCAGTCTTCAAACCCTTCTTGCCACGGTCCACCGAGAGTGTAATGTAGAATGTGAGGTGATCCACCTTTATAATGGTCGGTCAAATAGTTCCAGGTATGGGGAAGTTCACCAATCTCTTCGTCCTTCAACCACGAAAGCTTATGGAACCATACACCCGATTTACTTTTGTCGTTAACCAAATCAGGTGTAAGGACAGCATTCGATGGATGTGCGCAATTTATCAACATCACCGAGGTCCAGTTTTTTCTCTCATAGGTGTGTTGTGTTTTATCGTTCATCTTTTTACGAACGGCCGAAGTGTAATCATGCTTGACCACACAAACTGCCTTTGATTCGTCAGCGTGTTGCATGATTTCGGTTGGGTCATCCATGAATAGAACATCACAATCTGTAAACATCGCCCAACCCTTGTAGCCTTGTAGGTACGGTACGAGGTATCGAGAGAATGTAAATGGTGTTGAAGCCAATGGGTCGACAGGGCGGGTGTAAAGGTGTGCCATTCGCAGATCTTCAAGATCTAATGGTTTGACTTCTACATTTCCCTTTGATTCAGCTGAATGAACAGCCACATCATATGCTAATTGCTGATCAGGATCGTATCCCATATAGATCAGCAGAGCGCTTTGTTGTTCGTTCATAGAGTTCGAAGTCCTTTGCATACACCGTTTTAACTTGGTGTTTGAGGTATGGTGAGAAAAATATATCTATCAGTTCCCGCTTGTTGCCCGGGGTCGAGTTGACATGATCAAAATTGGAATACGGAATATTGACCAAACCTGCAAATGATTGCATATGCTCAGCCAAATAATCAAATGACCACCACACATCAGATTTTCGTAAATAGTCTGACTGTGAAATTTGATAATGTCGGTAATCGCGCATGACGCCACCATCGAATCGATGATGAAATTCTTTTCGATTGGGATTTGGCGGTGCATGACCTTTGTTGATGCGGTGAAAGTATTGAGAAAGAAGCCGCTCGTACGGGTGTCTTATCACACCGATAAATGTAGTGGAAGCCGGGCAAAAGTTTTCAGCAATAGCTTCATTAGCTGTGAAGTGTCGACATGGGCGTTTTGTGTGAACACTCCAAATTTTATGATGTTCAGCGTTTGGTAGAAATGCCGCGATAGATTGAGATGCACACTTGGGAACTGCGATAAAACTGATTTGATGTTCAGGTAAATAGATCATTCGACACGTTCAAGAAAAGTATTGAGCGTAATTCTTACACCTTGTTTGGCGCCATATGAATGCCACGTAACCCCGTCCTCTGCACAAAATACAAATGAGCGACCAGAAGACCATTCCATTTCTTTGACGAAGTTCTTATCTCTGTCAAAGATGTAGGTTCCAAGTTGAGATGCTGGTGAGAGATATGTGACGAGTGAAAGGATTTTACTCTCATGCTCGTCGTGAATTCCTTTATGCATTTCTTGCATAGTCGGGCTGGCCATGCACACAATTACTTGGCTTCGCTCTACTATCTTTTGATATGGCCGATGATAAGAGAATTCATCAATCAGATTTTTCGGCAATGGGTGTTGTGCCACGATGTGTTGAGTGGTTGGTAAACCTTCGAGATTATCGAATTTCCACTTACCACTGCTCTTTACCTTCTTACCTCTAACTCCGTCGATGATTTCAGTAACCATCACCTTTATTTCGTCTTCGGTAAAACGGTTTTCAAACGTGAGATGTTCCCACGGGTCCGAATATTTTGTATAGGTCGGTTTCATAGTCTTTGTATACCAAATCAAAACGAGCTCGTAACTTATCCTCGAAATCTGGTGCTTCGGAATTAATGCAAAATCTATCGAAGTACCAAGAAATGTAGCGAGCTTGTTCGTCTGCTGATAATCCTTTTGCTTGGGCTGCCTCTTCAGGCAATTTACAAAATGTAGAAAGGGCGTTGTATTCAGTTCGGTGCCAAAATTGAACAACTGGCTTCTTCTTGATAAGGGCCTGAAATCCAGCGCCAGAACAGAAAGTCCATAACGCATCACATCTATCAATAAGGTTGTCGATGTTGTATTCAGAACCTACAATGTGCGCGTATTTTTTGATGATTCCCCTTTCTTTCAGGGAATTCCATTGCTGTAGAATATGTGATTTGTTCTTGTGTGCATATGGGTGCTGCTTAAAGATAATGTGTCGCTTATTAGCCTCGGCCCACATGATGCACCGAATAAAGGTTTCAGTATTGAATGACCGCTTTTGTAATCCCGAATTTGATTGAAGAGCAAAGAGAATGAATGGCTCATCGAATTCGTAAATGTTTGGCCCTTGCGCATACTTATTGTTGTCGTATTGGCTTAATCTGTCGTAAATTGTGTGATCGACATCCCAACGTTTCCAAATATCATCAGGTTTAAAGTTTTGAAAGTTGTAAGCAAATGGTGCAACTTTCCAAAAATGAAAAATTGGTGAATTTTCTTCAAATTCAAGTTGAGCGATACCCGGCGTCTCTCTATAACGAGATAGCTTGTTATACTTCAATGTACCGACTGGATATTCGGGTGCCAGCTTATGCACGGTTTGATAAAACTTCTCAAAGTGATGGGCGTTATTCAATTTGAATGGCGCATCAAGACGTGGGAGCGTCCATCTTTCAGTCGTTTGTAGTTCGCTTAAATCAAGCATGAATGAATCCAAATGAATATCTAAAATCGGTTGCGTAAATTGTGTGCCAGTATTTCTCATTGGTCGGGATTTCAAATTGGTTTACGTGCCAACCGGGTTCATCGACTTTGATTGATCTAACACCATTCACTTCACTCATGAAATATGATTTCCCCTTAGAGAACGTAAAATAAGTACGCAAACCTGGCGCATCCGAATTCGTGTGCCATGGCATGCAAGTTTCAGGATAATAGACAATAGCGTTAGATGGTTTTGTCGCGCCGATTAGTTGACATACAGCTCGTAGGTATTTATCCGATGCCGTTGATGTTAATTCTTCACCAGTCAAGAAGCCTTTCAAGGCTTCCTGCAATGGGATTTCTTCATTTTGCCACTCGGAAAGAAGAATACGTTCGTACTCTGGAACATTTATACATGCTTCATCTATTACTTTTGTAAGTAACAGAATAACGTCACTATATTTTGTATTCATTTTTTAGGTTCTCAAGTAAATCATCAATTTCATCAAGCGAAAGGGGAGGGTACCGCTCATATTCATAATATGGTTTAGACCATTCACCATTTTCAAAGGTCCATCCGATTCCAAACTCCTTTATATCTGGATATGGTAGATAGCCGTGTTCATCAGCAAATGTCTGGTCGGCTACGATGACATTAGTGACAACACCATCAGTAATTTCATAAAATTCTCTCATGGCGAAGCCCACCATATAATAACTGTCCCTTCCCATCCACCAGATGCGTTGTTGCCGACTGAGCTAGTTTCACCACGGCCGCCGCACCCTGGACGAACAGATTGGGCTGATGTCCAGGCATTGGCAGCTGTACCACCATCAGTGTTAACGGTGTAAGTATTATCTAACAAATCTTCAAAGAGGCCACCATCGTTAAAGTAGATGCCTTCAGCCAATGGGTCCCATTCATTAATCCAGTTTTCTGACACCGACCCACCGGTAATGATATTGCCGCCTGAACCATTTCCACCTGCACCTGTACCAGAGACCACAGAAGACCCGCCCGGCCCACTTAACGTGCCAAATGACGAGGTTCCACCGCTGCTGCCGCCGAGGGTGTCCGATCCGCTTCCACCATTTCCAACAGTAACAGCGGTATTACCGGCAATAGCATAAGTGCCAAAAGATAGGCCGCCCGCTCCACCTGTATCTTGATTGGCGGTTGAATTATCGTTCGTTCCCGCGCCACCACCGCCCGCTCCTCCGCCAACTACTAAAGCTAAAACTTCGGTTACACCGGCTGGAAGAATAAATGTACCGGAAGCATTGAATTCTTCAACATTGTCGTATACCAATGTTGGCTGATATACAGTATCAAAAGTGGTAATAGTTCTAGTAACGCCATCACCCTTAATTCGACCAAACATCTTCATTGATCCGGCTGAATCTGTAAAATATTGGTCGCCAACAATGAACGCCAAATTTGCAATATCAAGTGACAGGTCGGCGTCGGTGAATAGCCAGTCTGAGTCTCTAACTTTAAGTGCCACGCTTAAACCTCAACGATCCCTGCTCGTTTGTCGCGCTCTTGAATGTCAAAATCTGCGGCGTCTACTTCCATAATACTACCAGAAATACCTGGCATCGGAATTTTCTCAAGCTCTTCCGGAGTAGCAGCCTGATCAATCATAGGGTTATTAGGAAGAGCCCGAAGAAGATTCTTTTGGGCAACGATATTTGCAAGTTCAGTAGTGTCGTTTGCTTCTTGTGCCCGGATATACGCAACGTCTAAGGACGCAAATATGCTTTCTCGTAGGGTGCGAAGACGGTTACGATAAAGCTTTCGTGCTTTATCCATATCGATGGTAATCACATCACCATCTATAACTTCCCAAGCCTCCCGAAATACTCTAGAATTTGGAAGGTTGTATTTAGAGGAGTCGATGTTTGCCGCCCCAATTTTAGTAAATGTTTTTGTCATAGTAAATCCTTATTCTTGGTATGCCGAGCATGATGCAATGAAAGAATCGTCACCTGTCGATCCGGTGGAAAACTGGTATCGAAAGCTAGCTGTTGGAGTAGCCATTCCTTTAACCAGACCGGTGCGCCGATATCCTTTTTCTGGTGCTCGATCTTGTGAAGTTTGTGATCTTTGGCCGCCACCATCTACAGAATAACCGGCATCAACCATTACTCTTGACATATTTATAGTGGTATCACCGGCGCCATTATCGGTCAATGATGAAACGCCCAATGAATCGTTAACAGCCGTGGTTGTCACCATCGTGTATACTACCCATACGCGGGTAGAAACATAATTTAATGCATATGGACTACGAAGGTCTTCGGCAATGATTGTACTCACGCTAAATCTCCGACCGCGTTAAAATCAATGAAAGTGCAATCAAATCCGGGGGTGCCATTACATGTATTAAATCTAACCAAAGATGCTCGTGGGTTTTCGCCATCACGTCTTAATCCCCAGTCAGGCACGTCGGCGCCGGCAGCTGAGCCGAAGGCTGCTGAGCCGGCCGGTACATAGTTTGCTGAATTGAACCTATTGATGAAATTGGCGCGCCATTGCCCATTGCCCTCATCAAAGAGGGCGGAAATGTTTATACTTGAAAAAATTGAGGCACCCGGCGCGGGACCTGTGATTTCAATTCGGGCTTGTCCCATATGCATGATATGACCGTTACTATTTGCCCATTGAGAAAATGCTACTGTACTCATGCGATATCCCCGATAAATTTAGCACCATTCCATTCACAATCAAAATCGTTTGTAGTGTCGCCCGAGAACAAGTGGGAAGAAGATGATAATGGTGCTAAGGCGACGTTAGATTTCCAACCATTCTCCGGGACGTTGTCATCATTGTCAGCATTGTTAAAGCGACCATAATATCCTAAGGCGTAATTACCCGAAGCCATGTTGTTAGTAAACGCCACAAGAGTTTCACCAATAGTTTGATCGGTGATGGATGTCACATTATAGGATTCCATGATTTCATGGTCGCCGACCATCTCAAATGTCAACCAAGTCGGTATTTGACCATGATTAGAACCAGTTTTGTGCTGAATATTGTTAACGGTGATCTTAGGCATCTAATTTCCAAGCGCTACGGTATTCACGGGTGGCTGGTAAATCCGTAATTTTGCAAATCTTAAACACTGGTCTGTTATGGCTTTCGCCCCAGACATGATAAGGAATATCTTTGATAATGAGATATTCGATTGCTTCCTCTTCTGTGAGCGCTTCAATTGGTGGCGTCTCATGTAGAAGGTAGCCACGGTGGTGTCGTGTAAATCCTGGTTGTTTTTCATCATGATGTAATTCTAAATATACCCATACCGGTGGTAAAATTCCACCATGCATGGCCGCGGCCATGAAGTTAGGATCGGGAATAAGAATTTTAGATGGTTCTTCGGGAGTCAACGGATCATCGAATACCACCCGGTATTCGGATTGATACCCTTCCATTTCATGCTTAGCTACAATGAGTCGCTCGAAGAGATTCATTTCACTATATTTCATTATGCTAGGTCTCCATTAGAAATGATATAATTTTGTTGAAAATCAGTATTCGTTGCGGCGCTGTTTTCAAAGTTACACTTAGGGCCGCCGGTACTTACTGTACGAACTGGATCTTCTTGCATGAAAGCATCACCGAATGCATCTGTATCTTCAGCATGTCCCTTTACTGAATACGAGGTATCCACATAACTATTTATCATATTAAAGGTGAATGCACCGGTCGTATTATCGGTTACAGACGCAACATTCATCGATGTATGAACGAATTGATCTTGGGCATGATAATTTGCAGTTATTTTAGGATTAGTTAATACTAAGGCATCGACGGATCGAGATTGGGTGCCATCAGTAATTGTCTTAAAGGTTAAACTCATGCCAAATCTCCGTGAACGGTAAAATATACCTCTGGGAAATCTTC
>Ga0316189_10004351_pt1 | contig 13644 bp, 13 predicted proteins | sample LowCovwburrow_MG_FD_204930 | JGI IMG/M metagenome (GOLD analysis project Ga0316189, IMG submission 204930) | Coastal sediment microbial communities from Maine, United States - Lowes Cove worm burrow | ecosystem: Environmental > Aquatic > Marine > Coastal > Sediment | place: USA: Maine...
CAAAGCTACTTTCATTCGTACGACTGCATGGAGCAGGAGGTAGGGCAACGCAGGAGCTGTTGCCGAGTAGATTTCTAATACATAATCCGGGTTAAATTAAGAAAGCTCTGATCAGCTCGTTATTACGTGCGTTCCACGCCTCTAACTTGACCATTGTTGACGGCCTGAAATTATCCAGACTCCATCAGAGCTTCCTGAATAGAATAATTCGTTAATTGATCCGCAATTTAGGGCTAGATGCTAGCTGTAACGGGGTGTTTCGGGTATTCTAGCGCGCACGTAGCAACAACACTTTTAAGCGCATATGCGCAATTGAAATGGTCACACCCGAACAATTAAAAACCTGGATAGAGTCTGGCTTTGACAATGCTCATGTTAGCGTCGAAGGCGACGGACATCACTTCGAAGCGGTAATAGTCACGACGGAATTTTCCGGCAAATCACGAATTGGCCGACATCAGCTGGTGTACGCAGCGCTGGGTGATAAAATGAAAGCTGAAGTACATGCGCTCTCCATGAAGACTTTGACCCCTGAAGAGCAGCAGGCGCTTGCGGAAGATTAATTGCTCCAGCAGTTCTAAACTTGCTAGCAATTATTTGTTCAATACGATAAAGGTTTTCATAAATCGAGAACGTAACGAAATTAGGTACAACTATGAACGATAAAACTATGAACGATACAAGCAAGAACGATACAAGCAAGAACGATACAAGCACAGCGAATGATGCTCAATCAGTTGAAGCAAGCATGCAAGAGCAGATAAAACAAACGGTCACAGAAAATGACATTGTGCTTTTCATGAAAGGTAATGCGAATTTTCCGCAATGTGGCTTTTCCGGAAAAGCGATACAGATTTTGCAGGCGCTGGAAGCTGATTTTGTGACTGTCGATGTATTGAGTAACGATGAAGTTAGACAAGGCATCAAAACCTATTCAAACTGGCCAACAATTCCCCAGCTCTATGTTAAAGGAGAGTTTCTGGGTGGCTCTGACATTATGTTAGAGATGTATGAATCCGGCGAACTTAAACAGTCGATCGCCTCCTAGCTAAGTAGCTCACAGCGCTCTTTCGAAATAGAGTGGATAAATCAGCAAGCATTAAATCAGGAACCATACGTGGATAAATTAATTGTTACTGGCGCAGGCCCTCTGGATGGAGAAGTCATAATCTCAGGCGCAAAAAATGCGGCTTTGCCAATTCTAATTTCATCTTTGTTGGTGGATGGCAAGCTAACTCTGAGTAATGTGCCACACTTGCAGGACATCACCACCACCATGAGCCTGCTAGGCTTCCTAGGCGTGGAGATGGAGATAGATGAACGCATGAATATTGCCGCCGATGCCTCTGGGTTGAACAAGGTTCGCGCACCCTATGACTTGGTTAAGACAATGCGCGCTTCCATCTTAGTGCTCGGCCCGCTATTAGCTCGTATGGGGCATGCGGAAGTGTCGCTGCCGGGCGGATGCGCCATTGGTTCACGACCGGTGAACTTGCATATCAAGGGGCTTGAGGCCATGGGCGCTGATGTGGTGATCGAAGATGGTTACATTAAGGCCACGGCCGATAGACTCAAAGGCGCGCGAATTTTCATGGACATGGTTTCTGTGACCGGCACCGAAAACTTGATGATGGCTGCGGCTCTTGCGCAGGGGACTACAGTTATTGAAAATGCTGCCCGCGAACCAGAAATTGTTGATTTGGCTAATTGTCTGAACGCCATGGGCGCACAGGTTTCTGGTGCTGGCTCTGCGGAACTTGTGATCGACGGTGTTGATTCTTTGCATGATGCTTCGCATAGAGTTATCTCAGATCGCATTGAAACTGGCACTTACCTTGTGGCTGGCGCAGTGACGCGTGGGCGCGTAAAGGCTAAGAGTACTGACGCGACCTACTTAGATGCGGTACTGGATAAGCTTAATGAAGCGGGTGCCGATTTAACCATTGATGACGACAGTATCGAAATAAACATGCACGGTAAGCAACCCAAGGCCGTCAACATTCACACCGCGCCGCACCCCGCATTCCCAACCGATATGCAGGCACAATTTGTTACCATGAATTCACTGGCAAGCGGCACCAGCAAAGTGGTTGAAACAATTTTCGAGAATCGATTCATGCATGTGCAGGAATTACAGCGCATGGGTGCCAAAATTGACTTGGAAGGAAATACGGCATTTATTACCGGCAGAAATAAACTTCGAGGAGCCCCAGTCATGGCAACTGACTTAAGGGCTTCCGCTAGTTTGGTATTGGCGGGGCTGATGGCGGATAAACCTACCGTGATTGATCGGATTTATCACATTGATCGTGGTTACGAAAGTATTGAAGAGAAGCTTTCTAGGCTGGGTGCGAATATTCGGCGCATACCGGCTCATGTTTGGAATAGGGATGCGTCTCTGCGCGAATTGCTTCAATAGCTTCAATAGCTGAATAAGGTGTTCAAATGATTACCCTGGCATTATCCAAAGGTCGAATTCTTAAGCAAATACTCCCGCTGTTAGAGAGTATTGGCGTTAAAGCATTGGACGACCCGTTTACCAGCCGAAAATTAATATTTCAGACCAATATTGAGACAGTTCAGTTTGTGGTTATTAGAGCGACTGATGTTCCCACCTATGTACAATTCGGTGCAGCTGATTTAGGTATGGTAGGCAAGGATGGCCTGCTTGAACACGGTGGTGAGGGCCTGTGTGAGCTGCTCGATCTGAATATTTCCAAGTGTCGTCTGATGACTGCGGTTCCTGCCACTCAATCAACTCGGTCGGCTGGCAGTGATAAGCAACTACCTACTGGTAACGACAAACAACTAAGAGTGGCAACCAAGTACGTAAAATCGGCGCGGGCGCACTATCAATCGCGTGGTATCCAAGCTGAAATTATTAAACTCTATGGCGCGATGGAGTTAGCCCCCTTGGTTGGGCTGGCTGATGAAATAGTTGATTTAGTAGAGACTGGCAGCACTCTGAAGGCCAACAATTTAGTAGAGAAGGATCTAATTGCAAATATTTCTTGTCGATTGATTGCAAATGCAGCATCAATGCGTACTAAACACGCGGATATTGATCAAATGGCAACTCAATTGGCAGCGGCGGTTTCTGCAAACTCAATGGTCCAGCTAGACTAGGCCCTGTTTATTGAATGTCATTTAACACCATGCGTCAATTAAATTACTCGCAAGCTGATTTTAGTAAAGCTTTAAATCAACTTTTAAAGCGTGATGCAGATAGTGCCGAGTCTGCTGTGGAAGCCTTTGTGCGTGACACCATCACGCGAATTCGATCAGAGGGCGATACGGCTTTGTTGGAGTTGACTCATCAATTTGATGGTCATGACTTAGGCCTCTCTGACCTAGAGATAAGTTCAAGTAGTATTGAACAAGCGTATCAGGCAATCCCAGCCTTAGAGCGAGATGCCTTGCAACACGCCGCGCAGCGAATACGAGACTATCACCAACGACAACTACAAACTAGTTGGGAGTACGCCGAGCCAGACGGCACCGTATTGGGGCAGAAGGTTACGCCCATTAGAACCGTTGGGATATACGTACCAGGCGGAAAAGCAGCTTATCCTTCGTCGGTTTTGATGAATGCCATTCCCGCCAAGGTTGCAGGTGTAAAACAAATAATTATGGTTAGCCCTAGTCCACGGGGGCAGGTCAACAATATGGTGCTGGCGGCCGCCAAAATAGCCGGTGTTGATCGGGTTTTTCAGGTGGGTGGCGCGCAAGCTATTGCAGCGCTTGCCTATGGCACAGAATCGATTCCAGCAGTGGATAAAATAACCGGCCCAGGTAATAGTTATGTAGCCACCGCTAAGAAACAACTGTATGGCAAAGTTGGCATTGATATGATTGCCGGCCCATCGGAAGTATTAGTGATAGCAGATGATTCAGTGGACCCAGATTGGGTTGCCATGGACCTATTTGCACAGGCTGAGCACGATGAGCAGACACAATCAATATTGCTAACCCAAAGCGGCGCTATGGCTGAGGCTGTTGCCAATTCAATTAATCGTCTACTCCCTGAAATGGAGCGTGCCACAATTATTGAAAAAGCCTTAGCTGACAATGGTGCGATTATTGTTGTCGAGACTCAGGATCAAGTGGTTGCGGTGGCCGATGTGATAGCGCCTGAACATTTGGAAATATTTACCACAGATGCTTCTTTATTGGCCGATAGAATAAGTAACGCTGGCGCAATCTTTATTGGCCCTTATAGCGCTGAGTCGCTGGGTGATTATTGTGCTGGCCCGAATCACGTATTGCCAACTTCTGGTACCGCTAGGTTTAGCTCGCCATTAGGCGTCTACGATTTTCAAAAACGCAGCAGTATTATCAAGGTATCAGAGCAGGGAGCGCAGGCTATTGCAAAAACGGCATCTATTATCGCGCGCGGCGAATCCCTAACCGCCCATGCTCGTTCGGCTGAGTTCAGAATTAAAGACTGTCAGAACTAAAAACTGTCAGAGCCAAACATAGAAGCATGCCTTAGGGAGTGATTATTTGGAGAATTCTCAAGGTCAGCCGAAAATAGTTTGCGCAGCGGGCAGAATAGCCTTTTGTTTTGGCCCACTTAAACGTAGAATTTGACCTCTCGTTCCTCCTCTTCCAAGGTCTTTTTTTGTTCCAACAATTGAATAATGAGCAGCGTGTAGCTGTGCAAGATTGCGATCGCCCAATGTTGGTTTTGGCCGGAGCTGGTAGCGGAAAAACACGCGTAATTACCTATAAGATCGCCTGGCTATTAGAAAAAAAAGCGGTTGACCCGCGTAATATTTTTGCCGTCACCTTCACCAATAAAGCCTCAAAGGAGATGAAAGAGCGAGTGGGCGAGCTGCTTGGCGGCGACAAAGCTAAAGGGCTTACAATTTCAACATTTCATCGGCTAGGGATGTCAATCCTTCGTCAAGAAATTGAAGCTTCGGGACGTAAGTCAGGGTTTTCTATTTTCGACCCGCAAGATTCGCTATTTGTGGTGCGTGAATTGCTTAAGGCCGATCTGGATGACAATGGTTTGGTAGACCGAGTTAGGAATCAAATTTCAAGTTGGAAGAACCAGCTGATTTCACCCTCGCAAGCTGAAGCCTTGGCGATGACAAATCCCACTGAAGTCGCGGCTGCCAGAGTCTACGCAGAGTACCAACGCTACATTCAAGCCTGTAACGCCGTAGACTTAGATGACTTGCTGTATCTGCCTAATCAAGTGTTGCGAAAATTTGATAATATTCGGCTCAAATGGCAGCAGCGTGTTCAGTATCTACTGGTAGATGAATATCAGGATACTAATGCCGCCCAGTATCAGCTGGTTAAAACCTTAGTCGGTGGCAGTGAAGGCAAGGGATTGACGGCGGTGGGTGACGATGATCAATCTATCTATGCTTGGCGCGGCGCCAAGCCTGAAAATCTTGTTCAACTAGAAACCGATTTTCCCGACCTACATTTGGTTAAGTTAGAGCAGAATTATCGTTCCATGGGGCGCATCCTGGCCTTGGCAAACCATGTTATTCAAAACAATCCGCGCCCGTTTGAGAAGAAGTTATGGAGTGATCTGGGTTTCGGTGATCCAATCACCATCATTGCTGCAGAGAACGAAGAACGAGAAGCCGAGAAGGTAGTTGCGGGGCTTATGCATCATCGTTTTGCGAATCAGTCCAACTATCGAGACTACGCAATTCTATATAGAGGCAATCATCAGTCGCGCATTCTTGAGCAAAAACTCCGTGAAATGCATATTCCGTATTACTTAAGCGGCGGGCTATCATTTTTTGATCGCTCCGAAATCAAAGACGTAATGGCGTATTTACGTTTAGTAAGCAATCCCGCGGACGACAATGCCTTTATTCGGGCCATTAATACCCCACGTCGAGGCATAGGCTCTAGCACTCTAGAAGCGCTTGCCGAAGTGGCAAAGTCGGAGCAGTGCAGTTTGTACGAGGCAATCAGCAAGCCCTTATTGCATAGCCATTTAACACCAAGTCGGCAAGGAACGGTTCGTCAGTTCGGGCAATGGTTAGATACCTATATAGAACGAGCCCCAACCGACCCACCGGTTGAGCTAATCGATAATTTGCTGGAAGATGTTCAGTACCAGGCCTGGATCGTTAAACAAAGCGCAAGCCCTGAACAGGCCGACATGCGATGGCGAAATGTCGAGGAGTTGCTCAAATGGATTCGCGGTATTGTCAATAAAGATGAAGGGCGCGATTTAGTGGGCGTGGTAAGTGCAATCAGCTTGATGGGTATTTTAGATAAGAATGATGACGACAAAGACGACAATGTAGTGTCATTGATGACCCTGCACGCGGCCAAAGGTTTGGAATTTCCGCATGTAAGTATTGTTGGAATGGAAGAGGAAATCCTACCGCACCGAACCAGTATTGAAGAGGACATGGTAGAGGAGGAGCGACGCCTTTTTTATGTTGGTATAACGCGAGCAAAGCGAGAGCTTACTCTGTCGTACGCTAATAAAAGAACCCGCTTTGGCGAACAATTGGATTGCAAGCCTAGTCGATTTTTAGACGAACTGGACCCGCAGCATATCGTTTGGGAAGAGAGAATAGCCAATGACCCGCAACGCAGAGAAGAGGTCGGCCACGCCCACCTTTCAGCAATGCGGGCATTGCTGGGTAGTTAATCGGGAGCGAGGGTTAAATTCCTCGTGGAATATAATGATATAAATTTTTGCTTGCAAAAAGATATCCCGCTGCTTGGGAGGGGGAGCTTCTTTGAAGTTGATATTTGTCCTGTTTTTCGAGTCAAAAACAGTGAAAAACGCTTGATATGGGCGCTGAAATCCACCAAAGGCTTGACACATCTGGTACAATCGCGACCGATACAGCGAATCATGATTCAGTTCTAGTTTGTTCAGGGTATTTTGAATTGGGTTTGAATGGCTTGTCAATAAAGCAAGCTGTGCTGTATTTGAATATATCGAACTAATTTTCCAAACTAATTTTTCCATAATTGGATAAATTCTAAATTTCTAGGAGACCGTATGACTGACAATCACGAGAGTGAAAACCACGCCAGTGACACGAGTGTAGAAGATAAGAAGAGACGACGTTTTTTGACCGGTATTACTGCTGGTTTTGGAGCGATTGGTGGCGGCATAGCTGTCACTCCTTTTGTTATGAGTATGACACCCAGTGAGCGTGCAAAAAATGCAGGCGCCCCAGTTTATTTTGACTATTCGCGAATTCAAGAAGGTCAGATGGTTAAAGTAGAGTGGCGCGGCAAGCCGGTGGTAATGCTTAGGCGAACCGAAGAAATGATGAACGGTTTGGAGAAGATAGAGTCGCACTTGGCTGACCCAACTTCGCTGGACAGTGTACAACCCAGCTATGCACAAAATGATGCACGAGCAGACCAAGATAAACCAGAGATGTTGGTAATGCTTGGCGTTTGTACCCATCTTGGTTGCTCTCCGGTAGAGAAATTGGCCTTAGGGCCTGACCCTGAGATGGGTGAAGACGCACAGGGTGGTTTCTTCTGCCCATGCCATGGATCAAAATTTGATTTGTCAGGTAGGGTTTATAAAAACGTACCAGCGACAACTAATATGGACATTCCACCTTATAAATACGATGGTAAGGTAATTACCATTGGTGAAGACGATGGGAGACAAGCGTAATGGCTATTCATAGACATGATAATCACGTAAGCGCCAACGCATTTATGGAATGGGTAGATCGTCGCCTACCCCTGACCAAAGTGTGGAATGAGCACTTGGCGGAATACTGGGCAGCAAAAAACCTGAACTTTTGGTATTTCTTCGGTTCGCTATCATTGTTGGTTTTGGTGATTCAGCTTCTGACTGGCATATTCCTAACCATGCATTATAAGCCCGACGCGGCATTAGCCTTCGCTTCGGTGGAATATATAATGCGGGACGTACCCTTTGGCTGGCTGGTGCGTTATCTGCATTCAACCGGTGCATCGGCATTTTTTGTGGTGGTGTATTTACACATGTTTCGTGGCGTAATCTACGGCTCACACCGCGAACCGCGTGAATTGGTGTGGTTGATCGGTTGTGTCATTTTTGTCGCATTGATGGCTGAAGCATTTATGGGCTATCTGCTTCCTTGGGGCAATATGTCCTATTGGGGCGCGCAGGTAATTATTTCTTTATTTGAAGTAATACCGTTTATTGGCCCAGATCTTACTGAGTGGATTCGTGGCGATTTCGTTATTTCTGATGCAACCCTGAATCGCTTTTTTGCCTTTCATGTCATCTTGTTACCACTGATTTTGGTGGTGTTGGTATTCTTGCATTTGGTCGCTCTGCATCAGGTGGGATCCAATAACCCTGACGGCATCGACATTTTCGAGCATCTGGACGAGAACGGCAAACCTCTCGATGGTATCGGTTTTCACCCTTACTATGTGGTTAAAGATCTAGTCGGAGTGTGCGGCTTCTTGATCCTTTACCTAGGCGTAGTTTTCTTTGCGCCTGACTTGGGTGGAATATTCCTAGAGAAGGATAATTTTGCACCCGCAAATTCGCTGCAAACACCACCCGATATCGTACCACTTTGGTATTTCACGCCGTATTACTCAATTCTTCGAGCCAGCACCGAGCAACTGCTGCAAGTGTTTGCGGTTGGTTCAGGCTTGGTAGGCTTAGCGGCAATTATATTCACCAAGTACAAAGCACCGGTAAAAGTAGGTATTGGCTTAGTGGCTTTAGCATTCGTGTTTATTTTCTTGAACTCAAGTGGTAAGGCTTGGGGAGTTATCCTAATGGGAGCTGCCTTGGTAATGTTCTTTTTATTGCCTTGGCTGGATCGTTCACCGGTATTGTCAATTCGTTATCGTAGCCTGCCGTTCAAAATTGCTTTAGTGGTGTTTCTGATTGCGTTCTTTATCTTAGGCTATCTCGGCATGAATTCGCCGACTCCAGCCCGCACCTTGGTCGCACAGATTTGTACGGTTATTTACTTCGGCTTCTTTGTATTGATGCCTTGGTTTACAAGCATTGGTAAAACCAAGCCGGTACCAGATCGCGTCACCTATGATGAGCACTAAGCGGAGAACTATGATGAAGAAAATTACAAAAATCGTATCTAGTTTTGTAACTACACTTGGATTGGCATTCGCTATTTCGTCGCCAGCTATGGCCGCGGGAGGCCATGCCGCTGTGTTAGATGAAGTGCATATGAATATGAGTGATAAGGCTTCTTTGCAAAACGGAGCGAAGCTATTTGTTAACTATTGCCTGTCGTGTCATAGCGCTAGTTATTCCCGGTACAATAGAGTTGCAGAAGACTTAGACATTCCATTGGCGCTGCTTAAAGAGAACTTAATGTTCACTACTGAGAAAACCGGCGATTTGATGATAACCACCATGCCGCAGGCAGATGCAAAACGTTGGTTTGGTATAGCACCTCCTGATTTAACCTTGGTGTCTAGAGTACGTAAACCTAACTGGGTTTATACCTACCTACGAGCTTTCTATCAGGATGAAGGTTCGCCAAGTGGTTGGAATAATTCATTGTTCGAAAATGTTGCCATGCCACATGCTTTGTATGAATTGCAGGGCGTGCAGCGTTTCATCGGTAAGGCAACTCCGGCTGAGTTGCATGCTGGTGGAGGCTCGCATGCAGCAGAGACCTCACATTCAGGCGAAGGCGACCATCGAATCGTTGGTGATGCTAAATTTGATTTGGTGCATCCCGGCAAGCTTAACCCGGACGAGTTTGATGCCGCAATGACAGACCTAACGGCTTTCTTGACGTACTTGGCTGAACCAGCTCAGTTGCAACGTAAGAAAATTGGAGTTTTTACGTTAACATTTTTGATTATTCTGATGGGTCTTTGCTATCTCTTGAAAAAAGAGTACTGGCGAGACGTCCACTAGTTTTACTCCCAAACCATAAGCGGTACGAGGCCTTCAGCCCGTACCGCGCATGATTCTTATTCGTTGAAATTCAACAGCGAACATATTTAGATAATCACCCAGGAAACAAATTATGAATACACTTGCCACCAGGCGTTCAATTATGACGCTCTATTCTGGTACCGACTGTGTGCTAAGTCACGCATGCCGGATCGTGTTGCAAGAAAAAGACATTGAATGTGAGGTTGTGTATACCGATCCCACTGATACATGTCAGGAATTAGCAGACTTTAATCCTTATTACGAAACTCCAACCTTGGTTGATCGTGATCTAATTCTCTACAATGCCTTCATAATCAATGAATACCTTGATGAACGCTTACCGCACCCACCATTGATGCCTGTAGACCCAGTGTCTCGTGCAAAGCAGCGGTTGATGTTGATGCGTTTGAATCGTGATTGGTTTGGATCAATCCGCGCGCTCCAAGCGGATAAGAAAGACAAAGACGCGCATAAGGTTTTGCGTGACGGTTTGATTGCTATTTCTCCGCTATTTACTGAGCAGAATTATGCCATGGGTGAAGAATATACCTTGGTAGATGTTATTTTAGCACCACTATTATGGCGGCTTCCAAGCTTGAATATTGTAATGCCCAAGCAAGCTCAAGTAGTGGACGAATACGCTGAAAAGTTATTTGAGCGAGAGGCATTTCAGGCCGCACTCAGTGATACTGAGCGAGATTTACGCGGCTTTTAAGCTTGCCTGTGTCGTTGGAGAAGCAACTTCGAAGCACCAGAATAGTATTTATCTAAGCCCTTCAGACATCGAATCTAATGGAAATGACGTCGACTAAGCCATACCTTTTGAGAGCCATATTTGATTGGGCTGAAGATAATGGCTATACAGCCCAAGTACTTGTGAATGCCGAATATCCTGGTGTTGAGGTGCCGCTGAATCATGTGGTGGATGGCCAGATAGTGCTCAATATTTGTTCTGGTGCTGTTCAATTACATGTGATGGACAATGAATGTCTAAGTTTTTCAGCCAGATTTAGTGGTGTTGAGCAGGATATATTTTTACCGATTGGCGCAATTTTAGCCATATTCGCAAGGGAAAACTCGCAAGGTATTTTCTTTGAAGATGTAGATGGAGATGGAACAGACCCGCAGGGAAAATTGTCGTCGACCAAGGCAAGTGATAAGCCTTCGAAACCAGACCTTGGCAACACAACCAATATCAATAGTCGGCGACCCAAAAAGTCGCACTTGAAAATAATTAAGTAAGCACTATCAACCGTAGCCTACATCGGCGATTTTAAAATCTAGGGTGGTGTTTTGATACATACCATTAATTAGAAGCCGTAACGAAACAATTTTGGAGTAATCAAAGATGCCAGAGTTCAGAGGAACAACTATTCTGTCGGTACGCCGAGGAAATCAAGTTGTTATTGGCGGAGATGGCCAAGTATCGCTGGGTAATACCGTAATGAAAGGTAATGCCAAAAAGGTGCGCCGTTTGTTCAAAGGCGAGGTTATCGCAGGTTTTGCCGGCAGCACAGCCGATGCATTTACCCTGTTTGAGCTGTTCGATGCAAAGCTTGCCAAACATCAAGGCATCCTAACCAAAGCTGCCGTCGAGTTGGCCAAAGATTGGCGGACAGACAGAATGCTACGCAAATTAGAAGCATTGCTATGTGTCGCCGACAAAGACTCTTCCTACGTGATTTCTGGAAATGGAGATGTCATCGAACCGGAAGGCGGTGTTATGGCGATTGGATCGGGTGGTTCATTTGCTGAATCTGCGGCCCGCGCACTGGTCAACAATACTGATATGAGCGCACGAGATATAGTCGAGAAATCTTTGCATGTTGCAGCCGACATTTGTATTTATACCAATCACAATTTAACTATCGAAGAGCTGGAAATTTCAGAGGCAGATAATAAATGAGCACCATGACCCCGCGTGAAATAGTTCAAGAGCTCGACAAACACATTATTGGCCAAGCCGATGCCAAACGTGCTGTGGCAATCGCTCTTCGAAACCGTTGGAGACGAACCCAAGTTCCAGATGACCAGTTACGTGCCGAAATCACCCCAAAAAATATTCTAATGATAGGCCCAACCGGTGTGGGTAAAACTGAAATAGCGCGTCGTCTAGCAAACTTGGCGGATGCCCCCTTTATTAAAGTTGAAGCAACAAAATTTACCGAAGTCGGCTATGTTGGCCGTGAAGTGGATTCCATAATTCGTGACCTTGCAGACATAGCAATTAAAGGGCAGCGCGAAACCGAGGTGAAGAAGGTGCAGGTTCGAGCTGAGGATGCCGCTGAAGAACGGATTTTAGACATACTTTTGCCGCCAGCAAGAGACGTGGGCTTTACCAAAGAAAGCGACGCTTCAACCGACGGCGCGGCTCGTCAAAGTTTTCGTAAAAAGCTCAGAGAAGGCCGGCTAGACGATAAAGAAATAGAAGTAGATGTTGCAGCACAAGCCGCCGGAGTAGAAATTTTTGGCCCGCAGGGAATGGAAGAACTAACCAGCCAACTACAAGGGATGATGAAAAACATGGGTAGCGGAAAAACCCAAACTCGGAAGCTTCCTATTAAGGAAGCGCTAAAAGTTCTAATAGAGGAAGAGGCCGCTAAGCTGGTTAACGAAGAAGAACTCAAGCTTAATGCGATTGCTCGCCTAGAGAATAGTGGCATCGTATTCATTGATGAAATAGATAAGATCGTAGGGCGTTCAGAAGGCGGAAAAAGCCCAGATGTTTCTCGTGAAGGCGTACAACGAGATTTATTACCATTGGTAGAAGGCAGTACCATTTCAACCAAATATGGCATGATCAAGACTGATCATATTTTGTTTATCGGTTCTGGCGCGTTTCAATTAAGTAAGCCATCTGATTTGATCCCAGAACTGCAAGGCAGAATGCCCATCAGAGTCGAGTTAGCGGCGTTAACGGTCAACGACTTCACTCGAATACTCACTGAACCGGATGCCTCATTAACAGAACAATATATTGCGCTCATGCTTACCGAAGAGGTAGGTCTGGAGTTTACCGAAAACGGGATCAGGCGAATCGCTGAGCTAGCATGGCAAGTTAATGAAAGCACAGAAAATATAGGCGCACGTAGATTGCACACCATGCTGGAACGCTTGCTGGAAACAGTAAGTTTCGAAGCCAGCGATAAACCAGGTGAAAGTATCACCATAGATCAAGACTACGTGAATCTACATTTAGATGAGTTGGCTGAAAATGAAGATTATGCGAGGTATATTCTTTAGTTTTGGTCTTACGATAATATCAACTGGGTTTAGAGGTTAATCCAGGTTGCCGCTCGGTAACTGCTTTCGGCGTTGCCCTAATGAGCTGCATCCATGCAGCGATCGCCGGGGCGGGCACTCATTTTTTAGGCGGGTTTTTAGGCGACTCGCCTTTGGCTACGTCGTTGATTACCAAATAGACTAAATGTAATCTGCAAGCACTTCGCAGGAATAATCCCATAGGTTTGATGCTAAGGCTTCATTCTGTGCTAACCGGCTAGGCCTTTCCTCATTGTTATCTGAAAAGTACTTGCCGCTAATACCGGCTAATTCCGGCGCAGTTGCAACATAGCATTGTGTTGCTGCGCCTTGTTCGATGGTCTTTCCGCCCATCGCTAGCTTCACTAGCAGACTGCTAACAGGGTTGTTCATAATCAGCCCCTGTATGCCGGTCATATTCCGACTCAGGTTAGTCTTAATCACACCGGGATGTATGGCATTGGCGGTGGCATTGCTGCCTTCTAACTGCTTGCTCAGAGCAACGG